>Ga0207132_1145_pt1 | contig 14668 bp, 21 predicted proteins | sample Alteio_BWMinHeat_14_FD_153554 | JGI IMG/M metagenome (GOLD analysis project Ga0207132, IMG submission 153554) | Enriched cells from forest soil in Barre Woods Harvard Forest LTER site, Petersham, Massachusetts, United States -... | ecosystem: Environmental > Terrestrial > Soil > Temperate forest >...
CAAGGAGCAGCTAAAGTATTTCGGTGAACTCTCGAAAGTCTACGAGGCGAAGGGCTCGAAACGTCTGACCGAAGAACTCAAGCGAGTCATCGGCGAACTCAAGCGACTTTCGGCAGGAGAGGCGTAGATATTCACGCCTGCTAGTTTGGTCTATACTCGTAACCCTGAACGCCAAATCGATATGGATGCTCTTCTGGAACTCACGCCTCTGATCCGCGCAGGAGCGCAGTGCGCCAACGGCACCTACAAATCGGAACGGCACTTCTTTGATTTCGTCGTGAACGGCCAATCCCTCTGGGACACACTAGGGAAGCGACACGACATGGTTTCAATACTTTGCGCCGAATACTCCGCGGACGAAACTGAGAAGGCCGTTAACCGCCTGCTCTTGAGGGAGAAGGCTGACCTGCCAAACGATAGGCGTTCCGTTTTCGTGTGCTCTGAGTGTGGTGACTTGGGGTGCGGTGCGATAACCGCAGTGGTAGACAAACAAGGCGAAACAATTACGTGGAAAACCTTCGGCTACGAGAACACCTACGAAGACAAGATTGGCTTCGATGACTACAGCACTGTTGGCCCATTCATGTTCAATGCAGTGTCGTACGAGCGCACGCTCGTACAAGCTATGGCTCGTCTTAGACGCGCGGCGCATTGAGTTGACGGTAACGTCGGTTATCGAATAGCGGGTATGATGCTCTTGAATGGTCGGCGATCCTCTGAAACAGCAGTATCCTGCCTTGGCCCTGAGCGACGACGAACTACTCAAGGAGATTTTCTCACGGCTGAGCAATTCAGTGAGCCCTTTAGCAAATCCATATAGCAAAGACGGCTTCGATGCGGCTGCAATCAGCCAGTTGCCCGTGGGTTTACGCGCAATGGCGGCCACGCACCACTTCGATATCAGCCTGACGCTGGATGACATCGGTTGGCACTTTCTGAACTTTGGGGAGCCGGGCTTTGTCCGCGAGACAGAAGCAGGTCTCCATGAACTCGGATTGAACGACATGGCCCAGTGGTTTACAGAAGCTTATGCAATCGTCAATTCCCTACGATCCGAGATAGAGGCGAGCGAAGGCTTCCATGACTGTCTGATTCAGCACGGTCAAAGGGATCGTATCGACGAACTGAGAAGCAAAGCACAGCCACCGGGGAATAAGAGCCTTATCTACGAGGCCTGGGTGCGATACGCACGCGAACACCCCGAGAATATCTTCTCCAAACCGATGGTCTGAGCGATCGTGCCGCTTTCTCTTCACTTTCATCTCACTTCTTTGCGGCCTGAAAGAGTTCGTCGGCCCGATTCTGCATTTCAGCGGCTTCGGAGCTACGCCCGGTGGCTTTCATTATCGAAGCCAGAGTTCCGAAGTAATCTGAATTGTCGCTGTCGGAAAGTCCCCCAACTCTGTCTATGACAGAGATCGCTCGCCCGACGGCTTTCTCCGCTGCTCCGAAACCCTCAACTCTCAGAAGGAATCCGCTCTGGTGGTAGAGAGCCTCGTCGGTATCGCTCGTGACCGAGCTAACAACAGTTTCCACTAACCGAGGACGGCGCTAACCAGTACCTTGCCCGGCGTATCTGAACTTTTATCATCCCGCTGCGCAAGCTCCGCGCTCATCGCATCTACTGTGCGGGGGGCGATCAGCGACGGTCGTCCTTGCCGCGACCATTAGGTTCCGTCGGAACTCGACGGCCTAACTCAATCACCTTCTTGCATCCCCAACTGCTTATAGTTCGCAGCTCCCCTTTGCGCCACAGTTCGAGGGTGAATCCGGCAGAAAAACCCAAATTCAAATCGCGTGGGTAATTTCGGCTGATTTCTTCCAGAACCCGCTCTGCGCGTAGCGGGTCAATCTCAAATGCCAAGAAAGCCGCCCATTTTTTCACATAAGGGTTTTTGTTTTCTAGCATCGACAGTATTTTCGGATGCTCTGAAACGCCGCGACGCAACAGTTCGCAGGAAAGCTTTACCATGATTTCAAATTGCGCGTTGGCCTTCCGCGGATTAACGTTGTCCAGGGCTTCGCCTCGAATGACGACTCTCGTCGCCAGCATTTCTAATAACTCTTCGGCTGTGCACTGCTTGTGGGCCTTGGCCATAGGTTGAAAGACTACCGTCCAAGTCTCTGAGTATTAAAGGAGAAAAAAACTAGAATTTTCGTGACGAGGCTCGGCACTCCCCTGAAAGTTGGCGATGTCGACAGGTACGTGCTCAAGCCCATCTGCAAGAGACTCGGAATCCCCAAGGGCACGATGCACGCATTCCGTCACGGTCGTGTTTCGCGGATGCAGGACGCAGGCGTGAATGAGACGGTCATCCTGACGAAAATCGGGCACAGCAGCCTGCGGATGACGCGGCGTTACACGCACTTTTCGCATGAGCAACGCCGAGCGACGGCTGAAAAACTCGCTATCTGATTGTCCCAAATTGTCCCAACTTGTCGCTCGTAACTCTGTGATGTATAGTTGTTTATCTAGCTGAAACGGAGGGCGAGTAGCTCAGCTGGGAGAGCGCCTCGTTCGCAACGAGGAGGCCGGGGGTTCGAATCCCCTCTCGTCCACCAAAACATCAATAAAAATGCGGGTTTCTGAAGTCCTCAGAACAATACATATATCTCTTGATACGGTCTACTTGACGGCTGCTTGACACTCGAACCCGAGATTCGACGCGCGGTCCAAATCCCCAAAACGGTGACACCGCGCACAGCACAAGCAGTGGGATAAACTCTACACTTCGAGCGTCCTGTGCATACCGAAAATCTCATACGCGACGAATGCCATTGAAATCAGCGACATGCGGAAGGGAGCTGGAGCCTGGGTTAAGAAGGCGACCGGGAAGTAACAATGTGACATTTGACGGAAACCGCCGGATGGAGTTTTCGGTATGCACAGCCTCCGTCGATGCCGCCTCAGTTTTGGGAAGCATGCAAAAGGAACTCCAGTCCGTTGATCCGAGCGTAGCCATCGGCGTTTCCGGAACGCTGGAATCGTCCCTCCGCGAGTTCTATCGCGGCCCACAATTCGAATTGGCAACGATCACCGTGTTCTCCGCGATCGGCCTCGTCCTGGTAATCATCGGCGTGTTTAGCGTGATGGGCTACGCGGTCGCGTTGCAGACCCGCGAACTCGGCATCCGTATGGCGCTGGGCGCCCAGCAGAGAGCCATTCTTGGCTTGGTGCTTTTCAACGGCTTCCGCTTGGTAGCAGTCGGGATCGGTTTCGGCTTGCTCGCAAGCTTTGCCCTGACGCGCTTTCTCGCCGCCCAAATCCCCGGCGTCTCGGCCACGGACCCAGTCACGTTTGCCGCCGTCGTGGCCATCGTTGTCTCCGTCGGCCTAACCGCCTGCCTCCTCCCAGCCCGCCGCGCCGCCCAAGTCGACCCCATCGTCGCCCTCCGCTATGAATAGTGCTTCTAAACATGGCTGGTTTCGATTCGCTCGACAAAGCTAGCAACATCCCGGCTCACACGCCCGGTAAGTCGTTAGCGGACAAGTGATTTTGCGGCGATTTGTTTTAGTCGAAAACGTCTTAGGCAGTTCTCCGCTGTGAGTGGAGCGTCCGTTCGGGGCGGTGAAGATCGAAAATACTACCGGGTGGAATTTCAAGGACTTAGAAGGAATGCTGGGGAACGCTAAGGCATTGAAAAGGAACAATTGGGAATGCAAAGGAATCCTTATTGATGTCATAACGACGCCGGCCTCGACGGTCCGAGTAGACTGTTTCGGTGTTCACCCTAACAGGCTCGGACCGAAGGAGGCCGAGATGCGAATTATAGGATGTGACTTGCACGCGCGCCAGCAAGCATTGGCGATGCTAGACACCACAACGGGGGAGACGGTGGCCGTGACGCTGAAGCATGAAGGCAACAACGTGCGGGAGTTTTATTCCAAGCTCCCACGCCCAGTGCGTGTGGGGATCGAAGCCACTGGATCGATGCAGTGGTTTGTGAACCTCATGGAAGAGCTGGGAATCGAATGCCAAGTCGGTCATCCGGCCAACATTCGAGCCGCCGAGCCCCGGAAACAGAAACATGACCGGCGAGATGCGGACTTGATTCTGAAGCTGCTGGTGGAAAACCGCTTTCCAAAGATCTGGCTGCCTTCCAAGGAGCAACAAGATCTGCGGGCTTTGTTGCGGCACCGTCATCAGTGGGTACGCATACGGGTGCGAATACAAAATGCACTGCAGGCGATGGCCTTGGCGAATGGTCTACGACGAGGCCCCGGCCTGTGGAGCCAGGAGGGACAAAGAACCATAGCGTCGTTGCCGCTCGCGCCACATGCCGCTTATCGGCGGAGCGAGTTGCAGGCGATGTACGCGAAGTTCGCGAAGGAGATCGAAAAGCTAAACCAGCGAGTCGAGGAGCAAGCTTGCGAACGTCCCGGAGCGCGGTTGCTGATGACTCACCCTGGAGTGGGACCGATCACGGCGTTGGCGACCGAAGTGTTCCTGGGCGATGCAGCACGATTCGCGGACAGCAAGGCCCTGGCTAGTTATGTGGGGATGATTCCGAGTGAATACTCCAGTGGAGAGCGGCAGCGGTTCGGTGGTTTGAGTAAACAAGGCAATCCGTTGTTGCGGTTTCTCTGGGCTGAGGCGGCGATACACGCGGTACGCCGGGATCCGGAGTTGCAGCGTTTCTACCGCCGCAAATTGGTTCAGAAAGGCCTGGGAAAAACGCGCGTCGCTGTGGCTCGCAAACTCGGGATCCGGCTGTGGATCATGTTGCGGGATGAGATTGATTATAACGAGTTCTGTCGTCGCGGACAGAAGCAGCAGAAAAGCAGTGAAGCCTGTGCGGGGATGCCAGACAGGGGCCATGGTGCGAAACAGTCGCCGGCTATTTGATTAGGCTACCCGCCTCCCTTGAAGAAGAGGGAGTCCGAATAACTCATCATGGTTGATCGTGATCGAAGAGATGTTTGGTGGGCAACACTGAATTGATGAACGGAAACGGGCTGAGCAGGTTAGGGAACCACAGATGAGGAGAGAAGACCGGAAAAGACACGCTTCGTGCGTGAACGGAGGAGTGTGCGCGAGTTCAGTGATAAGGAAAAGAAAAAAACTAAAAAAACTCTTGACACGACCGGCGTCGTTAGAGATGGCCCCTTAATGGCCCCTCGTTTTTTTTTCGACCACCGAGATTCCGTCACTGTGTATTTCACTCACTGTGCAACTTGCGTAGTCGGGATCGGGCTCAAATTTCGCGGCGCGGATGGCAAGCCGACGCAACTTCTTCACAAGTATGCCAGACCGGAACTCCTGGCCCTGCAGGAGCATCGTTCGAGCGGAATTTCTTCGACTTCGCCGAGACCTCCCAGGATCGGGATGTTCACAGAACCATTTCTACGGTAACCGAGTCATACGTCCAAGTGACGACGCTCTAGTCGGTCGAGCGGAGCGTATCCTACCAAATCCTCCACCAAGGTTTCTTGGCCTGCCCCGCCACTTCCCTGTAGCCAGAACCGGAGAAGCTATGCTGAAAGACTCCCGGCGCCGGTTCCTTTAGACCCGGCGGCACAGGGAATGGCTTTTGCTGACCGAGCAAGAGATTAGACAGCAGAAAGTCAACTAGCTGAGCCTGATAATTGGGGTCGGCGTTGCTGGCGGCCTCTAAATCTTTGGACCAGAGCACTTCTACGATCTGAGCTTCCTTGGGTGTACTTTTTATAGTCAGTCGGTATACGGGTTTGCCCGTCCAACTGCGATGGAAAAAAAGATGTGGCTCTTCGTAATAGATGAACCACTTGTCTTCCATTTGTTGCGGAATGAGACCTGTCTTCAGGCGCGCAAACTCTTCTCCGGTGAAAACTGCCTGATACGGAATAGGAATGCCCTCCTGGAACGGTTCGCTTTTCCAAGATGTCGAAGAGGCCGTCATGTCTTATACAGAGTAAGACAAACAGCGCCGAGCAACATAACCTTGTAATGTAAGTAGTCCGTTACCCAAGCGATGGAGGACGCACCTCCTCGGAGGCCTCGCGCGTATGCAGCTAGACTGTGCCGCGATTTCACTTCTCGGGTTACCGCGTTTGAACGCGCGGCCGGAACATCCTGCCCAATTTTAGGTTTCGGCGAAACGCGCGTCCGATAAATCACTAGCGTTTACCAAGACCTACGTGATTATTTGCCCTTAGATTCAAATTTGACTGCTCTGGTCACGACCCGAGCTATTTTCTCCGGCGTCGCAGCCGATACATCCAAAGACAGGATGTAGCCTTTCAGGAAAGTTGTATAAATAGCGCGATAATGGCTGCTTCCTCCCTCGTTCGCTTTAACTATAGCTTGCACAAACGGCAGTCCAGAAACCTCAATGGGAGATTCCGCCTTTTCGGTTTCCATTCCTTGCTTTTCAAATTGATGGCGCACGGAACGGGCATACTGTTCTGGCGAGTGCACCAACGGGTTTGCCGCCAGAGAATCCGCTAGCACTGCAATCACAAACTTGTCCTGAAATTTGGATGAATTGTTCTCGACATCGACCAGACGCGCTCTCTTTCCTTCCGAGCTAACGAAACCGCCTTGGGTAAACTGCCCTGGTGTAGCGGTGAGAGTTAATGCGAAATACTCATTCTTGTACTCAGTCCCGTTGATTTTTCCTTCGGCGTACACAGCGGAAATGTCTTTTGTTGGTTTCTGTTGTGCCTGAGTGACGACCGGACAAAAGAGCAATCCAAATAAGAAGATCGCGGAGTGAGGGCGCATGTCGGGCATCTAGCGGCTTCTTCTCTGGCGCTGAAAATCTATTGCCCTGCATAGCCATAGAAAATCTCGTACAGTCTTGATTTCAACTGCGGGCTCGACTCCAAATTCTTCAACTTCCATCGTCAATTCGACGCGTTCTAATGAATCTAGGACTTCGGATAAATCTAAATCCTCGGTTAACCGACCCGACGCAAGTTGAGTAAGGATGTTTCTTCGCATCTCGCAATACTCGGGCTCGGTTACGCGATTGAACATATTGTCCCCAGCAGGCCCTGGTCATTCCCCGTCAGGATTCTACATCCGGTGGAGGGGGAAGGTCTTGCGAATGTCACGTCTGTAATGGTTTGGCATGACCTTCAAAAGCGCAAGCCCTCAATGGAATTCGTCAGTGCCCTCAAAAGGTCGCTCCAAAGCCACTTCTCCTGTCCATACCGAGAATGCTATCCGAACGCGAACGTCTTTGAAATCAGCGACATCCAGGATCAAAGATGTAGCAATGTTACACAGCATGAAAAACTTGTCACCGTATCAATTCGCCGGGGACAGAAGCGCGCGCGCATCACAAACGAAGTGGTGCGCGAAGTTTTCGAAAAAGCACCCTTTCGTGGAGTTGAATTGGCGGGCTCTGCGCGAACAAACCAACCAGCAAGTGGATTTGGCCGATGCCAGCTCACAACCGGCGAGCGCTTAACCTCGAACTCGCGGGCCTGTTTCCGCCGTTCCTACGGATTTCTGAAACGCCCACGGTGGCGCGAGAGCTGTTGATGCAACTTCGACTTTTGCAATCCACACTGCAGGTAAAACTAAGCCAGTTTGACCGGAAGCGTGGACGGTTCAGGCATGCGACCTTGAGGATGCAAGGCCGTCAGGAGGAGACCATGAGCAATACAACGATTGAATTCCAGACCGCGCGGCGGTCGAAGATCGTTGGGCAATTGGAAAAGGTTCAGGCGCTGATGGACCTGTATCAGGTCTTTTGCGCCGGGTTGAACTCGCCGGGACGGCCCGTGGGAAACCTGCTGTTCCTTGGCCCAACCAGTTCGGGCAAGAAACGCAATGTGGAGGCAGCTTCACAGATACTGTTCGGAGACGCGCGAGCCGTGATCAAGGTGGATTGCGCGGATTTCCAGCATTCTCGTGAGATTGCTAAGTTGATTGGCTCACCCTTGTTTCATCCACTTTGGTCACGGATGGAACAGAGTCTCACGGCTTGAGACAGTCCCAGAACTTCAACTCTTCTATGTTGTTGAGGGCTCACCACTTCACGGTCGTCGCTTGTCAAATAAAGATTGGCACGCCCCATGCTATCTCAGGTTTATACGCCAACGGAGACTCGGGAAGTCTTCGGAGTCAAGGCGTGAGGGGATTTAGATGAGTGGACTTCACCTATTCTTCTGGGGTTTTCTGGGGAGCTTAGCCGTCGAAATAGTTGATGCTAACGAGCTATTCCACGCTGAGCGAGTAACGATTCCCGAGCGTTACAAGTTCATCGCTTATTGGCTTGTTCGTTTCGGCTTGGCCGCCATGGGCGGGTTCCTAGCGATTGCTTGTGGAACTCAGACTCCCTATGCCGCGATGGCAATCGGCGCAGCTGCGCCACTCGTGATCCGTGCACTACCCTATATTCGAAATGGGAGGGGGCGTAGTATAAGCAGTCCCACGGTGGTCACTCCGATTCGGGCAGCTTCCCCGCGAAACGAGCGTGGCCGCAATTGATCAACCCTGGTCGCGTCTTTCGTTCATGTGACCTTGGCTAGTGGCCATACCGTTCCACCCTGGCTTCGGGAATAGGCGCGGTACCCCCCATCGAGCAGAGGAGCTTTTTCTTGTTCCAAGTAGAATCTTGGGCAGGACGCTCGGTTCTCTCGCTCCAGGTCCTTTGCAGCGCCTTCTCAGTCCCAGATAATTCCACGGGCAACTCTTGAACTAAATCTACGTTGCAATCCGCACAACGAGTGAAGCCGGGGCGATACTCAGCTTGTCTTGCCTCAGCTGGAACTGGAGAAGGCGTTCTTCCGTTAAGATAACGGAGAGGACGTATGAGAAAAGGGCGAAAGCACTACACCGGGGAAGAGAAGGTTGCCATCCTGAGACGGCACTTGTTGGATAAAGTGCCGGTTTCTGATCTCTGTGAGGAGCATGGACTGCAGCCGACAGTGTTCTACCGCTGGCAGAAAGAGTTCTTCGAGAATGGCGCGGCCGCCTTCCAGGGCAAGGGCCGGCAGGACCACCAAGTTGAACAACAACGGATCGAGTTCCTGGAAAAGAAGATCCACACCAAAGACGAGGTGTTGGCCGAATTGATGGCCGAGCACATCGCTTTAAAAAAAAGTCTTGGGGAGCTCTGACCAAAGTGTGGTGCCGCACGATGTGCGGGACCTGGTGGTGGATTTCGTCCGGTGCTGGTCGGAAAAAACAGAGATCGGCACTGGACGATTCATCCACTGGCTGGGCGTACGACCCAGCAAGTTCTACGACTGGCGGGAGCGCTATGGGCGCGTCAATGAGCACAACGGTTGGGTTCCCCGTGATTTCTGGCTACAACCGTGGGAGAAGCAAGCCATCATCGGCTTCCACCGGGAACATCCCTTGGAAGGCTATCGACGACTGACGTTCATGATGCTGGACGCCGATGTTGTGGCCGTCAGCCCCTCCAGCGTTTGGCGGGTGCTCCAACAAGCCGGATTGCTCTCCCGATGGAAGAGTAAGCCTTCGCGCAAGGGGAGCGGTTTCGAGCAACCACCGCATGCGCACCAGCATTGGCACATCGATGTTTCCTACATCAACGTGAGCGGCACGTTCTATTACCTGTGCAGCATTCTGGATGGCTACAGCCGTTCGATCGTTCATTGGGATTTGCGGGAATCGATGACGGAAGCGGAGATCGAAGTCATTTTGCAACGAGCGCGGGAGAAATATCCGGAAGCGAAACCCCGGATTATCTCCGACAACGGACCACAGTTCATTGCCAGGGATTTCAAGGAATTCATTCGTATCGCGGGGATGACCCACGTGCGAACCTCGCCCGGTTATCCGCAATCGAACGGGAAACTTGAACGCTGGCACAAATCCCTAAAGTCAGAGTGCATCCGGCCCGGCACACCGTTGACCAGGGAAGATGCGCTGCGTCTGATTCAAACCTACGTGGAGCATTACAACACCGTACGTTTGCACAGTGCCATCGGCTATGTGACGCCGCACGATATGCTCGCCGGGCGACAGGCCGAGATCCACGCGGCACGCGATCGCAAGCTGGAGGAAGCGCGTCACCAACGGCAGCTCCGGCGGGAGGCCAGATCGCTGCTTGCACATTCTTCGAACACGACTACAATGACATCGCCAGGTGAAACAGAGGCGGGCTCTGCAGGGATGCAACCATGCTGAGGGATAACCTGGTAGGACTCATCGAGCCGATGCGAATCAGCGCGGGAGTTGATCCTCTCGCGCTGAGCATCCAGAAACAGGCATCGGACGATAGATCCTCATGCCTTGAAAATCCCCGCCCCGAAGGGGCGGAATCTTCACTAACGGAAACGTCACCTCTCCATTTCAGGCTGAGCCAGCACAAGCTCTGCATTCGGGGCAAAACATACCCGGATAATATACCAACTATGGTTCGAACCTCCGTTCTGACTTGTCAGTGCCTTTTCATCTCTGGTAAGCGCTAACCGAAGAAATTGGCCCGATCCTCAATGTCCGGCACTAACCAGGCATCTGGAATTGATTCATGTCTCGCTCCGGCGCTCCCCTCTCGGTCGTTAGGGCAGACGGCATAGCATCAGCTTCAGCGGAGAGCCGACGACAAACAGCGAGCCATCAGGAGAGAACGCTGTCCATGACTGCGCCTCGGGGAGCTGCGGAGGAGCGACTTCTGCGATGCTGTCCCCCTTGTCGACAGAATAGATAACAAAGCGTTCTCGTTTAATTGAATGATCGCTGGAATAGGTTGCAACCTGTAGCGCAAATCGTTTCCCATTCTGCGAAACGCCCGCGAACGAAACCGGGTCGTCCAGTGTAATCTCCTTGAGGATGTTGCCTTGAGTGTCCAGGATGCGTGCTATCTTGCAAGCCGACGCGAGTACGTGGTCATCGCTCAGAAACACGGGTCTGCCGCCGCAATCTCCGTGAAAGATCAGGCGTTGACCCTTCTCGTCGGTCAGCGTCACAAAACTCTTCGCTTCGGGATAGTCCTTAATCCACCACGGACTGTCGCTCACAACCGCCTTCGAACTTACGCTCGTAATAACTATCGGCTGTTCGGTCAGCGTCTTTGCACTTAGCGTGTGCGAATCTATCAACTCAAATCCTGGACTCGTAGCGTTTCCAAGCGTCGAACCGTCAGGCGAGATGTTCTCAACGTTTCCAGACTTGTGCCCCCGATCGTGATAGTCGAAACTTCCCGCGTCTTTCAGATCCGGCGTAAGCCGCATCACACTGCGCCCTGACACGATGACATGCGCGTCATTTGTGGCGAACACTTGCAGCGAGCCAAACGCTAGGATTTCACGGCTGTCCTTCACCTTTCCGGTCTGCGCATCCAGGGACAATATTTGGTAAACGGTGGCCGGAATCTGAGCGCCCTCAACCTTCCTCATTCCTATCTTCGACGCCAAGACGATCCGGTCGCCCGCAAAGGCAATGGAACGAGTCGCTGAGAAAATCGAACCTGTTTGTGAATCGACACGCGGCCCCGAGAATGTCGCGCCTTTAGCACCGAAAGCAACACCCATTACTGGCTCGCCCTTCGTCACTGGGCCAACTGACCACATAGGTGAAGGTGATGGCAATTTCTGAGCGAAACCGATAACGGCTGATCCCAGCAGAAACACTGTTACGATCCCAAAATGTCTTAGAGACTGCAGGCACGGTTTGACCATCATTTTATACTCTACCGTACGGTTGGCTTGGTTCGGGAATCAATCCTAGGTCCTGCTATGTACAAGTCTGGCCCCAGAATCAAACTGGCTGGGGACGCAGTTGACGCATGGCCGTTAGTCACCCCGTCTGTATCAGAGCAATCCTCTGAACCGTCGGCGGGGCGAGCGGGGCAATTCAGGGCCTCCTCAAAAATCTAAGTGACTGTGGCACCGAGCCTTAGCTTAGATTTTTCCTCGTTCGCAACGAGGAGGCCGGGGGTTCGAATCCCCTCTCGTCCACCATCTTTCAAAAGGGGACCTCGAGCGTGCATCGTGGGAGCAACCGCTTCGTTCACGGGAAGGAGAAGATTCGGTTTGTCGGTTTGTCTGGTTGCTACGGCGAATCGCTGTGCGCGAAATCTTAGTCGACGGTGGTTAGAACGCTGCCCTGTCACTCCACCGAAACACGCCACAAACAAAGAACTTATTCCGCAAGTCCTTTGCGCTCTGTACACAGTCGTCCACAAGCGTCCACGTGAGTCCACCGTAGACCAGCAAAAACTCAAACACGCCTGCACTGTCACGGCACGGCCAAGGGAACGACAAGGGACGATAGGGTATCGGATGGAACCGGATCACCTGTCGTTCTGGACGACGGCAGATCTCGAAAACAAGCTGCTCGATTTCAGGACCTACTTCAACAACCATCGCACGCATAGCTCACGCGAAGGGCGAACGCCGGTTACGCCGGTGTCACGACCAATCGCAAATCTCCGTTCGTTTCGATGGCAGCCCCACTGCCGATCCTTGTATCACACCCCAATGGCTGCCTGACTCTCTCGAAGACTCGGGCTCACTTCGGCATCCGGTCAACCTCTAAAAACATCTGGAATGAAATCATCCAGTATTTGCGATCTTGGTTACAGAGCGTTTCGCGGATCCGATCGTTTCACTGCCAACGGATGCGTTCCGAAAGCGAGAGCCAGTTCACTTGCGCAGCACCGGTAAAATCGGCTCTCCCGTAATAATTCGTCGGGCACAGGCTCGGTCCTACTGTGTCGCCAGCTTCTTTTGGATTTCTTCGACAAGCTTTCGAATCTTCTCCGCGTCCTCTTCTGCATCTTTGGCGGCGTCATTGCTCTTGAAAAACTGAGGAGTTTTTGCCGCCTCTTGAAGTTGCTTCACGAGTTCTCTTGCGTTCTTATCCACTACACCCAACTGTTCCTTCACCTGCTCCCTTGTTACGCCAACAGCGGTTCCTGTACCAATTATGAGCTTGGGGTCGTGCGCGTATAGGACTTTGCCAGACCGATCATAAACTGCGACAGAGTACACATGTTCTATGTTGATATTGGGAGGTACGCTGGGCGTGGCAACGGGAGTGGGAGACGCATCGCTTGTTCTCATCCAATGACCGAGCGGATTGCCCTGGGTATCTTTAAAAATAGCGTCTTCATGAAAAATCGTTACATCATGCATTCCCTTAGGGGTCAGGGCTCTCCACGAAATTGTATCGTGTGGACATATCTCCAAGCGGTAAGCGTTACCGTCCGCGGGGGCCTCGTACATGCAGCTACCACCAGTTGTCGGCGTCCTGTCAACAGTGTACGCCGGCGTGTCCCCATTCTTGAAATTAATCGTTACTACCCAATCTACCTGGCCCTGAGTCCGCAGCGGGATCAACAATCCTAAGCCACCCACCACGGCGAACATAACGGCGAAGCGCTGCTGCCACTTCTCAAAACAAGGCTGGTGACGAGACATGGCATCCCTCCGAATTTTAATTTGCTCGACGAAAAACTGGCTCGCAGAAACCACTTACTGGTAGGACTTCGCTTGTTTGACCAATTGCCTGAATTCCGGGTCCAAGTGTAGGCCAGAGTACTCTGGGTTTGCTAGTAATTGTTCTTTCGTATAGCCCGCCGTCACGGCCTTTTCAAGCTACTGCAGCGCTTCTTTCCGCTCGCCCTTCGCGAGATGGATCATTGCCGCGTTGCACAGAATATCGACGTTGCTCGGATCAAGTTTCAATGCCCTTTCGAGATATTCTTGCCCGCGTCCCATGTCGTTTGTCCGTGCATAATAAATCGCTAGTGAACTCAAAACGTCCGCGTCGTTTTCATTAAGCTTTAATTGAACTTCCGCCAGCCGTATCGCCTGTTTGTAGGCCTCCGCCGCCTTGTCCGCCTGGCCCGAGATCATTCGATACGCATCGCCCAGGTTGCCCCAATAATCGTATTTCTGCGGCCTCAACGCGATCGCCTTTTGGCAGTAGTCCGCATCCTCCGAGAAACGCCCAAGGTAAAAACTCACCGCGCCGGCGTTCGAATACAAGTCCGGATTATCCGGCGATACCTCCAGCCCTCTCCGAAAGTACTGGTTCGCCTTCTCAAACTGTCCCAAAACAAGGTACGCCACTCCCGCGTTCATGTAGCCCCAGACGTTATCGGGTGTCAGCTCTGCGACTTTCTCCCACGCCTCTGCTGCTTCTCGATAACGCGCATGCCCGTAAAAAAACGCCCCGAGCAGGTTATAGCAGCTCCAGCATGTCGGGCTCATTTTCACGGCATGACGAAACGCTTCTTCCGCCTTGGCTGTTTGCCCTTGCAGGTTGTACGCTTTCCCCAGGCCCAGATAGGCATCAACATTTTCGGGATTGGTTTCTACGATCTGCTCGAAGGCGGAAGCCGCCGTCCCGTACGACCCGGTTCGCAGATTCACCTCTGCCACGGCCATACGCACCTCTGGCAACTGGTTGTTGAGTTTCGTCGCGGCTTCAACTGCCTTCTTCGCTTCTTCTGCCCAATGCGAATCCTTCGTGGCGCTGTATTTGTACCAGTAGGCCTGGGCGAGCGCGGCCTGGGCTTGAGCATAACTCGGATCTTGCTCCACCGCGCGCCGGAACATATTGATCGCAATTTCTACATTCTCCGGGCGCTCATAGCGCTGCAGGTAACCAACCCCCTGAACGTAGAAATCGTACGCGCGCGCTACCGCTGTACCGTGACTCGTCAACGACGCCGCGTCGTTCGGAGACAGTTGAAGCTGCAGCATCCTTGATGCCTTCAGTACGACTTGGTCCTGCAGGCCAAACAGATCGCTGGCCGGC
>Ga0207132_1130_pt2 | contig 14666 bp, 14 predicted proteins | sample Alteio_BWMinHeat_14_FD_153554 | JGI IMG/M metagenome (GOLD analysis project Ga0207132, IMG submission 153554) | Enriched cells from forest soil in Barre Woods Harvard Forest LTER site, Petersham, Massachusetts, United States -... | ecosystem: Environmental > Terrestrial > Soil > Temperate forest >...
GGGTTACTGTGTGATTATCACGTTGGTTATTTTGTCGTGTTCGAATAAAGGCGGAACGCCAACCCCTCAACCGCAACCCGTTCAGCCGACGCCATATACGCCGCCGGCTGTTTCTGCTTCTTTTGCCAAAGGTGCCGACGTGAGTTGGGTTACCCAGATGGAGGCGTCTGGATTTAAGTTTTATGATAAAAATGGTAACCAGCAGGACCTTTTCACATTGCTGAAAAGTCTTGGTTTTAATTCCATACGACTGCGCGCCTGGGTAAATCCTCCCGATGGCTGGTGCAATACGGCCGACTTATTGGCAAAGGCAATACGTGCTAAAAATGCCGGAATGAAAATATTAATAGATTTTCATTATAGCGACAGCTGGGCCGATCCTGGTAAACAGCCAAAGCCCGCCGCCTGGGTACCACTTAATTTTCCTACCCTTGTTACCACTCTACATGACTATACGGTAGGCGTGATGGACACGCTTAAAAACCACGGGATAACTCCCGATTGGGTACAGGTTGGCAATGAAACCAACGACGGTATGCTTTGGGAGGATGGGAGAGCATCAACAAACATGGCAAATTTTGCTGCGTTAGTTCAGAGTGGTTACCAGGCGGTTAAATCTGTAAGTGCATCTACCAAAGTTATCGTACACATTTCAAACGGGTTTGATAACAGCCTGTTTCGCTGGATGTTTGACGGTTTAAAAGCAAACGGAGCCCACTGGGATATCATAGGCATGTCCCTGTATCCGTCTACAACCAATTATCAGACGCTGGACACACAATGTTTAGCAAATATAAATGACATGGTATCCCGATACTCAACACCCTGCATGGTAGTTGAAGTTGGTATGGACGCGAGCGCGGCTGCCACCGCCCGGGGTTTTCTGACCGATATTATTACCAAAACCAACTCGGTAGCAAACGGCAATGGGCTGGGAGTTTTTTACTGGGAACCCGAAGCATATAACTGGCAAGGTTACACGCTGGGAGCTTTTGACAACACCGGGAAGCCCACTGAAGCTTTGGATGCCTTTGGAAATTAATATAAAAAAATGCTTACTGACTGTAAGCATTTTTTTTATCCTTTAAAATAAATGTATTTGTGACAAATAAAACCGAAACCAATGAGCCAATAAACCAAATATTAACCAAAAAAACCAAAATCATTATGAAAAGAAGAATGTCAATTTGCGCAGCAATATTGCTGTGCTTAAGCCTGGGCTGCAAAAAGGAGGCAGCACAAAACAGCCAGCAAACCGTATCGATCGACAAAGGCCTTAACAAGACGGCATCGGATGCCTCAACATCATTTGCCAATGGATCGGATGTAAGTTGGGTTACGCAGATGGAAGCTTCAGGTTTGAAGTTTTACAACAGCGCCGGTACCCAGCAGGACTTGTTCACGATTTTGAAAGGATTGGGCATCAACGCCATAAGGTTACGCGCATGGGTAAATCCTTCAGGTGGCTGGTGCAATACCTCGGACCTGGTGGCAAAGGCAATCCGTGCAAAAAACGCGGGCATGAGTATTATGATCGATTTTCATTACAGCGATACCTGGGCTGATCCTGGCCATCAAACAAAACCGGCGGCCTGGTCGAGCCTGAGTTTTACGGACCTGATGACCACAACCTACAATTACACTTATAACACGCTTAATACGCTAAAATCCAACGGTATAACGCCAACGTGGGTACAAGTGGGCAATGAAACCAGCGATGGTATGCTATGGCAGGACGGAAGGGCCTCAGTAAACATGAAAAATTTTGCCTGGCTTGTAAATTGCGGTTATAATGCCACAAAGGCCATATTTCCTTCTGCAAAGGTGATTGTTCACCTGGCAAATGGCTATGATAATACTACGTTCAGGTGGTTGTTCGACGGCCTTAAGGCAAACGGGGCAAGCTGGGACGTTATTGGTATGTCGTTGTACCCAACGACCAGTAACTGGTCGTCATTGGATAGCCAATGCCTTACAAATATGAACGATATGGTTTCCCGTTATAGCAAGCAGGTGATGATTTGCGAGGCCGGTATGAGCGAATCGGCTGCGACGACCTGTAAATCATTTCTGAGCGACCTTATAACTAAAGTAAAATCCGTTTCGGGCGGCAACGGCCTGGGTGTGTTTTATTGGGAGCCGGAGGCCTATAATAACTGGCAGGGATATGGATCGGGTGCGTTTGACCCAACCGGCAAACCGACCGTAGCATTGACGGCTTTTTAAACGTAATTGATTGAGATTCAGCCGAGCTCAATCCGCCAACATTTTGAGCAATTGGAAAATGAATATGACGATGAATCGATATATTCATTTTCTAATTAGTTAGTTAATATAATGTTAAGAGAAAATTATTAATCTTTAGGTAAATTTAATCAGGCATTTTTATATTAAAAGAATATTCAAAACGTTTAAATTCTATAATATCCGCCGTTAAACCTTATCGCGTTCATTTGAAAGGTTGAAGATTTAATCAACACGTAAAATTCTAATCGTTAAAAGGAGGAATAAACATGTCACTTGTTAAATTTAGCACCGGAAACAAACACAGCGAGTTAACCCGCGGATTCACAGATATTTTTGAATCTTTTTTGAATGATTCTTTTATTTCTGACAGAATGATTTCGAGGGTTCCAGCCGTTAACATCATGGAAAATGAGGATAATTATGAGATCGACCTGGCCGCACCGGGCCTGAGAAAGGACGATTTTAAGATCAGCCTCGACAGAAATTTGCTGACCATTTCAGTTGAGCAGAAAACAGAAATCAACGAAGATAATAAACATTGGAATAAGCGCGAATTCAGCTATTCGTCATTTGCCCGTTCATTCGCCCTGCCCGACTCGGCTGACGACGGAAAGATCGAGGCTGAATACCACAACGGTTTGTTAAGGATTTATGTTCCTAAAATTGAGGAAGCGAAGACCGTTGCGCGCAGGATCGCAATAAAATAGTGCCCATTCGACTTATAAACCCTTTCAAATGCAGAACAGGCTCCTTATCACGGGGCCTGTTCTGTTGACCGCCTTCAGGTAAGGGCGTTGTCGGGGACTTTCGGTTTAAAAACCTGCTAAATTCCGGTAAACGTCATAATAAACAAAAGCAGTACAAAACAAATCACGTGGGCACAAAGGTTAATTAAATATTATTGAGCGATCTGGTTTTCCATCAGTTTACTAAACTGCTGTAAAGACAGTGACTGCCAATAAAATTACAAAGCAAACAAAAAAGGCTACTGAATAAGTGATGGACATACCGATCATCTTTGTGATTGTTCGAAATCTGCCACGGTGATAAACCGCCCTTAATGACTTATATATGTAAAGCATAATGGCGATCGAGGCGGCAAACTCCAGCCATCCGACCAGTGTTTCCCAACTGGACGGGATTACAAACTTTAATATCATCAATACGGTGAGGAACAAAAATATAAAGCAGTGCAAATGAAAGGCATAGATGAGATGTTCGACATAAAACTTTTTGTTTTTATAAAACGTGATCGATAGTATCAACGCAAATAATGGCAAAAGCACAAACATCATTTTCGGGAAATTATGCTGAATTCCTTCTTCGACCACCTCGCGTATATTTATCTTTTGCTTGTTTATTGCAAATGCTTTTTTGTTGTAATAGTTTTCAAGCCAGCCATCACGCTTTGCTTCAGGGAGTTTATTTTGATTTGCTGTGTATTGGGCATAACTGGTGTCGGTGGTACTGGGGTTTATGATATGCGGGTTTGCAGTTTCTTCTCTAACCCTCTCTTTTTCTTTTTTCGAGGTGTCTTTTATCGGGTGATTCTTCACAATAATATAGCCATTATCCTTGTACAAATCATTTATCGCTTCTTTTTTCGCCTGTGGCGGTATATATTGACTTTGTTCAATTGCTTTTACCGATTTTGCCAATTCTATGGGTGTCAATTGTCGATAGTTAAATTTTACCGGGCTGTTGCCTTTTTGCTGAAAGAACAATAAAAAATAAACCAGGCTGATAAAAATATACATTTTAACGGGGTGTAGGTATTGCACTCGCCGACCCGCCATGTACTCGTTAGTTAAATATCCCGGTTTAAAGAACAAAGGCTTGAGCGTATGGAAAAACTGGTGATCGAAATGGAAATAATCGCTTATCGCATGGTTCATCATGTGTCCAAAGCTTTCTTTTAATTCCAGGTTCTCTTGCCCGCAATTATGGCAATACTTTCCTTCGAGGACGGTGCCGCAATTCAGACAATCATTTTCATGCCGGTAATGTTTTTTCATTCGGTTAGTATCGCTTCAATAATCAGATGATAAAAGCTATGGTATTGAACAAAATGCCGCTTAATTGTGGCTGTGGTAAATCTACGTAAAAGGTACTTTCCGTTCAAAAGTGAAAGCACGTTTTATTGTTTCAAACAGGAACAACAGGTTGCAAAGGGCGCTCGCTATATTTATTTTTAAATGCGAACGGAAAAAATACAGCAATTAACAGAGCATACGCTGCAAATGTAAGCCATATGCCATGCCAGTTTTTGCTATGGTCGGGGTATGTGAAAAATTTGTCGATCAGGAAACCGCTCGTAATACTTCCAAAAAAGGCACCGAAGCCATTTACCATCATCATAAAAACTCCCTGCGCGCTGCCACGTATTTCGGGTGGTGTTTGCGTTTCTATAAAAAGAGAGCCAGAGATATTAAAGAAATCAAATGCCATACCGTAAACAATACACGACAAAATAAGCATCCACAAGCCACCGTCGGGATTTCCAAACGCAAATAAGCCAAACCGAAACACCCACGCCAGCATGCTGATCAGCATCACGTATTTGATCCCGAATTTGCGGAGGAAAAGCGGTATGAGCAGGATGAACCCCATTTCTGAGAATTGCGATATGGACATGATCAACGCCGGATGTTTTACAGCGTATAGGCCGGCATACGCCGGGACCTTTTTAAAGTCTTGTATGAAGGTATCGCCATAAGCATTGGTAAGTTGAAGAGCCGCTCCCAAAAGCAGCGAAAAAGCGAAAAAAATAGCAAATTTAGGCGTTTTAAATAAAGAGAAGGCCTGCAAACCTAAAGACTCCTTAATAGTTTTATTGGTGCTTTTTCCTAAAAGCGGCGGGCATCGCGGCAGGCTGAAGGAGAATAAACCAAGCGCCAGTGCTACTGCACCTGAAATGTAAAACTGGTTAGCCGAAGTTTCGTTATTGCTGAAAGTAACGACCCACAAAGCCACAATAAACCCGAATGTTCCGATAGTGCGTATAGGCGGAAAATCTGTTATTACATCGTTTCCCGCACTTTTTAAGCCCGCGTAAGCCACAGTTATCGAAAGCGACAGTGTTGGCATATAAAAGATCATATTGAGCAGGATAACCCAAAAAAAGGTGGTTGGGTTAGTAACGAAGGGGATGGAAAATAGTGTCAGTGCGCCCAGGATATGCATTACGCCATATAGCCTTTCAGCGTTTATGTAACGGTCGGCTATAATTCCGGTGATAGCCGGCATAAAAATCGCTGAAATACCCATAGTTGAAAATATAGCACCGAATTGGGTTCCGGACCAGTGCTTATTTTGAAACCAATACGCTCCTATGGTGAGCAGCCATGCCCCCCAAATAAAGAATTGCATAAAATTCATCAGTATTAAGCGAAACTTAATACTCATATGGCCTTGAATAAAGTAAGAAGATTACCTGATTTCATATTCGACGGGAAAATAAGGAATTAAATATGAAATCTAAAGATAGGTAGTGTCTCAGTTTGAATTTTTATAAAAAAAATCCTGATCTATTTACTGATCAGGATTTAGCGTTGTTTAAGTTTTAGTGTTTTACCATTTCGATAATAGCGACTATCAATTGCAGTACACCTATTATCAACATCACCAGATTGAAAAATTTTGCTTTCATCTGAAATAGATATTATTTCGATTGAGGCGATTTCAATGTGCGATTTGATATTACAAATATACGCATTTTTTTAATATTGTAGGCTCAATCTGCCAGCCGGTAGTGTCCCGGTTTGAAAAATAAAAATAATGATTGATAAAAATTCCATTTTTGGAATAATTGCTTTATCTTTTGCAATGGGAATATTTGTAGGATCGATTCCTTCTGCAATATATTCTACCGAAAGACCTAAATGATTTCATTTAACCCCGATTATCTTTCATATTTAATCTCGTTTTTGCTTATAATAATTCCAGCAAGGGATGTTATAATTAAAGGTCATCCTAAGTGGTGGAAAAGAATTTCTATTGCTGGTTGGTTATTATTGGTTATTGCAGTAGTAAATTTTGCAAATTCCGTGTTGATTTCAATATCAGATAAGAAAGATAAAGAGCAACTCCAGAAACACGAAGACAGTATAAGACATGCTGAAATTAAGACTATAGTAGATAGTATTAATTTGCAATTAGAACCACTCAAAATGCATATAAATGATAAAAAGCAAATCATACATGATAGAGACACTCCATTAATATTTATTTGCAGCACTCGTTCTGTTTATAAGAAGAGCCAAATAGAAGATACTTTGAATTACAAAATTAGATTTTGCAATCAATCATCAGTAGATGCCGAGAATGTTAATGTTAGAATATTTTCGTATTCAACGAAAAGCGGAACTTTATATAAGTGTGCACCGGTAGATGTATTTAAAAAATATTCTATTTCAAGAGCGTCGTTTTCCGAATATTCAAATTCTTTGTTTGGCAATAAATTGGCTGCTTTTGATAGTGTTTACTTTTATGTTAAAGGGAATTATAAAAATGAAAAAAAAGACATTGATTTTGTCTTAATGTGGGGCGCGGAAAGAGATTCTATTTTTATTACATCCCCCGTACTTCACGATATCGTAATAAAAAATATGCATAAATTAAAACTTTTTTAAATCAATCCGCTAACCTCACAATATCTTCTATTGTCATTACATCCTTAGTTAATCCCGTTTCCATTGCAGGTGTAAAGCGTAATGTCTTGTGTATCTTAGCAAATATCCAGGTCTAAAATTGATAGAAAACGGCTTTTTTTTAAATTCCGAAATCGGCATTCCCTGCCTGCCGGCAGGCAACATCCGAAATCCTTAGGATGATTTCCGGCGGTTGAGTTCGTCCCGGATCTTAGCCGCTTTTTCGTATGATTCTTCGGCGAGCGCCTCTTGCAGCCTTGTCTTTAATTCATCGATGCTCAATGAATTGTAACCACCTGTAGGGCCGGCGGCTGTTTTTTCTTCGGAAGTTTCGTTGATATTTTCGAGATAAACAAAATCATTACCCTCTATCACAATTCCCGCCGTTGAAAGTATAAATTCGTAGGTATAGATCGGGCAATCGAATCGCACCGCAACCGCGATCGCATCCGAGGTGCGTGCATCTATTTCGACAGCCTTTTTACCGTCCGAGCAAATCAGCTTTGAATAAAATATCCCATCGACGAGGTTGTAAATAATAATTTCCTGGACGGTAATATGATAGGCCTGCGCAAAACTCTTAAATAAGTCGTGCGTAAGCGGCCTGCTCGGGGTCATTTTTTCAATTTCGATAGCTATAGCCTGTGCCTCAAAGCTGCCGATAATGATCGGAAGCCTTCTGCGCCCGCTGATCTCGCCTAAAACCAAAGCATAGGCACCGGATTGTGTCTGGCTGTATGACAAGCCCACAATATCCAGTTTTATTTTTTTCATGTCGTTACCCATCGCTACGAATCCTTGTTATGCTGAAGCTTTATACTCCTTAATCGCCGAAATTAATTTAGGCACCACTTCAAATGCGTCTCCAACTATGCCGTAATCTGCCACCTTAAAAAACGGCGCCTCGGCATCTTTATTTATTACCACGATAACTTTTGAGGAACTCACGCCCGCCAGGTGCTGGATAGCCCCCGAAATTCCAATTGCAATATACAAATTTGGACTGACAGCAATACCAGTTTGCCCAACATGTTCGCTATGCGGCCGCCATCCAGCATCCGATACCGGCTTTGAGCAAGCCAGTGCGGCGCCGAGCAGGTCTGCCAGTTCTTCTACCATGCCCCAGTTTTCAGGGCCTTTGAGGCCCCTCCCGCCAGAGACAACAATATCAGCATCCGGCAAGGAAACTTTGTCTGTTGAACGTACGATTTCTTTTATTACAGTTGCGAGATCTGACGAAACAATATCAGGAGTAAAATCTTCAACAGTACCACCGGCATTGGTTTCAACCACTTTATAAGCATTGGGGGTAAGTGAAATTACTTTTACGGCCGATGTTAACTCTACAATAGCAAATGCTTTGCCCGAAAATGCGGTCTTTTTAACGGTAAATTTCCCATTTCCCTGGTCAGGTAAGGATACGGCGCCATCAACTACACCTGCCTCCAGTTTAGCCCCAATGCGAGGCGCCAAACCACGGCCCGAAAATGAATTTGATAATACGATGATATCGGCGCTATGCTTTTTTGCAGCTTCCGCGATGACCGATGCATAAGCCTGGTTGATGAAGTTCTTAAGCTTTTCATTCGGAACATTTAATATTTTTTCCGCGCCGTATTTACCTAAAAGGGCCAAATCCCCGGCATTTACATTACCGATGGAGATCGCTATCAGGCTGGTATTATTTTGGGCGGCGATGGCATGGGCGTATGAAACGACTTCAAAAGTTGATTTTTTGAATTTCCCATCCGCATTTTCCGCATAGACTAAAACTGGCATATTTTTATATTAGATCGTAGACGTTTATTTGTTAAATTACCCTTGCTTCACTATGTAACAGGTCGACCAGTTTTGCAACATCGTCTGCCGGTACCAATTTTACCTGGCCCCGTGGCGCGGGGGTTTCATAGCTGATCACTTCCGAAAATGTTTTTACTTCTGCAGGTTCAACAACAACCAATGGCTTAGTCCTCGCAGACATTATTCCCCGCATGTTGGGTATTTTCGGCTCTGCAACACCCTCGGCTGTGCCCGCAACAAAAGGCAGTGGAACGGTCAGCACCTCTTTTCCGCCTTCTATTTCGCGTTCAACGGTTGCAGTATTCCCATTTATGTCCATTTTTTTAATGATCGATACAGATGGGATATTCAAAAGCTCAGCCAACATTGCGGCAACTTTTGAACCATTGTAATCAATGGACTCCCTACCTGTTAAGATAAGATCAAACGGATTTGCTTTGACATATTGAGCGACCTGGGAGGCAACAAACCAGGCATCGTAGGGTTTGGCATTTATACGCACGGCGTCAGTAGCCCCTATGGCGAGCGCTTTACGAATAGTCGGTTCAGTCGTAACCTCACCGACATTAATAACCGTTACCGAACCGTTACCGCCATCCGTTAACTCAATAGCGCGCGCAAGTGCAATCTCGTCGTAAGGATTTAAAATGAACTGTACGCCATTTGTATTAAATTGCGTGTTATTATCGGTAAAAGTTATTTTTGTTGTGGTATCCGGAACATTACTTATACAAACCAGGATCTTCATTTTTTTATTCTGTTTTTTTGTATTATTAATTATTTTTTATCGATACCCCAAAAATGCGACCCGTTTAATACTTTGGCCGACAAGAATGTTATTGGATAAAAATGAAAAATTGCTCATAAAATGGGTCCATGCAAATTTAGTTAAAAAACAGAGAGTTTAAAATGCAGATAGACAGATTAGAGAAGCTTTTGGAATTTATTAAAAATGAACCCAACGATCCGTTCTTGAAATATGCGCTGGCTACCGAATATTTGCGCCTGGGGCAAGCTGGTAAAGCCCTTGAATACTACGAAGACCTTATAAATAATCATCCCGGGTATACCGGCACTTATTATCACCTGGGTAAGCTTTACGAGGCCCTGGAGCGGAGGAACGACGCGATAAGCACTTATGAATCCGGGATGAAAATTACGCGCGAAAAGAGAGATAACCACGCATTTTCGGAGCTGCAAGCCGTTTACAATGAATTAGTCGGTTTGGATGATGATGATTTTTAGGAGATCATGGTTGATAGTTCATGGTTCATAGCCGAAGCTTCGATGAACCATGAACTATCAACCATGAACCATGAACTTATTTAAATGAAGAAACGCCAGCTACTATTTATCCGCGATGTGATCATTTACACCTTTACAGCTTTTGGCGGGCCACAGGCGCATATGGCCATGTTATTGCGCGAATTTGTTGAAAAACGACATTACATAACTGAAGAGGAACTGATTGAACTGAATGCTTTAACCCAGCTATTGCCTGGTCCTTCATCAACGCAAACATTGGTCGGCATTGCATGGAAAGTAGGGGGGCTGCGCTTAGCCATCATTACTTTTTTAATATGGATATTGCCGTCGGCGGGAATAATGTGCATGGCGGCTATCAGTTATAAAATATTGGCCGACAAATCGAAAATTAAGGAGGTGTTGCGTTTTGTTCAGCCTATCGCCGTTGGGATCGTTGCTTATGCCACCTATACATTTGCAAACAGGTTCCTGAAAAGCAGAGTTAGTACCACGCTGGCAGCAGGTTCGCTGATTGTTACGCTAATATTGCAAAACGCATATGCTTTCCCGATACTGATTTTGCTGGGCGGCATTGTTTCTTCGGCATTGGAGACGCCGGCGCAGGAAAGCGAACTGCGTTTGAAATTGTTCTCAAATGTTAACCCCAACAAGGTTACCTATTTCATCGGGATATTGTTATTTTTTGCAGCCCTGGGCGCCCTGGTGAGACAAACTTCGCCATTCAGCTTACCAATACGCCTGTTTGAAAATTTTTATCGCAACGGGATACTGATCTTTGGTGGCGGCCAGGTGCTCGTTCCCTTGATGTATACCGAGTTTGTGCAAGCCAAACACTATCTTACGCGACCCGAATTCTTGTCGGGCTACGCTTTGCAACAGGTGCTTCCTGGACCTACGTTTTCATTCTCGTCTTTTTTGGGCGGCCTAAGCATGGCCAATAAGGGTGCGGGGCTTGTCGGACAGATAACAGGCAGCGTAGTGGCGGTGATCGGTTTAAATACCCCCGGACTGATACTGATATTATTTATCGTTCCTTTTTGGGATGACCTAAAAAAAATAACGCGGATAAAAAACTCGCTGAGCGGAATTAATGCTGTAGCTGTCGGTTTTATGGCAACCGCGCTGATACTGCTGGCAACCCCCTTCGGGCTCAATTGGCTGCCTTATGTATTAATGGCCAGCGCCTTTGTGCTTTTAAAGTTCACTAAAATAAAAGCGCCGGTAATTATCATTATAGGGATCGCTTTGGGATTGATGATTTAAACACCCCCTAGGCAATGTGACTAAGTTGAGGATTTCAATATCGAACAGGCAATAACATATGTTGAATAGTGAATGGGTGAAATATTACGGCATTAGCGGCAAGGCCGCGAATATAAAATATTCCGGGAATTTTATGGTGACAGTGTTTTGTCAGAAAACGACGTTTTTAGGGTCAATAAAAATGCCTAAACAGCTACTAATCAAGTATTCGTGAAAACGAGTGTGTCGCGAACGTGAACGCGTGAACCTTTTTTTCGGCGTAAACGGTTCCTTCAGAGCCATGTACCTAAGTAATGTATAATATCGATCAAAGGTCCCCTTAGCAAACTGGGGGCTCAAAACGGCTGCTCATCATCCATATCATCCATCCGCGACGGGCGGATGATAAAATTGCTCGGTTTTTCAAATTCCTGCGAAGGGCCCAATGCCGAAAACGCATTGCCCGGCATAAAACCGCCGTCCATTCCCTGGTCAAGATCGGTGAATTTAACGTATTTACCTACGAATTTCAGCCTTACGCGGCCGGTTTCGCCGTTACGGTGTTTTGCAATAATTATTTCGCCGACTCCCGCTGTTGGCAAATTGTCTTCGTCAACTTCCAATCCATAATATTCGGGGCGGTAAAGGAATAAAACCATATCAGCATCTTGTTCAATAGATCCTGATTCGCGCAAATCCGAGAGCATGGGGCGTTTTGAAGCGCCGGGTCGGTTTTCTACCGCGCGGCTTAATTGCGATAGTGCGATTACCGGCACGTTTAATTCTTTGGCTACCGATTTTAATGCCCTTGATATACTGCCGATTTCCTGTTCACGATTGCCGCCGCCTTTGCCGTCGGCCTTGCCTTGCATTAATTGTAAATAGTCGATCACGATTAATTGGATGTCGTGTTGTGATTTCAGCCGGCGGCATTTTGCCCTGAACTCGAATATATTAAGGGCAGGCGTGTCATCAATAATTAATGGCGCTTGTTCAAGCCGGCCTATTTTGGAGTGTATTTGCGCCCATTCCCACTCCTCCAGGTTGCCTTTTCGTATCTTTTCCTGTTCGATATGGGTTTCGCCGGATATCAAACGATTTACCAACTGTACTGACGACATTTCGAGCGAGAAAACCACAACCGGTTTATTAAAGTCGACCGCTGCATTGCGTGCGCAGCTCAATACGAAAGCCGTTTTACCCATTGCAGGGCGGGCCGCTATGATAATCAGGTCGGATTTTTGCCAACCTGAGGTTTTGCGGTCCAGGTCGGTAAAGCCTGAAGCAACGCCTGTCAAACCGTCTTTCTTATCTTTCAGCGCCTCAATTTCCTTCAAAGTTTCATGCATCAGGTCGTCCATTTTACGCGAATCGCGCCGCAGGTTGTTTTGCGCAATCTCGAAAAGGTTTTTTTCAGCCCTGTCCAATAAATCAAGTACGTCGGTTGTATCTTCATAAGCGCTTTGTATCACATCGGTAGATATCCTGATCAGTTCACGCTGGATGAATTTCTGAATGATAATGCGCGAGTGGAATTCGATATTCGCTGCCGACGCTACCCGGTTTGTAAGCTCGGTGATATAATACGCCCCGCCGATCATTTCCAATTCGCCCTGCTGACGCAATTGCGCCGTTACCGTCAAAATATCAACCGGCGACGATTTCTCGAACAAAAGCCGTATGGCATGAAATATTTTTTGATGACTATCCCTGTAAAACACCTCGGGTTTTAAAATATCAATTACTGACGAAAGTGCATCTTTTTCGAGCATCAAAGCGCCCAAAACTGCTTCTTCAAGATCAATGGCCTGTGGCGGAAGTTTGCCCAAACCGCTGTAAGGGGTTGGGTTAGTTATCCTGCTTTTTCTTTCGTTGGGGTTCGGCTTGTATTGGTTATCGTTTTCCAAAATCATAAGGCTTCAAAAATATACAAAAAATGACCGGAATAATTTATTGATTTTCAATAGGCGTTTTTCCGTTGTTTTTTTAAGGTGGATAAAATTGTCCGTTTAACTATTTAAAAGTTAACAAAAAAAATGTTGGAAAAAACTTTATTAACATCAAATGTGAATAAGATGTTAATCTACGAAAATGGCTATTAATTATCAAGCACTTAAACACTGTTAATAAAGTTTAAAAATGTTAATTGTTTGAGGAAAACCGAAACGGCCCTTCGGTTCAATAAGGGCTTAATCAATAAATATGGCTACTTTTGGTTTTAATTTTATTGGTAAGAATGACATTTAATCAGCGGCAGGTCCGCGAAAGTAACCAGATAGTATTTGGTATCCGTGCCATCATTGAAGCCATCCGCTCGGGTAAGGAGATCGAGTCGCTATATCTTCAGCGGGGCGTTGGAGGTGGTTTACTTAATGAGCTCAAGGAGTTATTGCACGAATACGGCATCAGCGCGCAACAAGTACCGGTTGAAAAGCTCAACCGACTTACTACAAAAAATCACCAGGGCGCGGTTGCGTTTATTTCGCCGATCATTTACCAGAAAATTGAAAACATCATTCCCGAAATATTTGAGAAAGGGGAGACACCATTAATTTTGGTGCTCGATTCCATCACCGACGTGCGCAACATGGGCGCCATCGCCAGGACAGCCGAATGTGCCGGGGTACATGCCATCGTCATACCGGCCAAAGGTTCGGCTCAGATCAACCCTGACGCTGTAAAGACATCTGCGGGCGCTTTGTTCAAGATACCGGTATGCCGGCATGATAATTTTCTGCAAACTGTTAAATTTTTGCAGGAATCAGGTTTGCAGCTGGTTTGCTGTACCGAAAAAACTAAAGACGATATTTACAACCCCGATTATACCGCGCCAACGGCGATCATCATGGGTTCGGAAGAAGATGGCGTAAGGAACGAGATCATCCGCATTGCTGACCATTTGGCGAAAATACCCATGTTTGGTGAGATCGAATCGCTAAATGTTTCCGTGGCGACCGGAATTATTTTATATGAGGCGATCCGCCAAAGACGGAGTGAATAGTTTTGGGTTGATTAGTTGAGTCGTGATCTTTAACGCATTGAACAACTACTCACTTAATCAACTCAATCAACCATTCACCAAACTAAATATACTTCGCGCCGAACTGTTGCTTCACGTCGGTGACTATCTTTTTCACATTCTGCTCCTGGTCCCGGGGACAAATAAGCAGTGTATTATTGGCTTCGACCACGATATAGTCGTGCAAGCCCTGTAATATCACCAGTTTCTCGCCGGGCACATTAACCATGCAGTTGGACGAATCGTACATGATCACCTTTTCGTGCGGGATAACAACATTTCCAACGTAGTCTTTTTCGGCAAGCTCATAAATAGACGCCCAGGTGCCCAGGTCGCTCCAGCCAAATTCGGATGGCAATACATACACGTTGTCGGCTTTCTCCATAATACCATAATCAATCGAAATGTTGGTGCATTGGAGATAGGACTTGTGCAACACGCTT
>Ga0207132_1150_pt1 | contig 14626 bp, 16 predicted proteins | sample Alteio_BWMinHeat_14_FD_153554 | JGI IMG/M metagenome (GOLD analysis project Ga0207132, IMG submission 153554) | Enriched cells from forest soil in Barre Woods Harvard Forest LTER site, Petersham, Massachusetts, United States -... | ecosystem: Environmental > Terrestrial > Soil > Temperate forest >...
CATATATTTGAAGAAGATTGGATTTTACATTTACAGTCGGAACAAAACTAGGTGGTTCTGTGGGTGAAGTCGTGCTGGGAACACTGTATAGATTGGTCAGACTGAAATTGATTCTGGCACCCACAATTATCCCCATAAAAGGATGCACTTCAACCCCGCCGCCAATGGCGAATTGAAAACGGTTATAATAATTCAGGATCTGATTATATTGTCCGGACATCCCGGGAATCGAAGTACTACTGCTATCTGCCGTTGCATTGATGAGATATGCCATTTCTTCTCCAAAATAAATTTGAAAAAACCTGGTGATATTAATGCATAAAAATGAGGGCAACATAATATACTGGAGATTAACTTTCCCTGTAACGTTGCCCGTTGAATAATCATATCCCTGTTTAGAATAAACGAGTTCAGTTTTGTTGCCAATTATCTTACTATAAGGAGTTGTAAAAAAAGCACCGACATTGAAGCCAGAACTGGCCTGACTGTTTATAGAAGAAGCACTTGTAACGTCTGTATAATTCCAGCCTGCTTTAAGGCCAATTTGTGCAATGCCAAGGCAGGGACTTGCTATTAGCAAGAGGAGTAGTAGCTTTTTCATGTTTTTAGGTTTAAGGTTTAGGTTTGTTTGGTTTAAAAGTTACAATTTCCTTTTCATTTTTGATCAGTTGCAGACCAAATTTTAAAATAAAACTTTCGTTGGGGGGGAGAAATAATAAACAGGGATTGAAGGGTTAAAATACTGTATGAAATAATTTGGTTTGCTAATAATCTTAGTATATATTTGACAATAAATGACAAGTCAATAAATGTAAAATGTCAAATCAGTTCGGGGAAAGAATTAAACTTCTAAGAGAAGAAAGCCAATTACTGCAGCGTCAGGTAGCCAGTCAATTGGATATAGATACTTCTATGCTTAGTAAAATTGAAGGTGGAGACAGGAAAGCAAAAAAGGAGCAGGTAACTCAATTTGCAAAGGTTTTGAAAGTGAATGCAGACGAACTTCTTACACTTTGGTTAGCTGACCAGCTTATTGAAGTTGTGGAAGGCGAGTATCTGGCTTTAAAGGCGATACAGGTTGCTGAAGAAGAGGTGAAATACAATGCCAAGAAAAAGAAATAAAGTAATTCATTCGATATAGTCCAAACTCCTAAATCCTAAACTATGAATAAAATATTTGCAGAACATACTAATCCGGCTTTATCTATTGATATAAATAAAATCGTTTCTATCATTTCGCCCGAAAGGATTTATTTATTGTCAGTCATTCATCAAAAAAAAGAAATCCAGAGCATTTTTGTTGAAGATCCTCCTGAGGAGCATCTTATTGAGGCGTTAAATATACTTGTCCTCACCAGTGAATCAGAAAAGAGGTCGAATGATGAATTACAGGATATAATTGAGAACCGTCTGGAAATTATAATACCAGTAACTGCCTTTGTTATGCAGGCAGTCCAATTTAAGGAATGGTTGAAAAAAGAGCATCCATTTGCATTAAGAGTAGTCCAAAATGCCAGTCTATATTTTGATGCCTGCATGATTCCATTAAATTTACCAGATTATTTTGATGAGTTAACGGCGAAAGAATTCCTGAGGGAAGAATTGGAACATAAAATCAGAAAAGCGATCGAATTCCTGGCAGGAGCTGAATTATTTCTTGTGCGAAAGCAATTTGAAATGGCTGCTTTTCATTTGCATCAGGCGGTGGAACAAATATATACTGGTATTATCCGTTTTAAAACGGGTTTTCAGGTACAAACTCATAACCTGGATAAATTATACAGATATTCGAAATATTTAATGCCGGGGCTAAAAGATGTATTTCCACTAGGAGTTGAAAAAGAAAGTAAGCATTTCCAATGTTTACAATAGGCTTATTTAGGGAGCCGGTATAATCCGGAATTTTCGATCAAATATGAAATGGTATTTATATTATTTGAAAGGGTTAACAAATTATTGATTTTATGTCAGAGCATAATAAGAACAAGATTAATCACTGCCTGAACAGGCTGATATTAACAGAAATGAAAGATCCGGATAAATTAGACCCTTATATTATCCTGCAGGAAATCTGTGATTTTGAAGAATTGCAGGAAATGAAAAAGTTATTTCGGAAATGTTGCCAGGTTTCTTTATCCGAAAAATATATATGGGATGAAGGAATTCCGGGCAATCTACTTTACATCTATGAGCAATTGGAAAAATTAATAGAATCCTGCTATCTTATTTATAAAAAAAAGGGATTTAAAAAGAAGCTTTCAAAAAAAACTAAGCAGCAGGATTTGGAAAAGGTTAAGGATCATCCTGAATTGCCAGCTTCATTAAGTCTGGCTGAATTTATGAACCCAAGAATCGTAATAAATGATTTTTTTGAAACTTATAGTTTATTGGAATGGAAACAATTCCTTCATTCCTGGATGGAAGCCGGGCTTTCTAATTTCAGTGTTTTGGAAAATATTAAAAAAAAGGATCTGTTACCATATATCTATGGCATGGAGAAATTGCTGGAGGCTTCCTATCGGATTGTTGAAATATCAATTAAGAAAAATTAGTTCTGCTTTGTTACAGCCAACATGGGATGAATCTCATAACTGCAAAGTCCATTTGCCGGATCATTTGCTACAAGCCTTTCGAGAACTGAATTTTCACTTACCCCAATGACTGCAATGCCATATCCGCCTTTAGGGTCCAAAACCGGTCCCAAAACTATTACTGTTCCATCACTAACATATGGTTTCCAATAAACAACATGTTGTTGCATAATCTGACGCTCTTCTGCCGTCATATCAAGAGTGAATGAAAGGCGGGGTGGAACTAATTTGAGAAAGAAATATTTTATATCGGGCATGAGGTTATTTTTTCAATAATGCAATCCTTGATTAAAAATAGCGGATTTTTAATTTCAGGTGGTCGATTTGCAAGTAATTCATAACTTCCACACTAAATAAATGCAATCAATGAAACCTACTACGGTCTATTTTTTAATGCTCATCGCCTTCATTTCCTGTGAAACGAATAAAAATTCTGAAACTCCGGCAACACCGGTAAATCCAATGATTGGGACCTGGCAATTGATTTCGGGGACAACTATTCAGGGTAAGGATACGGCTGTAACAGACTATACAAAGAATAAGAAATTTCTAAAGATTATTAATGGTTCGCATTTTTCTTTTGTAGGTCATGACTTAACTAAAGGGAAAGATTCCCTGGCTTTCTATTCATCAGGTGCAGGAACATACACACTAACGGACAGTCTTTATACCGAACACCTGCAGTTCTGCAGCGACAGAGCCTGGGAAGGAAATGATTTTTCTTTTACCATCCTGATTCAGAACGATACGCTTACTCAGACCGGAGTAGAGAAAATAGATAAAATTGGTGTGAACAGATTAAATATTGAGAGGTATGCGAGGGTGAAATAGGATTATCAGGACCATGAAAATGATAAGCCCAAGGCTAGCTAATAAATTTAATATTCCAAACCAGTCGCCCGTTTTGGAATAAATAGTCGGATGGGTTGAAAAAGTAAGGTCCCCAATCAAACTGGTATTTGCTCCCGACTCACTATTCGTTTCTGTGATAATTTTACCGCGCCAGTCGTTAATGGTGAGCCTTCCCTGTCTTGCATTTCTTGCCATAGCAAATCCGCCTTCAACACTACGCAAGATGGCCATTCTTGAATGCAGCCATCCGTCTTTAATAAAATCCCAGGCCGGGACATATAACACTGCAGGATTTTTCCTGCTGTAATTCAAAATGTATTTTTGAAAATCGAGGTCCTTGCAAATTGCGACACCTTCATTCTGGGTATCCGCTCTGAATATCTCTATTTTATTTCCGGGCCTGCATCCGTCTAAAACCTCTCCTTCGAAGAGATTCACCTTTTGATAATCAGCAATCAATTTACCCTGATCTGAAATGACCCAAGTATTATTGAAATAGTATCCCGTTTTTTGTTTGGTGACTCCAACTATGATTCGGATATTCTTGTTAATGGCAAGGTGGCTAAATTCCTGAAGTATCAAATTGATATTTGTATCTCTTACAATTATTGCTTTTTCCGGAAGCAGCACGATTTTAACTCCATGGTCAGCTAATTTGGAAACTTCCTGGAGATAAAGATCCGTTAATTGAATTTCCCTGGTCGTATCGTTTTGATATACTCCTTTATATGCAACTTCATCTATAGTTGCCATTCCTAACAGAACAGTATTCCCCAGGACAGGCTTACTTAATCTTACGAATCCGTATATGAATGTAGCCGATAATACTAAAATTATAAGACCCGTTAGCATTCCAATACTTTTCTTTTTTTGAATCAGGAAAATGGAAAGTGCAAAGGCTGAAGGGACAAAAGTTATAAGAAAACTGATGCCCAGGATCCCCGTTATAGATGCAATCTGAATTACAGGTAAATAATTACACTGGGTATAAGCAATACTTGATGCAGTTCCATCCCTGGAAAAAATGAACAGAATGTATTCGAATGTGGTAAAAAATATGGGAAAGACAAATGATGAAAACCAGTAGGGTAAAATTATTACAATTCTCCGTGCACCAATTACTATCAATGCAAAAATAAACGGTAAAATAAGAGTAGAGATGATAGCGAGTGGAAGAGGTAATACAATTAATAAATAGGATAACCAACTTAGCCTGCCAATCAGATAAGCCACGAACGCAAGCAGGAATGCCTGACCCGGTTTTACAAATAAAGAAATATACAGAATCGGTATAGGTGCAATCCAAATAAGCCAGCCATAATTTCCGCTAAGGCTGTTCCCGAAATAGAAACATATTCCTGAAATAAGGACGGAGAATATTTTTAAACTATGTGAAACTGATAATGAAACTTTGGATTTCATCATGAACGAGTTTTGCGCTGTTTACTTTGAAATATTTTTCAGCAGATAAATTTTGCCATCAGGTTTTGTGAAAATATACATTTCTCCATTTTCATCCTTACCGAAGCGGAGATCCACGCGGTTTTGTCCGCAGAGTTCCCTAAGTGTTAAACGTTTGCCATACAGCGAGACAAACCATTCCTTAACTTTGGCAAGTTTACCAGAATTCAATTCGGATAAATTTATGTAGAACAACCTGCCGGAAGGAATATCACCGAATAAATATTTACCTCTGAGTTCAGGAATAGCCTTCCCTTCATATTCAAATCCTCCTTCAATGGCATTGCCTTCATCATGGTCGAAAGCAGCAACCGGATAGGTGTATTGAAAAACACTGTCATTCGCCGGTAAAGGATATATTTTATTTATATCCCTGTCAGTATGCATGGAAAATCTTCCCTCACGTACTGGCCACCCATAATCATGTCCTTTTAATATGATATCTATAGCTTCGATATTGGCTTGTCCGATATTAGTAGCCAGCATCAGCCCCTTGTGTGTCCATGTGATCCGATTGGGATTTCGGAATCCATCTGCATAGATTTCACGGACTATATTAGAATCGGGGTTTTTTGTGAAGGGATTTTGCAGGGGAATGCCATATTGCCCATTGATACTATTCCTTCCCATTGGATTAATTCTTAAAATGGTCCCCCATATTTTATCCGGATGATGTGTAAGAAATGAAAATCCATTTTCTGCACTTCCACCATCACCCACTCCGATATAAAGATTTCCGTAATCATCCTGTCCACGTTTGGCAAGCGGATTAAAAATTATTTCCTGAACACCATGAATTCCGGAAACCATATCGATCCGCATCAGTTCCCTGCATGTTCCTTTAAAAACAGGAGCCATCGGATCTGAACTTTTCCATTCACAAAGCACCCATTGAAGTGTTTGTTTGATAGAATCATCTATCGGGAAGTCTGCTTTCTTTGAATGAGCCGCTTCACTGTGAGTCGTATAAAAAATTCCATTATGAATATAATCGGGATGAAAAGCAAAGGATCCGAAACCTGTTGCTAATCCGGGCTCATTAATAAAACCTGGTTTCCATTTCGAAATATCAAGCCATGTTACCGGTTTTTGATTTATCAGTTTATATAATTTACCACGCTGATCCAGGATGAACCATGTTTTCAACGGACTAACCCAATCCATTTTGGTGATACGGGTTAGAGGTTGTTTATCACTGCTCGGGGGTAATTGATTGAATTGTTCCAGATCTACCTGAATATTGGAGGCTTCAATTTTTTCAGGAATCGGATCCTTTATGGAGAAGGGATCATCTTTTTCTTTTTTGGTTCCTCTCCTGGTTTGTAAAAATGAAATCAGCTGGTCGATTTGATCATCTGTGATAGCAATAAAAGAAGGCATTATAGAATGATATTCGTCAAAGATTTTTTTTGCGTGTATATCACCCGATTCAATCATTTTTTTTGGTTCACGGATAAAATTCCTGAGCCAGTCTGCAGAGTCTGTTTCTGTAATACCTGATAAATTAGGACCGATTCCATTTTGATGAAAGCCATGGCAGCCGCTGCAGTTTTGGTTAAATAGAATCTGCCCACGTGCAATTGACAGTGAGTCGGTTGAGATTAATTTCTTTGTATTATTTGAACCGCAAGATTGGACAACCAAAGCGATCATTCCAGTAATGATAAAGAGAAAAATAAGTTTTTTCATCTGACAGTAATCGATAGCCTAAGATACTGAAACAGATCTTAAGTTATATTGAACCGCCAACCGAACCAGTCTCCATATCAATTAACAAAATTTTCATCCTGAAGCGTTTACATTTTGATTGTTTTAGCGTCTCATATACAGAACCTAAACCTACTTATATGGAACCAAATTCTACACAACAGGAAGTGCTGCTCAGCACAACTACACAATTCGCTCACAGACAATGGTCTGATAAAGATGGGGAAGGAGATTCTAACCTAAGCGCAAAAGAACAGCTTGAAAAAGCCTGTTGGGATGGATTGGTAAAAGAAATGATTCCTGAATTGAACATAGCCATGGATTCAAACAAGAAGCTCTGGCTGTGGAGGATACATGAAACCCGTTCCTTCCTGGCTTTGGATTTTTATGAGTATCCTGGCCCAAAGGAAATAGAGGTTTCCATTGATCCATATCTTTTTATGTGTGGACTTAGAGATAATTAGCCAGAAAATATCTCAGCTTAAGAGAATGCGAATGCCAACCAGGCCAAGACAAACGGACAATACGCGGATAATAGTATTGCTGTGCAATTTATGAGAAAGCCATGCACCGACCTGCGCACCCGGAACTACACCAATGATTAATCCGATAACCATATGCAGGATTTTCGGATCATTATAACTTCCTTTTATAGCATGAACTGCGACGCTAACGGTAGCCATAATCGCAAGGATAAAATGAGAGGTTGCCGTAGCTACAAAAACGGGAAATTGCAGCCATTGAACCAGGGCTGGCACATGAATTATACCACCCCCGATTCCCAACAAGGGGGATAAATATCCTACAACGATGCTGATCAGAATACCTCTGGTCTGATTATAAGTATAGTTATATGTGTTACCGAAATTGTCTACCAGTGAATGTTGTTTCCAGCGTTTTTTATTTGTATCTGCAATTATCGGGGGACTGATTTTATTATGTTTTAATAACAAATAGGTGGAAAGAGCTACTAATAAAACCCCAAAAAGGATATTAAAGATATGCCTTGGAATAAATTGTGTTGACAGAACGCCAAGAATGGAACCCGGGATAGTGAACATAGCGAATAAAATTCCGGCTTTATAATCGATACGTCCCGATCGGGCATATGCGATAGATCCGGATATGGCATTGGCTGCAACTATAACGATAGAGATTGCCGTTATGGTCTCAGGACTAAGGTCTGGATAGGAAAGGATGAGGATGGGAACAAGAATAAAACCACCACCGGCACCTATCAGCGTTCCGAACATTCCTATGAGAAATCCGATAATTACAAGTAAGAATAAATTGAGCATAGTCAAATTCCAGCCCCAAGTTGCATTTAATTCTTTGTATGTATAAAAAAAATTGTAATATACTAATCGAATTCTCGTTTTTTCCTGAGCAACCTAAAACCCAACGCCATCATGAAATTCATCCAATGTTTCATTATTTTCATTTTGATCCATTTTACACTTATCGCACAACAAAAATTTGAACCAGGTTATATCATAGCCCATGGTCAGGATACTGTGAAAGGTTTTGCAGAAATAGCCCTGAACAGTGAATTATCCTATTCAATTAAATTTAAGAAAGAAGAATCTGCAGAATTTAAGGAATACAAACCTGCTGATCTTATTGGATTCGGTATCGGGAATGACATATACCAGAGCAAACATTTTTTGAATACAGCGCAGGACTCCGTAATGGAAACCGCATTTGTAAAACAACTGGTTAAAGGTGAGTATAGTCTGTATTCCTATTCGAAAGACGAGCTGGTTTTTTATCTTCTCCAAAAAGATACAACTATCTATTTCCTTTACGACAGAGTCACAGATAATTTAGGTGAAATCAAGCAGGAAGGGAATTATTTGAATTATCTGAGCCTGATAAGTGCCGGCTGTGAAAAACTCGCCAACACCTATTCCCGGATTGTTTACAGCGACAAAGGTCTTGCTGATTTTGTTTTGAAAGCGGACAATTGCTCATCCAATGAAAAGGCAATAAATTATTATCAGAAGGCAAAATCGGAAATGCATGAAATAGCATTTGTGGGAGGGTTTCCGCCAAATTTAACCCAGTTTACTGCTAATTTCACACTTCAATTCTCACTGCCAAGGGTTTACAAGAATTTATTTTTTAATGTAGGCATTAATTATTCTTTTACTTCGGTACAATCATCACTGAATGACTACAACCATGATGTATATGACAATCACTACAATATTATAAGTATACCTTTCACCATCCAATATAATTTCACGACTTCCAGGTTCCAGCCATATTTTTATGCAGGGTTTTCTGGTGCTATTTATAATGAGAACTCCAGTTATTACACATATGGAGAACCTCAGGATCCGCAGCATTTTGTTATTTCAATGGCTCTTGGATTCGGAGTACAATGGATGATGGGTTCCAATTTTTATTTAAGGGCAGAGGAAGCTGCTAATATCAATGGTCAATACCAAATGATATTCCAAAATCCAGCGGTTGGAGTTGCGTACAGGTTCTGATAAGGATTAATAGATCAATTCCTGTCTATTTGGAATGCCAGCGGCACTTCTCCTTTGTCATACCAGATCATGGCGTTTAATAAAACATGATTTGCATACTCTTTACCCGAAATCAGGTCATCATTGAATTCTTTGATGTCCATAACCTGTAACTGCAAATTTCTTCGATCCTTCGAAAGACCATAGAGCAATATCTTATGTTTTGCCAGAGATTTTTTGTCTTTATCATTGGAAAGGATCAGTAGATTATATTGGCTTCCTTTCAATTCCTGCACTGTATGTTTCATGTAAATATTTTCTGTTACCAAGTAATCATATGTTGCAGAAAGCAACAGGATTTTCTCCGGGTCAGAAATATGAACAATTTCGTTGATTATTGAACTAAGATTACCTCCCTGCACAAAGCCTGATTTAAATGATTTTGTTTTCATAGTTATATTATTAATATGATGATTTAAATATATGTATAAGATCCTACTTTAAAATGATGGCGGCCTGCGCGTAAACATCCATTAAAAATCAAGAAAATATCAGGTTATAAGTAGAAAATTGTATATTTAAGATATTTCATCAATAAATATAGCAATTAAATTGATGTATAACAAATAAATTGATAACTTTAATCACCCTGAATAATGAGTTTATTTGCTAAAAACCTGCGTTTTTTACGAAAAAAGGGCAGTTATAATCAGGAGGAAATTTCCATACTTTTCAACAAGAAGGCAAATACCATCGGAAACTGGGAAAATCAAAAAAGCGAACCGAGCCTGGTTGAACTTATGAAACTGGGAGAGTATTTTAAAGTCAGTGTTCAGGAACTGCTTTATTCTGATTTGGAGGCACAATCCTTTCAACAAATTTCTGAAGCCAAACCTTCTGATAATTTCGTACACGCACCCAAATCCTATTCGTTGCAGGAGCCAGTCACCAGCATAGCGAATGAAGGGAGTGAAGATGCCTTCTGGGTTATTCTAAGGGAATTAAGATCCGTGAATGAAAAGCTGGATTTGCTGGCTTCCAGGTTGGATTTATCAACGCTGAAAATGAACTCTGATAAGAGTTCCCACTAACCCTGTTCTCAATCTTGGAAAAATTTTCCAATTGACGGAAAAATTGAACCTGCCATGCCAGAAAATGCATCCTTGGTCAGGAATAAAGTTTCTTCTATAAATCATTCATTGTCAAACAACTACATCTCCACTTTTGACTACTCAACACTTGATTTTATGAATTGGTACCACCCTTGTATTTACATGTTCAGTTCTTTACCATACAGAAGCAATTAAGTGTATTTCGTTCGTCGAAAAAGTTATGATCAGAGTATTAGAATTGCAATATTTGTTACGATATCGTTTCGTTTCTTCAAACAGAAAAAATACAATATCAAACAAGTGCTGTCGTTTATACTGCTAAGAGTTAACCCTTAGGATTGATTAATCGCTACTTGTACGGTAATGACGAAAACTAGCTGGTGAATAACCAGATGATCCGAACACGAACCTTTTGAAAATTAATTAAATCCTGCGTCATGAAAACGTTGTCTAAACTTGTATCAACCAGTAGTGTATCATTGTTGGTTATTACTTCGCCAGTGCTGATTTCCAGCAATCACAAAAAGATTGAAGTTTCTACGAGCACAGCTGTTATAGCAGCTACCTACCATATTCCTGTATTAACCGATAACAACTTCAAAAATTTTAAATACAGTAGCCCGGAGTTGAATGCATCCGTCGCTGAAAAGGTGACTGATGAAGATAAAGCACCGGATTTTAATGCAAGTGCTGCTGTTAGAAAAGCTTTTGAAGTGAAAATGGTTATTAAACAGGCGCTTACGCTCTACGATTCAATGAAACTTGATCAGTCGGGTTTGAATCAAAAGGCTTTTGAATATGCCTGGAGAGGTTATCATAATTTATTGAAGCAGGGTAAACTGAAAAAATCTTCCGTATTAACTGTTTGTGATTTTACGCAATCTTCCAGCAACAAGAGGATGTATGTAATAGATGTAGCACACAGGAAGTTATTGTATAATACTTATGTATCTCATGGTATGAATTCTGGTGTTGAATACGCCACTTCATTTTCAAACAAGGCGAATTCATTTAAGAGCAGCCTTGGATTTTTTATCACATCGAAAACTTATTTTGGAAGAAACGGTCTCTCTTTAAAGGTACAGGGTCTTGAAAAAGGTTATAACGACCTGGCAGCAAAGAGACATATTGTATTACACGGTTCTGATTATATCACACCGGAATACCTGAAAGACAATGGAGAAATGGGAAGAAGTCTTGGTTGTGCTGCAATGCCTAATGTAATGAGTCCTAAGATTATCAAGACGATTAAGAACGGGAGCTGTTTATTTATATATCATCCGACTGTTAATTATCTGACGCATAGTAATGTCATCAATGGTTAGTATAAATCAATTGAATTAAATAATAAACGGGGGCCAGTTAGACTGCCCCCTTTTATAGTTAGATACTGTTTTTTGTGAAGTTGTTAGAATCCAAACCCTTTGAATATGTACCGACTAATCCTACTCTTTTGTGCTACAGGCTTGCTCATTTGCAACCTTTCCGCCCAATCAATCGATTCCCTCCTCAGCGCTTATAACAACAAATACCCGCAGGAAAAAATTCATATCCATTTTGATAAGGATACATACCTGCCAGGTGAAACTATTTGGATGAAAGCATATCTACTGAGTGATGGGCGACCTTCTACGGTAAGCAAAAATCTTTATTTTGACTGGACAGATGCCGATGGCAGACTGTTTCTGCACAGCGTTTCTCCTATATCTGATGGAGGGGCGAGTAGTTTTTTTAAGTTGCCATCATGGGTAAAAAACGGCGTAATGCATGTAAAAGTTTATACCGAATGGATGCTGAATTTTGACAATGCATACTTATTCAATAAAGATATTCCTGTTTTAATGCCGGCAGAAGGTGTAATTCCGGTGCCGGAGAAATTACAAACCACCATCAGTTTCTTTCCGGAAGGAGGAGATCTTATTGATGGAGTCGCTTCGATTATGGCTTTTGAAGCGCTGAATCAGCATAATAAACCATCCTCAGTAAGTGGCGTGATTAAATCTGCAAAAAATAATGTTATTGACTCTTTTCATACCATATACAATGGTATGGGAACCGTTCGGTTTAAGCCGGAGGCTGGTGAACATTATATCGCTTATTGGAACGACGAGAGTGGTGAGCTTCATACTACGCCTTTACCAGAGGCAAAAGCAAACGGGCTGGTTCTTCATGTCGATCCATACAATAACGATCAGCTTCATTACAGACTGGAAAAATCTGCAGATGCAAGTAAACTTAATAAAATCATCGTTATAGGAACCATCGATCAGAAAGTAGTTTATCGCAATAGCCTCATTCTTGTAAACAACACATCAGAAGCAAATATAAACGCAACTGGTTTTCCATGTGGTGTTCTGCAGCTTACCGCATTTGATGTGGATATGTTCCCGCTGGCTGAAAGAGTAGCATTTATCAATAACCAGAAAGCCTACGCGAAAGTTCTGATGAAAAAAGAATCTGTCAGCCTGAATAAAAGGTCACGCAGTGAAATCTCTTTAGAAATACCGGACAGCCTGGTAACCAATCTTTCCGTTTCTGTTACAGATGCCGGACTTGGTTATGACAGCAGCAATAATATTTATTCTGACTTTTTGATAGCCGGAGATTTAAAAGGTGTCATCCCGGATGCTGCATCTTTTCTTACAAATCCTGCAAATGCCAACGAACATCTCAATCTTTTGCTCCTTACCCATGGTTGGAGAAAATTCAATTGGGAAACAGTTGTTTCAGGAGAATTTCCAGAATTAAAATATCCGAGAGATGCGGGATTTCTTTCCATAAAGGGTGAAATTAAAAATGGAACGAACCTGGATAACCAGGATTCCATGGCACTCCTGCTTGTTTCGCGTGACCGGAAGAAAAACTTATTGAAATTAGCGGTAAATCAAGATGGAAAATTTGGACAAAATGGTTTGTTTTTTTATGACTCCGTTCAGGTTGTTTACAAATTCAATCATGTTGCCAAGCTGAATAATAATGCACAAATCAGTTTGTATTCTGACCTCCTGCCGGCGTTGACACCTGCAAAAGCGGATGAGCCCTCGTTTTCATGGATGAAAGTGCCGGACGTGATCCTCGAAAAAGAAATGAACGGCAACCTCATAGAAATTAAGGATAATTCCACACCATCTCCTGCCATGAGTTATGTAGTTACACCACAGATGGATTCCCTGGGAAAAAATTCAGAAAGTGTAGCGCATTATCTAAATACAATGTTTGTTGATTTACGTTTTCCCGCCAGCCTAAAAGAAAATGCGCCGTTGGGAGATGGAAGGTTTGCTGCTTATAATTATAAAGCTAACAGCTTTGCACTTCGCAGTAACGTAAATGTAACCCTGGATGGTAGTCCCGTAGCGATGGACGATTTGAAGTCCGTCAATATGAAAGAAGTATTATTCATCAAATTTCTTCCCAAGACAAATCAGAAGAACCTTCCTACACTTGCTATTACAAGTCGCCAGGCATTGGATCAGGCTAATATTCTGGATAACAAAACAGGATTTGCAGTGATCAAGGGATATACACCCGTAAGGGAATTTTATCAGCAGAAATATGATGAAAATAAAACAGATGATTACGAAGCGACCGATTTCAGGTCAACATTATATTGGAACCCGAAACTCCGGCTTGATAAGTCACACCGTAAAATGAGCTTTGTATTTTATAACAATGATATAAGCAACAAATTCCGTATCGTGGTGGAAGGTATGAACCAGGATGGAAAACTTTGCCGTATCGAGGAAATCATTAAATAAATTCTTTAATCTAATAAACCTATCCTATGCTTTACGTTGAATTTACCCTGAATGTACTCAGCCTGATAATTATTGTATCGGGATCTTTGTTAACCGGTTATTTTCTAAGAAGCCGCCAGCTGAAGAAAAAACAGCACAAAATTGCAGAACTAAGAAAGGAGATGGTATATAATCATGCACAAATCCTGGAATTGCAGATCGAATATGTGGAGCTCGAAAAATCTGTGAATATCAGTAAAGTACCTGTATTGCCGATGAATAAAGCCGTAACTGAAACTAAGGAATCAGTTGCTTTATAATCATGACGTAAATTTATTTCCCGATAAATGCCGGGGTTCTCTTTTGTAAAAAAGCGGTGACTCCTTCTTTAAAATCATAGGTTAATCCGGCTTTTTGCTGGAATTTCTTTTCAAGTTCCAGTTGTTCTTCCAGATTATTTGTTGAAGATTCCAGTAATGCTTTTCTCGTTAGTATGAGTGCGACTGTTGGAAGTTTTGCCAGTGTAGTCGCAATCAATTGGGATTTTTCGATAAAATCAACTTCGTCAAAACTGGCATAAATCATTCCCATCCTCTCAGCATCCGCAGCGGAAATCTTGTCTCCCAGCATCATTAGCGCAGTGGCTTTTTGTAAACCTATCAGTCGCGGCAGAAAAAAAGTTCCGCCACAATCAG
>Ga0207132_1152_pt1 | contig 14543 bp, 14 predicted proteins | sample Alteio_BWMinHeat_14_FD_153554 | JGI IMG/M metagenome (GOLD analysis project Ga0207132, IMG submission 153554) | Enriched cells from forest soil in Barre Woods Harvard Forest LTER site, Petersham, Massachusetts, United States -... | ecosystem: Environmental > Terrestrial > Soil > Temperate forest >...
AAGGATCTTTATGAGTCGCCCGATTACTACCTGGCGGATGAATTGCTTACCGATGAACATAAATTAATACGTTCCTCGGTGCGCGACTGGGTAAAAAAGGAGGTAAGCCCTATTATAGAAGACTACGCCCAGCGGGCAGAATTTCCGAAACATTTAATAAAAGGACTGGGTGAGATCGGTGCGTTTGGCCCGACTATCCCGGCTGAATATGGCGGCGCCGGACTGGATTATATGTCATATGGCATCATTATGCAAGAAATTGAACGAGGGGATTCGGGTATCAGGTCGACGGCTTCGGTTCAGGGTTCGCTGGTGATGTACCCAATTTATGCCTATGGATCGGAGGGAACTTTGGGGATAATTACAAAAATTGTGGCGAAGCTTATCCCGGCGCCCACGGTAACTGCATTGCTTTTGGCCTCATTCAGTTCAAACGATTCTGCCTGTGCGGCGGTTTCTGCAATTTTTCGGGCCGGAATTGTACCGTCGGCACTCGAATTTATGGAACGAAAAGGGGTGGAGTGGGTAAAAAAAATATGACGGAATAAGCTTCGACCTAAAAGACGGGATTGAAGCCTTTTTATTAATAGAAGTTGACGGAACCAACCCGAACGTAATATTTGATGACAGCGCAAAAATAAACGACGTATTGGAAAGTTTCAATTGCAAAGAGGTCCTTTTTGCCGATACCTCCGCACAAAAAGACGAGCTGTGGCGCATGCGCAGGATCATGGCTGTTTCTGTAAAGTCGAATTCAATTTTTAAGGAAGAGGACACTGTAGTGCCTCGGGCGAGTCTGCCGGCGCTTATCAAAGGGATAAAGGAAACAGGCCTCAAATACGGGTTTGAGACGGTATGTTTTGGCCATGCCGGCGATGGAAACCTGCATGTAAACATCATTAAGGGCGACATGAGCGATGATGATTGGAATTACAAGTTGAAAGATGGTATAAAAGAAATTTTTGAGCTTACCGTGTCTCTTGGCGGCACCCTGTCGGGCGAACATGGTATCGGACTGGTGCAAAAAGAATATATGCCGATAAAATATACCGAAACTCACTTCGCCCTATGGAGGGGGATAAAAAATGTATTTGATAAAAATGGAATATTAAATCCGGGTAAAATATTTTGAGCTAAGAATCAAGAGCCGAAAGAAAGAGCCAAGAAGAAAGAACCAAGAGTCAAGAAAGAGAAAGACAAAAAATCAATACAACAATACAACAATAATTCACCAACCAATGTCCGTGCAATCCTTAGAATTCAATATTTCAAACCAGGACCTGATTAAAATAGCAATGGCGATTTTATGCGGGGGCCTTTTAGGTATCGAGCGGCAATACAAAAATAAAATAGCGGGTTTCCGAACCATTATCGTTATATGCCTGGGAGCCGCCATATTCACCGATGTTGCTCAGCGGTTTGGTGGTATTGGCAGCATGAACATTGTTACCGGCGTTGGCTTTATTGGGGCCGGCGTTATTTTTAAAGATAACGTAACTGTGAGCGGATTAACTACCGCCGCTGTAATTTGGGTATCGGCAGCAATAGGCATGGCCGTGGGGTCCGGGAATTATATGTTTGGTTTAATCGCAACACTTTCTACACTTACAGTATTAGTGGTTTTTAGCATGGTCGAAAGCTATATTGATAAAGTACACCGTGATAAATTATTCGTCATAGAGTTCATCGATGGCGATGAGGGAAACATACATAAGATAAAGCACATTATTACCGATAACCATTTAACCTCCCGAACCGCGCAGATCAACAAAAAAAATGGCTGCCTTCAGATAGCCATTTGGGTAACCGGCCACAGAAATAATATCTATAAGCTTGACGAGGAACTATTAAGGATGCCACAGGTAAGATCATTTTAGGGCTTTATTTGAATTAAATTATGAAGCTATCACTAAATTTTAAGTTGCCGGCGCTCATGATTTTCTTGACAGGCTATTGCCTGGCCCAACAACCAACGCGAAAATATGATGTTGTAGTTTATGGCGGTACAGCATCCGGCGTAATTGCCGCTTATACTGCAAAACAGATGGGTAAATCAGTTTTGCTTATCGAGCCCGGGATACGGGTGGGCGGCTTAACCACCGGCGGACTGGGCTATACGGATATTGGCAATAAATACGCCATAAAAGGCCTCTCGCTCGACTTCTACCGCAAGGTGGGCCAGCATTACGGTAATTTTGAACAATGGATATTTGAACCACATGTCGCCGAGAATATTTTGCTCGCTTACCTGAAAAAGGCAAAAGTATCCGTTTTATTTTCCAACAGAATCAGGGCTTTAAAGAAAGTAAAAGGGAGAATCATTTCCATAGCTCTCGAAAACGCTGAGCGGTCGTCGTCAAAAACAAATAAAACCATTGCCGGCAAAGAGTTTATCGATTGCAGCTATGAGGGCGACTTGATGGCAAAGGCTGGCGTATCTTATACTGTTGGCCGCGAAGACAATAAGCAATACAATGAAACCTATAATGGCTCGCAATTCAGGGACAAGCACCAGTTTCCGGATAGGGTGGACCCCTATAAGATTCCCGGCAAGCCTGAAAGCGGTTTACTTTGGGGGATCGGCAACAACCAATTATTGCCTGATGGTACCGGAAACAAAATGGTGCAGACCTATAACATCAGGGTTTGCCTCTCCAAAGACCCCAGCAACAGCATTCCAATTACCAAGCCGGACGATTATAAACCGGAACGCTATGAATTGCTCCTGCGCCTGATGGAAAAGAAATCCATCAAACACATAGAGGATATTATGACAACCAGCGAAATGCCCAATCACAAAACCGACATTAATAATAACGGGCCGTTCTCAACAGATATGATCGGCATGAGCTGGAATTATCCCGAAGGTAGTTATGTGGACCGTGCGGCCATTTTTAAGGCCCATGTAAATTATACCAAAGGCTTTTTTTACTTCATAGGTCACGACCCCAGAATTCCGGAATACTTACGTAAAGAGATGCTGCAATATGGTTATCCTAAAGATGAATACCTTAATTCAAATCATTTTACCACCCAAATGTATGTACGTGAAGCGCGCAGGATGATCGGCGAATACGTGATGACACAGGCCAACTGCCAGGGCAGGGAAACGGTAACAGATGGAATAGCAATGGCAGCCTATACAATGGATTCGCACAACGCAGAACGGCTCGTAGTAAACCGAATGGTAAAAAATGAGGGAGATGTTCAGATAGGAGGGTTTGGCCCATATCCAATCTCCTACAGAAGTATAGTCCCCAAATCCGACCAATGTAACAATTTGCTGGTGCCGGTCTGCTTATCAGCTTCCCATATCGCTTACGGCTCCATACGGATGGAGCCTGTGTTTATGATGCTGGGCCAATCGGCAGCGATGGCAGCTTGCCAGGCCATTGATAAAAATTGCTCCGTGCAAAAAGTTGATGTATCGGAATTGCAGGATCAGCTTAAAAAAAATCCGCTTGCGGATGGCAGCACACCGGAAATCCTGGTAGATAACGATGATGCGGCTTCGATCACCATTAAGGGCAACTGGCAAAGAAGGGAAAATTTTGAGGGATGTTACGGCCCGTCAGCATTGATCGACGAAACACCAGCCAACACCGATTACGTGCGGTTTACACCCGGAATTAAAAAAGAGGGGAACTACAACCTGTATGCGTATATCATTAAAGCAACGGGCGCGTCCTCTCATTTCAGCCTTATTATAAACGATGGCTCCAGCGAAAAGAATGCAGATATCAATCTGAAAGATGTTGAAATGCGGGGGCAAGCCGAAGGGGGATGGGTCGCCCTGGGTAAATACCATTTTTCGCTAGGAGAACAAGGCTACGTCTCGATAACCTGTAAAAACCCCGACGGAATGCTATTAGCCGACGCGGTGTTGTTTATCCCTGATTGGTGAGTCGTGAATGGTGAGTATTAGTAACGGCCAGTTGTAACTTACTACTCACTATTCACCAACTCAATTCGTATTCAATATCAATCCCGGTTTATCATACTCAATCATCCTGGTGCGTTCTGCGTGGGGGATCGGTACCGATTTGTTTGCCTTATAATCGTAGCTGATACAAACCGTTTTCCCTGTGGTACAAATTTCCTCGCCGAGTTCCGTCAGTCTTACCAAAACATGCATAATGTCAAAACTGCTGTCGCCTATGCGGGTGGTGCGTACATAACAAACGATCTGATCGTGAAGCATGATGGGTTTCAAATAATTTACTTCCGACCGTCCAACAATAACACCAGCGTCGCTCCAATCCCAATGAATGGCTTCGCGCCAGTATTTCAAACGGGCCTCTTCAAAATAGGTTAAATAGATGGCGTTGTTTACATGACCCACAGCGTCGATATCCGAAAAACGGGTGGCGATAGGGGTTTTATAGGTATAATCAGATAGTTTTTCAGGCATAATATGTCAGTTTGTCTTGCAAAGTCAAGCGTAACAGACATTATGGCTGTTGCGATCTTCCTTTTGAGCGTTGGTATAACTGTTGATAAATGAACTGCGAAGATAAATAAAACAAACTTTAGGAGGATATAAAAATGACTTTAGTAAAATTTGCAAACGGCCAGAAGAGCCACGCCGTTAACCCCTTTTTCAGCGATGTGTTTGATTCGATATTAAACGATTCGTTTTTGAGCGACAAATTATCAAGCCGCGTTCCTGCGGTTAACATTTCAGAAACCGAAAACGAATTTCACATCGAACTTGCTGCCCCTGGCTTAAAGAAGGATGATTTTAAGATCAACCTTGACAAGAATGTATTAACCGTTTCGGCCGACAAGAAAACTGAAAAAGTTGAAGACGGCAAAAAATTCAGCAAACGCGAGTACAGCTACAACTCATTTACCAGGTCGTTTACATTACCTGAAACTGCCGATCATGGCAAAATTGAAGCTGAATATACCGATGGTATTTTAAAGCTCAATGTAACTAAAAAAGAAGAAGCCAAAATTCAGGCCAGAGAGATAGCTGTAAAATAAGTCCGCAAGTCGGAAAAGTCCGGAAAGTTCGAAAGAGGAAATATTTTATTTCGCATTCCACATTTCGCAATCCGCATTTAAAAGAGTGTTTTCATAATAAGTTGGTTTAGTTTGGGAAGGCCGTTCCGCGAGGAGCGGCTTTCTTATTATTTCGGAATTCGGAATTTTGATTTCGGATTTTTAGAGTTTAGATATTTTCAATTTGTAATTTTTCGCCCTTGTTGGAGTTGTCTCCAACAAGCAACGAAAAGCCCAGGTATTAACCGGATAATTTATACCTTTAACATATGACCAGCATTAACTTCGACTATCACCCGCAATTCTTTACCGCGACAATACTGGAATGGAAACCTTTGCTAAAAGAAGATACTTTCAAAGACATCATCGTAAAAAGTTTGTTATTTCTAAAAAATGAAGGGAGTATCGTTGTATATGGCTTCGTGATCATGCCAAATCATATCCACCTGATTTGGCAGATACAAGATGGCTTTAAACAGGAAATGATTCAAAACCGTCTGTTAAAATTCACCGCTCAGCAGATAAAATTCCGGCTGCTGGATACGCACGACACCCAGATTTCCCAGTTTTTAGTAAAAGCTAAGGACAGGCAATATCAATTTTGGAAACGCAATGCGCTAAGCGTTGATCTTTGGAGCCAGACGGTATTCGAGCAAAAGCTGGATTATATTCACAACAATCCGTTACAGCACAAATGGCAATTAGCGCAGTACCCGGAAGATTATAAGTACTCTTCGGCCAGGTTTTACGAAACAGGAATCGATGAGTTCGGTTTGCTAACCCACTATGCCGGATGATAGCTTGGCGAAGGCATTTCGGATTACTGACCCATTATACTTGATGACAGCTTGGTGAAGGCATTTCGGATTGTTGGAGACAACTCCAACAATGGCGGAAACTCCAACAATGGCGGAAAAAAATCCGAAATCGAAAATCCGAATTCCGAAATCCCTCTAGTCTCTCATATTAATGTACTGTAACGGCTGTCCGAAATCTCCTTTCCTGCATAACGAGATCACTGCCTGCAGGTCATCGATCTTTTTGCCCTGCACGCGTACCTGGTCATCCATAATGGAAGCCTGTACTTTTAAGCCGCTGTCTTTTATTGCTTTGACGATCTTTTTTGCGGCTTCCTTATCAATACCTTCCTTAATTTTTATTTCCTTGCGGATCATATTGCCCGCTGCATATTGCTCTTTACCAAAATCGAGGGCTTTGGGGTCCAGGTTCTGCTTAACCATGCGGCTGATGAGCGAATCTTGTATCGCTTTTAGGCGCATATCATTTTCGGTAACCACCGTTAAAGTGTTGGTTTTTTTGTCAAGATCCACGGTGCTTTTACTGTCGTGGAAGTCGTAACGGTTAAGTATTTCTTTTTTTGCGGTATTAACGGCATTGTCAAGCGTTTGCCCGTCAATTTTACTTACGATATCGAAGGTTGGCATGGTCGGTTTATTTGGAGAGATAAAGTTAGTGTTTTTTTGATCCAAAAAATTCCAAACATAATACCTTTCAATCGCTCTTAAAAGAAACCGCATGTCATGCCGAATTTATTTCGGCACCCCACATACAGGTAAAAAAGCGACAGGTTTGCAACAAGTAAGTAGCAGACCTGGCAGGCGTGAATATCAGGTGGGTTGCCGAAATAAATTCGGCATGACATGTCGTTCTTTTCGCGGCAAAATTTTACCGTCTCAACAAACAATATTTTTAACCGCGGCATTTTAATAATACTAAACATTCAGCTTTCCCCGCTTAACATAAAAACTAAACATAAAACAATGAGTTAATATAAACTTAACAATTAAATAAGCAGATTTGTAAAATCCGGCTGAAAAGCCTTCTTTATATGGATAGTAAACATGTACCGATAATAAACCGCGAAATAAGCTGGTTGTACTTCAATGACAGGGTTTTGCAGGAAGCTGCCGATCCAACCGTTCCACTCATAGACCGAATAAAGTTTTTGGCCATATTTTCATCAAATCTCGATGAGTTTTATCGCGTTAGGGTGGCCACCATGAGCCGTCTTGCCAATCTTAACGAGAAGGCAAAGGAGATATTAGGCTACAATCCAAAAAAGCTGTTAAACCAAATCAAAAATATCGTTGTAAGACAGGAACGCAAATTCAACAACCTCTACGAAAACATTATTGTAAAACAGCTTGCAGAGGAGAAAATATTTATCCTTAATGATAAACAGCTGAACGTTAGCCGCGGGGAATTTGTCAAAAATTATTTCAGGGAAAAACTATTATCTACTTTGGTTCCCATCATGCTTCATGAAGGGCTTCCGCTGCCGGAGTTGAGGGACAGGGCCATTTATTTTTTTGTAAAGCTCACCAAAAACAACAAAAACAGGCTCGCGCTTATTGAATTTCCCGATACTTTGTCGCGGTTTTTAGTGCTGCCCGAAACGAACAACTTGAAGTTCATCATCTTACTCGACGATATAATCCGTTACTGCCTCGAGGATATTTTTTTCATTTTCGAACACGATACGATAGAAGCCTATTCCATTCAGCTTACGAGAGATGCCGAGCTCGACCTCGACAAGGAAGTAAGCGAGAAATTCATCGACGCACTATCCAAAAGTTTGCAAAAAAGAAAAAAAGGCAAGCCAATGCGGTTGATGTATGATTCGGAAATGCCGCTCGACATGCTGAACTACCTGGTAAACAAAATGGGTCTCGGCGGCGAAAGCCTCATCCCTGGTAATCGCTATCACAATTTTAAAAACTTTATTTCCTTTCCAAATGTGGGTCGGCATGAACTGGAGTATGAAAGAACAAATCCCCTGCCTGTCGACGGCCTTTCATTCGGCAAAAGTTTGATGGAAATGGTAGCAAAAAAGGATTATTTGATCAGCACTCCCTATCAATCCTATGATTATGTTATCCATTTTTTGCGCGAGGCCGCTATCGATCCGAAGGTAAAAGAGATTAGTATAGCTGTTTACCGGCTGGCTGAAAATTCCAGGGTAATGCACGCATTGATAAATGCTGCAAAGAACGGCAAAAAGGTAACCTGCCTGGTCGAACTGCGGGCCAGGTTTGACGAGCAAAATAATATCCAATGGAGCCGGAGGCTCGAAGAGGAGGGGGTTACTGTGCTTTACGGCATAGACGGTTATAAGGTGCATTCCAAAATATGCCTTGTTACCCGGCTCGAAAAAGGAAAGGATCAGCATTACGCCTGTCTATCAACCGGGAACTATAACGAGCGCACCGCCCAGATCTACGCTGACCATACGCTGCTCACCGCAAATGACAAGTTAACAGACGACCTGGTAGATATATTTAAGGCTTTGAACAAAAATACCCTGCCAAAAGGCTTAAAACACCTCATCGTATCACCCATAGATTCCCGCCCGGCAATTTATAAGCTTATCGACAATGAAATAAAAAACGCAAAGGCAGGCAAGAAGGCTTATATGATACTAAAAATGAACAGCCTTGCCGATGAGCAGATGATTGAAAAGCTATACCAGGCCAGTAATGCCGGCGTGAAAATTAAAATGATCATCAGGGGTATGTGCTGTCTTATTGCAGGCATGAAGGGCTACAGTACAAACATCGAGGTGATAAGCATAATTGATAAGTACCTGGAGCATTCGCGCGTGCATATTTATTGTAACGGCGGCGACGAACTTATTTACCTCACTTCGGCCGACTTTATGACCAGGAACATCGATACGCGGGTAGAAGTTGGTTTCCCGATTTATGATCCGGAGTTGAAAAAAGAAATAAGGGACATTATTAATCTTCAGCTGGAGGACAACACCAAATCGCGCGAGATCAACGCGCATAATACTAACAAATATCACAAAACCGATGCACCGGTTCCTGCCAGGGCGCAGGTTGATATTTACAACTACCTGAAATATAAAAACAAAGTAAATTGAGATACGCGGCTATTGACATCGGGTCAAATGCAGTGAGGCTGCTCATTGCCGATATTATAGAAAACAAAGGATCAGTTTCGTTCAAAAAAAATACGCTGGTCAGGGTACCCTTACGCCTTGGCGATGACGCGTTTTTAGACCACACTCTTTCGGAGAAAAAGGCAAACGACCTTTTGAAAACTATGACGGCTTTCCGTAACCTGATGGATGTGTATAAGGTAGTGGATTATATGGCCTTTGCCACCTCCGCCATGCGCGAAGCCAAAAATGGAGAAGACGTAGCCAGGCGCATAAAAAATGATACGAATATCAACCTGGAGATAGTTAACGGGCAAAAAGAAGCGCAGATAATTTATTCAAGCCACGCGGACCAGCAAATCGACAAAAGCAAAAACTATTTGTATATCGACGTCGGGGGTGGTAGCACCGAATTATCCCTGTTTTCAGCGGGGGAATTATGGGCCTCAAAATCATTCGATATCGGAACCATAAGGATGCTTGATAACCAGGATGCTGATGAAAGCTGGAATGACATGAAAGAATTTATTCGCGAAAGTAGCCGCCCGTTTAAATTAATATCAGGTATTGGCACCGGCGGAAACATAAACAAGCTTTACAAATTGGCCGAGGAAAAAGATAATGCGCCGTTAACCTACACTAAACTCAAATCACTCTACAGCTACCTCAGTTCGTTCTCCCTGAAAGACAGGATAAACGTGCTTGGCCTTAACCAGGATCGCGCAGACGTTATTATTCCTGCCTGCGAGATTTATATAACGGTGTTGAAAAGTGCGAACATAAAAAATATTTATGTGCCTACCGTTGGCTTGGTCGATGGCATAATCCAGATGCTTATAGAAAAAAATTTTCAGGGTTGAGTTAAATTTATTTTAACAAATCATTTAAAAATTAAATTTTTTTTATATATTTGTAGTGCCCTTTCAATGGGCATGTTTTTCATAGGTAGATGTAGGGTCGAGTACTTGTATTCGACCCTTTTTTGTGCCTTAGCATTTAACAGGCAGGGTTTATGCGCTCGGAGGAAAAGAAAAAAATCGTTGTTGCCATTACCGGGGCCAGTGGCGCCATTTATGCAAAATTATTGCTTGATAAATTGCAACTCCTTGGTGATCAGATCAACCAGGTAGCCGTAGTGATGTCGGATAATGCCAAAGTGGTTTGGCAGCTTGAGCTCGGAACGGAAGATTACGCTGGCTATCCTTTCAAATTTTATTCAAAAACCGATTTCATGGCTCCCTTTGCCTCCGGATCGGCGAAGTTTGATACGATGGTAATTATACCCTGTTCCATGGGCACTTTGGGACGAATTGCCGCCGGAATATCTGATGACCTGGTGGCTCGAGCCGCCGATGTTATTTTAAAAGAACGCCGCAAACTCATCCTGGTACCACGAGATATGCCCTTTAACCTCATCCATATCCGTAATATGCAAATCATAACGGAGGCCGGCGGTATCATTTGCCCCGCAATACCCTCTTATTACAGCAAGCCCCAAACTATCGAAGAGCTGGCAATGACAGTAGTTAACCGGGTTATTGATCTGATAGGGTTGGAAAATGAGAGCTATAGCTGGGGTGCAGATTGAAAGATGCTTTCATCACTGGGAAGCGGCTTCTCCGTTGTAATGATTATTGTCATTTTGCCCGACGCCAATTTTTTCGTTTTTCCAGTTACAATGTTAGTGCTGTCAATTCTGTTTAGCTTTTCATAAAGGGACCTACCAACCGTTCGTTCACCGTTTATTCTAATTTTGCTGTTTTCGAAAGTTTTAACGGATAAGCGGGAAATGTAATGCCAAAATGCCGGGTCGGACCGTTTAACGCCTCTCTTGAATTTTTTAAGGATGTATGCTTTGGTAAGTATAACCAATTTATAGTTTTGGTCACTAGAATTTATTATTACATGATAGCTCCCGACTTTATCGAAATCTATTGCCGAATGTTTAATCTTCTTACCATCGACATAAGCAGGCGTAAGTGAATCTGTTAGAGCTTCATGGGCTTTGTAAACGCCTTTGGACGTTTCGAAGTCGAGGTAAATGTCATTTTTGAGGCTTGGCTTAAGATTCTTGAAATGCCAGGTTATCTCATTCCCCTCGCGTTTATAAAACAGCTTAGGCTTGATATCGATCATTTGAACTTCTGCCACCTCATTCAGGCTGACAATCACTTTTGCGTCTCTAATGTTGCCTTTCCATCCTGCCCCGGTGCTTAACAAGTAATTAAAAAAATGGCTTATTTTAGTTGCTCCATTCGGCAAGCGATATCTGACTACGATTATTAGGTCCTCATTTTTCTCAAAATGCATGCGCCATAAATACCACGGTTTGTTTAGGTTACCGTAAGCCCGCAAAGCATCATAACGGTTCCCCAGGTCGACACCGCCAAGCATTTTTTTTAATTCATCGGGTATGTAAATATTTATTTTGTCAACGTTCTTTCCTTAAACAATTACGTCAAATCTATTTTTGTTAACGGGGTCCAAATAGTCATTTTCCCACAAATAGAAATTCATAATCGGAAACCCCACATTCAGGTTTGTTTCTTTGCCCCAGTTATGCATTTGAAAGGTGCATTCTACAAACGAACTGTCCATTGATAAGTTCACCTTCACCACTTCGGACACCATTTGAATATCAACCGGGCGCGACGGGACAATGCCTTTGACAACAACTGGTTCAGGTATAATATCAGCAAATAACCGCGTACTGACAATCAAAACGAACATAACGGATAACGCAACTTTTCCTTTCATTTTTACAGCGATTAGGTGGCGTGGTAATTTACAAATTTCACATCTATATATTTAAATCGGATATCAATGATTTGACTCGTCCTTAAGTCCGAAATCGAAATTCCGAATTCCGAAATAATTCCCGACCTTTGCGCCCGCAAATGAACAGGAAAGTCGCTTTTTATACATTGGGCTGTAAACTGAATTACTCGGAGACCTCGTCTATTGGCCGCCTGTTTAATAATGCCGGGTACCAAACGGTAGACTTTAGCGACACCCCTGATGTTTTTGTGATAAACACCTGCTCCGTTACCGAGCATGCCGATAAAAAATGCCGCAAGGTGGTTAAGGAGGCATTGAAAATATCGCCTAACGCTTACGTCACTATCGTAGGCTGTTACGCACAGTTAAAGCCAAAGGAGATAGCCGAAATTCCCGGCGTAGACATGGTTTTAGGCGCTGCAGAAAAGTTTCAAATCGTTGATCACATCACCGATCTCACCAAAAACCCTAAGGCGCTGGTTTACAATCAGCCGGTAACCGAGGCCAGGGATTTTATTCCCGGCTTTTCGATCGGCGACCGTACCCGCACTTTTTTAAAGGTGCAGGACGGCTGCGATTATTCATGCAGCTTTTGCACTATTCCGCTTGCAAGGGGCAATAGCCGGAGCGATACCATTGAGCATGTGATTGAGCAGGCAAAGGAGATTGCAGCTTCAGGCGTAAAAGAGATCGTTTTAACAGGCGTGAACCTGGGTGATTTTGGAATAAGGGATGGGCAGCGGCACGACAGGTTCTTCGACCTGGTTAAGGCCCTGGACAACGTTGAGGAAGTAAACCGCATTCGTATATCTTCTATCGAACCCAATTTACTATCTGATGAGATCATTGAATTTGTGGCCAGTTCAAAACGTTTTGCGCCTCATTTTCATATTCCCTTACAGTCAGGCTCCGATAAAATATTGGGATTAATGAGGCGGAGATATAAAAGGGACCTGTATGGCAGCCGCGTTGCAAAAATTAAAGAGCTGATGCCAGACTGTTGTATCGGCGTCGACGTGATCGTCGGTTTTCCCGGCGAAACAAGGGAAGATTTTATTGATACGTATAATTTTTTGAATGAACTGAACATTTCGTACCTGCATGTTTTTACCTATTCGGAGCGTGAAAACACGCCGGCAGCCGAAATGAAGGGCACAGTACCCGGCTCAACCCGCGCAGAGCGCAGCAAAATGCTGCATATATTATCCGGCAAAAAACGCCGGGCCTTTTATGAAAGCCAGCTGAACAGAACGGCAGAGGTACTATTTGAAGGAGACATTAAAGAGGGCTTTATGCATGGTTTTACGCGCAATTACGTAAAGGTTAAAACAAAATATGACCCTGTATTGGTTAACGAACTGAAACCTGTATTATTAACACAAATATCACCTGATGGTGATGTTGAAATAACCGAAAGCGAAGAAATATTAGTGCATTAACCCTATATTGCCCCCAAATATTAACCTATGTTTCCAAACTTATATTATCTTGTTAAATACCTAACCGGGCTTAATATTCCTTTATTACAAATAGTTCAGTCATTCGGCTTTTTTGTGGCCATCGCTTTTGTGGTGGCTTACAGGGTTTTTGTCCTGGAATTTAAGCGTAAAGAGAAATTGGGCGTTATCCATTCTTTCGAAAAAGACATCATTGTCGGCCAACCGGCCTCCCTTGCTGAACTTATTGGCAATGGCATATTTGGGTTTATCCTGGGTTATAAATTGTTGGATGCGATTCTCAATTTTAATACGCTGGTCGACGACACGCAGGGGTTTATCCTGTCTGCACGGGGAAACTGGTTAGGCGGCATCATCGGCGCAGCGGGCTTTGCATACTGGGCATACTATGAAAGCAAAAAACAAGAGCTCTCCCAGCCGAAAGAAGAGCGGGTAACCGTACACCCCTACGAGTTGATGGGAAGTATTTTGCTTTGGGCGGCCATTTGTGGCTTCGCCGGGGCAAAAATATTTAACGCATTGGAGAATTGGAACCAATTTTTGAATAACCCGGTAGGCATGCTGATCGGATTTGAAGGCCTTACATTTTATGGGGGGCTGATCTGCGGCGGAGCGGCTGTATTGTATATTGCATGGAAAAACGGCATCAAACCTTTAGACATGCTGGATATCGGCGCCGCCGGCATGATGCTGGCCTACGGCGTCGGGCGCATTGGTTGCCAGATGTCGGGCGATGGCGACTGGGGTATATACAACTATGCACCTAAACCGCACTGGCTAAGCTGGGCGCCCGATTGGATGTGGGCCTTTAAATTCCCGCACAACGTTAATAACGAGGGGGGCGTTCACATTCCCGGCTGTGTCGGTAAGTTTTGTAGTGAATTACCGGTAGGGGTCTTTCCAACCTCGTTTTACGAATCGGTTGTTTGTATCCTGCTTTTCTTTTTTTTGTGGAGCATCCGCAAAAAAATAACTACACCCGGAGTGTTTTTTAGCATCTATTTGATGCTGACAGGCATCGAGCGATTTTTCATTGAGCTGATACGAGTGAATACAAGGGGCCTTGTTTTCGGAATAAGCGTCACCCAGGCCGAAGTGATATCGACTTTGATGTTTACGGCCGGTGTAATTTTGTTTGTTGTACAGGTCAATAAAAATAACACGAAAATGAAGGCGGCAAAACATGGATAACCTGGCACTCGGTAACAAAATATTAAAAAACCAGGTTGTCAGGTTTGTACTTTCGGCAGGGATTGGATTTTTGGTCGATATGGCATCTTTTTCTTTGTTTTTTCACTTTGTATTTGCCAAGGAAACTACCTATCACATCATTTTCATTACCGTCCATAACTATATACTTTCGTTTTCCATATCGTTTTTCC
>Ga0207132_1153_pt1 | contig 14421 bp, 10 predicted proteins | sample Alteio_BWMinHeat_14_FD_153554 | JGI IMG/M metagenome (GOLD analysis project Ga0207132, IMG submission 153554) | Enriched cells from forest soil in Barre Woods Harvard Forest LTER site, Petersham, Massachusetts, United States -... | ecosystem: Environmental > Terrestrial > Soil > Temperate forest >...
CAATTTCGGCATGAGTCTCCACTTGCTGGTCGTTGATGTAAAAATAGAGTTGCCGGTTTTTATGAACGACACTTAGTTTGTTTCTTACGTTGTCGCCTTTATTCACACCATCGCTCAATTTCCAGTCGACTACCGTATTAAAGCTGCTTTTATCGGTATAGCCAATAAAATAATATCCTGAGGCTGATATCCAAAAATGGTATTGACGTAAGTAGTCCGCGCCAAAATCTAAGCCGTAGCCGTAACTTGCGGTGCCCGAGTAATGGATAGCCTCTGTTTCAATTAAATAATTACGCTCGTTATCGACGTGATTTGCCGGATGGGAAACGATGCCTGTATACCAGTTTTTTGCTGTCCGCGATATCCTGAGTACGCCACCACTCAAGCTTGATTGTGCTGAATCCGTCCTGACGGAGTTCCATTGATTTTGATCATCTGCATTAAAGTCGGTATGGTACAGTATGTTGGTAATTGACGCGCTAACAGCGTTGTTATTTACCACGTTAACTGGCGCCTCCAGGTAGTTAACCGCCAGATAGTCGTACGCGGCAGTTTGCGCCTTGTCGACAAAAAAGCCAATTTGATCTCCCAGGGATTCCACCATTGCGATTTGGGTAACCTGCTGATCGTTAATGATCAATTTTAACTGGCCGCCCGATTTTTCCAGGCGAAGCTTATTCTGCACATTATTCCCGGTTCTGATGGCATTTGACGTCGTCCAGTTTATGATCCCTTTATAGCTCCCCTGGATCCGGCTGCTCAGCGTGTAGCTTCCGTTTGCCGATATGGCAAAATAATAATGATTCGTTACATCCTTGCTGGCAAATACAATTCCAAAGGGATACTGGTCGGTCCCTGAAATATGGGTTACCATGGTTTCGATACTATAATCCCTGGTCTGATCTAACGGTATATCAACTCCCCTGTACGAATAGCTGGTTTGCTTTTGGGTAAGATAATATCTGCCCCCTTCGAGTTTTTCGGTTGAATACTCTCCATCATAATTGGACCATTTGGATTGCCCCGGACTAAAGTTGTCGCGATAAACAAGAGTCTGCGCCTCTACAAAACCGGAGAGTATTAAAAGCAGAACTGATAAGCTTAAACATTTGTAAAATTTTTCCATGGCAATCTTATTTGTGATCCAATTCAACCATCAATGCTACTAAATCCTTGCCGCCGCTGAAGCCCTGGAACCCGATCTGGTCACTTGCGAACCTTATATTTGAAGGGTTAACCATGCGGTTCCCCACAACTTTAAACACCCGTTGGTTAAAGCTGCCCTGCTGGGCGCCTATCCGTGCAATAATTTCGTTAATGTCGAGCTCGGTTCTCGAATACAAAACACATAAAAAATCTTTTCCCGGGTTACTGTCAAATTGTATGTAGTGATCTTCATCGGGTATGGCCACATCATTTTTTTTGTAAGTAAGCGCGGCGCTTATTCCATCCTGGTAAGGAAAAATTTTGGTGACCTGGTTGTTCAGATCCGAGCTGATGGCATAAACATACGCAGGTTCGTCGTTTGAAATATAGATCCTGAAGTTGGTGCCTGATCCATACGCGTTTTGGGTTTGATAAACTGTAAGCGGTTCGGGGGTTTTGTGCGCCGGAACTACGGTGAGCCCGCGGGTTGATACCAACAGGTTGGCCGGCATTTGCTGCCCGGTTGAAAGTACCAGTTTTAACGATCCTGACAGGTCGGCGACTTCGGGCTTAGGCTCGGGAAGATCCACAAATTCGTACCCGTATTTCACAAATTTTGCAAAGTCGGCATAACGGATCCAGATATATCCTTCGTTGCCCCAGTTTTGCCCCCAGCTGTTTTGTATCTCGAATGCACCGTCAAACTTATTGTCGTCATACCCAACAACACACATGGCATGGCCGCCGTAGGTGGTTAAAGCGTCCTCGGTAGGCTGCCAGTATTGAATCGCGCCATCAAACGAAGGCGGGCATATCATACCGATTACGACCGGCTTCTTTTCGGAAAGCGACTTTTTTACCGATTGTATTTTAACGTTGTCGGTCGAGTAAACGTCGAAAAGCCTGGCAAAATCTTTTAACAGCGAGTTTGATGCCTTTGACAATTCAACATCGTCCACGTTCGGAATGCATAAATAAGGGAGATCGTTAAAATGGACGCAACCCTTGGTTTTCATCAACTGGAGTGCATACTCGATGTTTGAACCGCCTGTGCAAACCTGGTCGTTAGGGCTGAGCAGCCTGAACAGGAACGCAGGAGAATAGGCATTTTGTGTTATGAAATCCCTGTTTGTCCAGTTATTCTTTATAGCGTCGACCAATGTGCGGCCGCAATACGCGGATGCCCAAGCGGTGCAGGTACCATATTGGCCCTGCGTTTTAGGGTATGGCGCATAATCTTTAATGGATGCACTTGAAGGCAGCGCATCAAGCGCGCGGGTAAGGGTCGCTTTTTTTGGCGCGCTGGCGTACGATTTGTCATCAAAATCAAGACCTCTGTGATGCGGCTGGGCAACCGAAAGTTTGCTTACCGCTATAAAAAGCGATAAAGAAATTAACCAGGATAATTTATAGCTTCTCATGATATAAGATTAAGGCTTATTCACGAAATATTCAAATTAATTTATAAAAAATCACATTAAAATCATATTATAAATCGCTCATCTCAATCCAGTTGCCATCCTCCCTGATGATGTCTATCAGCTCATCGAGTGCTTTAACCGAAGCAATATTCTTTTTAATGGCTTCCTTGCCCCTGTATAAGGTTACTTTACCCGGCCCCGAACCTACGTAGCCATAATCAGCATCGGCCATTTCGCCAGGGCCGTTAACGATGCAGCCCATAATCGCAATTTTCAATCCCTTAAGGTGGCTGGTGCGGCTGCGGATCATCTGGGTGGTTTCCATCAGGTCGAAAAGGGTGCGACCGCAGCTCGGGCAGGAAATATATTCGGTTTTTGAAATCCGCGAACGGGTTGCCTGCAAAATGCCAAAGGCCGTTGAAGTGATTACTCTGGTTTCGACAGCCGGCGCGTTTATCCATATCCCGTCGCCGAAACCATCCACCAGTAACGCGCCGAGATCGGTTGCAGCGTAGAGCTGTAAATTTTGAGTAATATCTATGTTCTTTTGACCATGGTACATGGTCCATGGTCCATGGTCAAAAGAATAATCTCGTTTAACAATTACGGGCACCTCTAAGCCCATTTCTTCTAGCTTAAAAAAGAAAGAACGTTGGTCCGCCATGCCGTGCAGTTCATCTGTCTCCAAAACAAACAGGAGCGATTGATCAAAAGGCAACGCGGCGAATTCGATCGAATCGAGGTCGGCATGTTTTAGTTTTACCAGGTTTAATGACGATGAGCGCTCCTTAGCATTTACAAATTCATGTAAAGTAAATACGGGGTGGCACATGGTTTTATCAGCGAGTTTTAACCAGGTGGCATAATTGTACAGCTGTTTTAAATTCCCTGGAAAATTAAAGGACGGTATGTTATCGGCCAAATAAACAAAATCAACCGACTGTTCGGCCATGTTATATTTATCAAGCACCGGCGAATACAGATAGCCGGCGTCATTTAGTATCGAAGGATCTTTTAAGTTTTTTTGCGACAGATCGATCACAACGCGGGGCACCATATGCCCTCCAATAAAGGCGTTGGCTTCGTACGTATGACGACGGGTGTATGCGTAGGGGTTGTGCGAAGGAGGTGAAGGGTGAAAGGTGAAAGGGGAAAGGTTTCTTTCATCAGTTTTGCCTTTCGCCTTTCGCCTTTCGCCTTTCGCCCTCTCCACGTACCGATTTACCAGCGCAATGGCAACAGGCGCTTCTGCCTCGGGTTCTTCAGTAAGGGAAACGCGGACGGTATCGCCCAGGCCGTCTTCCAGCAGGGTGCCTATGCCTACGGCCGATTTTATGCGGCCGTCTTCGCCATCGCCTGCCTCTGTTACGCCCAGGTGCAGGGGGTAGTTCATTCCTTCGGCAACCATCGTTTCCACCAGCAGGCGATAGGCCTGCACCATTACCTGCGGGTTGCTCGATTTCATGCTGATGACCAGGTTATAGTAGTTCAACGTCTCGCATATCCGCATGAACTCCATCGCCGACTCCACCATGCCCTGCGGGGTATCGCCATAACGGCTCATGATCCTGTCGCTTAACGAGCCATGGTTGGTGCCGATGCGCATAGCCGTGCCATATTCTTTACATATCTTCACCAGCGGTGCAAATTTCTGGTAAATGCGTTCCAATTCGCCCTGGTATTCGGCATCGGTATAGTCGATCTGGTCGAATTTCTTTTTATCGGCATAATTGCCAGGGTTTACACGTACCTTTTCCACAATCCTCGCTGCAACTTCGGCGGCATTGGGGGTAAAATGTATATCGGCCACTAACGGAGCGGTATAACCCCTTGCCCGGAGTTGTTTTTTTATTTCGGCCAGGTTTTGGGCTTCTTTTATGCTCGGGGCGGTGATGCGCACATACTCGCAGCCGGCTTCTATCATCCTGATCGACTGCTCGACGGTACCGATTGTATCCATCGTATCGGTGGTCGTCATGCTTTGAATGCGAATAGGATTGTTGCCGCCCATGGGTACATCGCCAATAGGTACCTCGCGGGTCACAAAACGCGAGTATTCGGTAAGCGAATTACAATAACGGCCGGGGAGTAATTTTATAGAGGCGGTATTCATAGTACAAAAATACTAATTTGTTGGCTGTTGTAATGTTGAAAAGTTCGGTCGTTCAAATTTCTATGTCCAACAATCTTGAGCCATGCACAACTTTGATGACATTAACGTTTCTTTCATCAACGACTTGATAAATGATGCGATATTTATTAAGATGCAGTTCTCTGATAGATTTGTTTTTATTTCCGGAACAGGCTTTCCGGACAAAGGATAATTGTAAAGTTGATCTATCTTATCAAAAATCCGGCTGATAAATTTTCGGGCCATGGCTGGCGAATCTTGTCAAATGTAATTTTCGATATCTTCGAGGTCAGAGTAAGCCGATTCTGCGATTACAATAGTTACTTGTTCCACTTATCAAAAAACTTTTGTTTTACGTCCGCGTAAGCGTGCACCTTTCCTTCTTCAATATCCTTCATTCCCTTTTCAATTTTCTCAACAGACAGAAGTTTTTCTATCAATTTCTCTGTATCAAACTCATCTTCCAATGAATCAAGTGTTTCGATAACCGTGTGCTTTTTCATTCCATTTTATTGTTATTTGTAAGTCAGTGGCGTTTGCTCAAGAAAAACGGAGCGTCAAACTTACGAAGTTTTCAAAACTTCGTAAGTTTCTTCGATTTCTGACGGAGCGAGGCAACCAATGTGCGGTGTAAGCGCCATTGAATTGTAAATATACAAAATTAAAGTTTTTCGGTTGCCTAAGTTATGCCCGTTTTAAACATAACTTAATTGAAATATACTTATTTTAGCCCAGCTTCTAACTCGTCACAATGAAAAATTACTGTTTGATACTTTTATGTTTTAGTGTTTTTGCTGCATGTAAAAACAACAGGAAATCAGGCGCTAATGATACACTGGTAAAGCATACAGCCCCGAAGGACCAATCCGATGAAATCATCAAAAAGTTTAAGCCAATAATTCAAGGAGTATGGGTAAAATCTGACTATGTTGAGAAGGTAATAAAAACTAAGTCGCCTTTGGCGGCATCTGATCTGGCGACATGGATTACCGTTTTTTATATAAACACAGATCAAGTGACAGGGGATAGCATCAGGTTTATGGTCGGTTATGGAAACCATGATAGTGGCGATGTCACCATAAAATTTCAGCCGGGTAAAACTCCCGGAACCATTTTGTTTAACGGACAAGATCTAAGCTATTCAATAGAGAATGGAGATACCTCCTTACTGGTGCCGCAATACGATGAAGCTAAAAAGCAGTACTTTAAAACTAAATTCAGGAGGGTTCTGAAAAGGCAACCGGGTAATGACCTGGGCTATGGCTTGTACAATTATATTAATAAATCACTGGTAGCGGGTAATTATAAATTGACAGATAGCCTGGGGTCAACCTCGAAAATATCTTTTAGTGAGGACGGAAAGGTAAGGGGTTTTTTGAATTGCAAGACTTACTTTATAAACGTGGATTTAAATTCGGACATTGACGATAACTTAGACGAACTTAGTTTCGACACAGATACCAGGCACAATTTATCGTATTCTTTCAAGATAATTGCAGATACTTTAAATTTATATGAAACGCATGAAAATGCCGATTCAACGGAATTAGTGTTAGGCAAGCTTAAATATAAATTAGTTAGGCAGAAGTAAAATTAATTTATCACCCCAATCCATTCTTGTCAAAATACTTCTTGACCAACAAGTTGATGAACCGCTTTAAGTAGCCCTCATTTAAAAACGTATTCGACCAGTTATCAAACCTTTCGCATTGGATGCCCAGGTAAAAGAAATATAAGGCTACGCCCAAGTGCGGTATAATCCTTTTTTCTTCAACGGTTAGCGCTGTTACAGATTCATATCCGTTTAAAAAAGCTTCGGTTTTCAATTTGCACTCCGCTTCATCTTTTTCGGTGCTGTTAAGCTGCAAAATATAGTTGGCTACATCATAGCAAAGCCAGCCGTTGCCGCAAAAATCAAAATCAAAAATGGTGGGACCGGCTTCTTTATCAATTGCGAGATTGTCGCCCCAAATGTCGAAATGAACGGCGCCTTTTCTCAATTTAGCTGGATCGATTTTTTGAAGCTCATCGAGCAGGTATTTTTGGCCCGACGCCATGAACTCCATCTCGGCGGTGTCTGAAGGAAGAAATTTTTTTAGGTGCTCAAATGAATTTATCAAAACGACCTCCGGGGAGTATGTCACACGTTCAAGTTCCAGTCCATCTGTAAACTGGTGCATCCTTGCCATAATTTCGCCAACTTTATAGTGGATTTCGGGCGGGAAATTAAGCAGCTTTTCGCCCCTGGCAAAAGTAAACAATACAGCAAACCGGTTGCCTTCGGGTGCATTTAGCTGCTGTATATAGTTCCCGTTACTATCCGGCAGGGCATAAGAAACCGGGATATGATTGGAGTGCAGCAAATTCAGGAGCCTGATCTCTTCGCTGATCTCATTTTCGGTGCGCCAGTTGAGGCTGTAAACCCGGAAGACGTATTTATCCGTTTTATCCGTAATAAGATAGCTATGGTTGATGCCGGTTTTTAAGAGACTGCATGTTGCATTTTTGCTTAGCTTATACTGATGCCGCACGAAATGCCCGATATGAGGGGCCGAAAGCGTTGAACTGGTTACAGGGAAGTTTTTCACGCTGCAAGTTAATGGATGCCATATTAACGGGGGATGATTTTAGTGAAAAGTATTTGACAATAGCGTTCCGTCCCCTACTTCTTCCATTCATCAAGAGGAGATACAGCTTTTGACGTAATTGTTACTTCATAGATTGTCAATATTCGCCTTGATTTTTGCCGTGCAAATATAAAAGATAAAAACCGACTAAGTGGTGACAGCGTTTTGTCAGAAAACGGCTTTTTTGGAGTCAATAAAAAGTCATAAATAGCTGCCAATCAAGTATTCATGAAAACATAGTGTGTCGCGAACGTGAATGCGTGAATGTGTAAAAACGCCTAAAATGCTTCCCCTGCAATAAGTTTTTTTTGGGGATCACTATACCTGGTCACTTCGCCTCATCAATCGCCTTTATTGCCTCATCATACTGTTTTATTAAACCGGGCGCCCGGTCATAGGCCCAGCCTTTATAGTTATCGCGGATAAGGATCATTGTTTCCCGGGTGTTGTTTGCGTTTCTCGACTCGTAACTTAAAAAAACGCCCGCTACCTTGTCTTCGAGTTTTGCGATCCGATCCTGATCGTCGTAAATGGCGGTAAGTTGTGCAACCAGTTTGAAATTTATTTTAGGGAAAATGTTCTGACTTTTGGCCACATCCCAGGCAACTTTGCTCAAGTCGTTGTACAACACGCCGTGCCCGTCCGAAAATATATACTCATAATGAAACTCGCCGTTTGATACTATTTTTTGCTGCAATTTCGGATCATTTATGGCCGCATCTAGTCGTTTCAACACATCTTGCTGGTAAAGGTATTGGGCTGATTCGGTGTTTTTGTTTTTGATCAACTCGAATTTTATGTTCTCCATCAATTCCCTGGTTTGGCTTTTTTCGTGCAGGTTATTAATATACTCCGATAAAAACAAAGCCAGTAAAACGCTGAAGATGATGAGCAGCGATTCGCCGAGATACTCCCTCAGGTCCCTTAAAACATATACTTCTTGTTTCGGTTTCTTTTTGCCGGGTAACTCTTTTTTATGACCGGCGGGTACTTTTTCTTCCATAAAATAATAATTGAACTAAATTAATTAGTTTGGCTGAACTATTACACCCGGAACAAGATTTTTATCATAACCCCGAAATGCAATAAATAATTTATAATTTAGTGTCGCTTATACATTTATTGTCCTAAATAAACCAATTATGCCATTTATCACAGCTTTTTTGCGGAGGGCGGCAAAACCCTTTTGCGTATCGGTCATCGTTTTATTATTCACTATGAAAGGATTTGGCCAGCAGGGCCGTACGACGGTTGATTTTGACAAGGACTGGCATTTTCATTTAGGAGATGTACAGGGCGGTGAACAAGTAAGTTTAAGTGTTGCGGACTGGCGCCTGCTTAACGTGCCGCACGATTGGAGCATTGAAGGCAAATTTAGTAAAGATAACCCGGCTACGCCCGAAGGCGGCGCTTTGCCGGGCGGCATTGGCTGGTACCGTAAAATATTTACCGTTCCGGCAGCATCCAAAAACAAATTGGTTTATATTGATTTCGACGGCGTTTACCAAAAAAGTGCCGTTTGGATAAACGGGCATCAGCTTGGTTTCCGGCCGAACGGGTATATCTCGTTCAGGTATGAGTTGACTCCATACCTGAATTTTGGCGGCATTAATACTATAGCGGTTAAGGTGGATAATTCAGTTCAGCCGAATTCGCGCTGGTATTCAGGATCGGGTGTTTACAGAAATGTTTGGCTGGTGACGACGGATAAGGTCGCAGTTGATCACTGGGGAACCTACGTCATTACGCCATCCGTTAATAATAAACTCGCCGATATAAAAATTGTGACGACTATATTAAATCGCACAAAAGCCAGCCAGCCTGTTACGGTAACCACTGCAATAGTGAACGGCGAAGGCAAAACGGTGGCGAGTTCAGTTTCAAAAGCTGCCTTAAAAGACGCGTCTACCAGATTGACACAGGAAATAAAAGTTAACGATCCTCTGCTTTGGTCGGTTGATCGTCCTTATTTGTATAAAGTGGTGACTAAAGTATCCTGGTTAAATACAGAAGACGAATATACCACGCCCTTAGGCATCCGCTATTTCAATTTTGATGCCGACAAAGGCTTTTCCCTGAACGGGAAGCCAATGAAAATATTAGGCGTTTGCGACCACCACGACCTGGGCAGCCTCGGTGCAGCGGTTAACACCCGTGCATTGGAACGCCAGTTGGAGATGCTTAAATCATTTGGTTGCAATGGAATCCGCACCTCGCATAATCCACCTGCTCCCGAACTGCTGGACTTGTGCGACAAAATGGGCTTCATCGTAATGGACGAGGCTTTTGATTGCTGGGAATGGAAAAAAGCCAAGTACGATTATCACCTGTATTTTAAGGAATGGCACAAACGCGACCTGGAGGACCAGGTATTGCGCGACCGGAACCATCCCAGCGTATTTATCTGGAGCATCGGCAACGAGATACCCCAGCAAGGTGATACCAGCGCGCTGCGCCTGGCGCCAGAATTGGCAGGCATAGTTCACAGTCTTGACAAAACAAGACCGATAACCGCGGCAAATGATAATCCAGGCAAAGGCAATAAAATTATTGAATCGGGCGCTCTGGATTTGATAGGCTATAACTATCATGAATTTGACTATGCCACTTTTCATGACCGTTACCCCGGCAAAAAATTTATCGCTACCGAAACCACTTCGGGCCTGGAGACGCGGGGACATTATGATATGCCTTCGGACAGCGTAAGAGTATGGCCCGCCAGGTGGGATAAGCCGTTTACCGAGGGCAACCCGGATAACAGCGTATCGGCCTATGACAATGTTCGGCCGGCGTGGGGTTCAACCCATGAGGCCACGTGGAAGATCATGAAAAAATACGATTTCCTTTCCGGCCTCTTCATCTGGACGGGATTTGATTATATGGGCGAACCGACGCCATACTCCTGGCCGTCGCGAAGCTCCTATTTTGGCATCATCGACCTTGCCGGGTTCCCGAAGGATATTTACTATATGTACCAAAGCGAGTGGACCAATAAAACGGTGCTGCACATCTTCCCGCACTGGAACTGGCAACCGGGGAAGCTTGTCGATGTTTGGGCTTTTTATAATAATGCCGACGAGGTGGAGCTATTCCTGAATGGAAAATCGCTGGGTGTTAAAAAGAAAACGGGGGATGACCTGCATATTATGTGGCGCGTAAAATATGAGCCTGGAACGTTGAAAGCTGTTTCGCACAAGGACGGAAAAGTAGTGTTAACCCGCGAGATACATACCGCCGGCGCACCCGCCAAAATTGAATTGATTGCCGACAGAAAAAATATAAAAGCTGACGGTAAGGATATGTCATTCATCACGGTGAAAATCCTTGACAAAGACGGTAACTTAGTACCCAATGCCGACAACCTGGTAAACTTTAAAATAAGCGGCGAAGCCTTTATTGCCAGTGTCGATAATGGCGATGAGGTAAGCCATGACCCTTTCAAGGCTGATTACAGGAAAGCATTTAACGGGTTGGCGCTGGCGATAGTGCAGGCAAAGGAAAAAGCAGGCAATATTACTTTTACCGCAACGTCCGACGGGTTAAAAGGAGCCACGGTAGTTTTGCAGGCGAAATAATAGTTTTTGTATGTTTGAAATTGCTTCGTAGCGGACTGGGCCAATAAAATCACTCACCGCTAAATTTTAATCCTATTTGCGCTCTTGCTTCATCCAGCATCGCAATCATCTGCCTTGAGATGGCATGACTTATTATAGGGCTTTCGGTTTTACCATTTTCTATCAATTCACAAAAATGTTGAATTTCATAATTTAAACCGCCGGCGATGAACGGCTCGTCCAATTCAACAACATGACCGTCAAGATAGTTGATAGTGGCGCGCGCCGGGTTCCACCAGTTTTTGTGGATAGTGATGTTGCCAAGCGTACCGCATATCAGGGCGTCGCCTTTGCCGTGAAGATCAAAGCCCGCGTAAAGCTGGGCATAACCGTTTTCGTGCTGCGTTTGAAAGATCGAAAACATATCGATGCCGGTTTCGCCAAACCTGCCCATGGTCTGCACCTTTTTGGTGGCGCCCAGCCAGTCGACGGCTAAAAAAGCTTCGTAAATTCCAATTTGCATCAGGCTGCCGCCGACGAGTTCGTGACTGAAATTTGGGTGATCCCGGCTAAGGTCCGCCACAGATGAGCCCGCCCTCACATAACCAACCGGGCCTATTGGGTCTTCAAGTAAATATTCTTTCAGGCGCCGGTACAGGGGAAAGAAGGGCGGCTTCATTCCTTCCATAAATAACAGGCCTTTTGACCTGGCTATTTCAAGCACGGGGTCCAGTACCGCAAGGCTTATCGCCGCGGGTTTTTCGCAGAGTACATGTTTGCCCGCATTTAACGCCAAAACGCTATATAGATCATGACTATCCGGTAGCGTCGCAATATAGACAGCGTCTATATTGCTTAAAACAAGCTCCCCGGCCGAGTTGCAGGCATTGCCGCCGTACTGTTCAACAAACCTATCAACAGTTTCAGGCCGCCTTGAAAATACCGAGACCAGCTTTGCGCCGGGTACCTCATGCAGACCCTGCATAAACCTATGCGAGATCCTGCCGCAGCCAATAATTCCCCATTTGATCATTTGTTCAAGTCGATAGTCTATGGTTCATAGCCCTGAAGTGCGCGCATAAGCCGGCCTGTTTGAACCTGGGACACACAAACTTATAATTATTATGGCAAGATTTTTTATTTTTTACGTTGAAGAGGCCTGTCGGCCTTCGCTGCGCCCATCCTCATATAGTTCCTACTGAACCCGGCTTTTCATATTAAATGAAAGCTCAGAAGCGATGCCGATGGTCAAGTATGCATAGCCGTCCTGGAAAAATATATTGCATTCGTCCTGGCCGCGGTAACCTGCACCGATCAAGAATGACACATTCTGCGTAAATGGGAACTGGTAGTAGCTGCCAGAAAAACTTTATTCATTCTCATTTAGCTAACAGTGCATAAAACCCTAACTTTGCGCCTGCAAAACACATAGCTAAAATGAGTTTCAGAACCGAACACGACACCATGGGCGAGGTACAGGTACCTGCTGATAAATATTGGGGAGCACAAACAGAACGATCACGCAATAATTTTAAAATAGGGCCTGCAGCGTCAATGCCGAAGGAAATAATAGCGGCGTTTGCCTATTTAAAAAAAGCAGCAGCTTATACCAACACGGACTGTGGAGTTTTGCCAGCTGAAAAACGGGATTTGATAGCGCAGGTTTGTGATGAGATACTTGCCGGAAATTTGGCTGGCGAGTTTCCGCTGGTGATATGGCAAACCGGATCGGGCACACAATCAAACATGAATGTGAACGAGGTGATTGCCAACCGGGCGCATGTGTTACAGGGCAATAAACTAGGTGAGGGCAAAACTTTTATCCATCCCAATGACGATGTTAATAAATCGCAGTCGTCAAACGATACTTACCCCACCGCCATGCATATTGCTGCCTACAAAATGGTGACTGATGTAACCATACCGGGCATCGAAAAATTGCGCGATACGCTGAAAGCCAAATCCGACGCGTTTAAGACCGTCGTAAAAATTGGCCGTACCCACCTGATGGATGCAACGCCGCTTACTTTGGGCCAGGAATTTTCGGGCTATGTTTCACAATTGAACCACGGGTTAAAAGCATTAAAAAATACGCTCGATCATCTGTCAGAACTGGCGCTTGGGGGCACCGCGGTAGGTACCGGCATTAACACGCCAAAAGGTTATGATGTTAAAGTGGCCGAATATATCGCCAAATTTACCGGTTTACCTTTCCGTACAGCTGAAAACAAGTTTGAGGCATTGGCGGCGCATGACGCCATTGTTGAAAGCCATGGCGCATTAAAACAAATCGCGGTGTCGCTGATGAAGATAGCCAACGATATCCGGATGCTGGCATCCGGGCCACGCTCGGGGATCGGAGAGATCCATATTCCCGATAATGAGCCGGGATCTTCTATTATGCCGGGCAAAGTAAACCCAACGCAAAACGAGGCTGTTACCATGGTTGCGGCACAGGTGATGGGAAATGATGTGGCCGTTTCGATAGGCGGCTCAAACGGCCATTACGAGTTGAATGTATTCAAACCGGTTATGGCCGCCAACTTTTTACAGTCGGCCCGGTTAATCGGCGATGCCTGTGTTTCGTTTAACGATCATTGCGCCGCCGGTATCGAACCAAACTATGCTGGTATTAAAAAACATCTCGAGAACTCGCTGATGCTGGTTACCGCGCTTAACCCGTATATTGGCTATGAGAATGCCGCAAAAATTGCCAAGAAGGCACTGAAAGAAAACCTTTCGCTACGGGAAGCAGCACTGGGCCTCGGCTTGTTAACCAACGAGCAGTTTGACCAATGGGTTCGACCGGAAGACATGATAGGAAGTTTGAAGTAAAGGTACCGCCCTAAATTCCTCTCCGACAGAGAGATTTTGAAAAAACAAAGCACACAGAAAATGCAAAAGACCTTTCGCCTTTCGCCTTTCACCTTTTACCTTTCTGCTTTTACCTTTCTGCTTTCAGCCTTTAGCTCCTGTTGGTTTAATCCAAATATGCAAACGCCGGGTCAGCCCTATTTGCAGGGGGAATGGCAGCAGGATTCTGTAACAAATCAAAAACAATTGCTTAGTTATTCCTTGTATCGTCTTAAATTTAGCTGCGATTCATTTTTTGTGTCGATCCATTCGTTTAGTAAAGTAAATACGGGCGCTGATACCTGCATGAATTCCGGCAACTGGACAGAATATAGCAAGGGGACTTATGAACAGAAGCACGATACCCTGCACTTAAAGGGCCAGTTTTGCAATGCCGATTTTAGCCTTAAGAACGATGGCGGTTGTTTCCGGTCAGGTGATTACGAGGAATTTTTAGTAGTTCATAAAAAATCGGATTCCCTGCTGCAATTTGCAAGCACAACAAATGTAATACCTATAATTGCCCATTTGATAAATAGAACGACCTGCCATCCAAAACCACTGTAGTATGACAACCTTTTTAAAAAGACTTTTTTTTGTATTTACGATATTTTACATCCCTTTTCAATCGATGGCCTGGGGTACACAGGGGCATCGCATCTGCGGGCAAATTGCCAGTACTTACCTAA
>Ga0207132_1151_pt1 | contig 14376 bp, 20 predicted proteins | sample Alteio_BWMinHeat_14_FD_153554 | JGI IMG/M metagenome (GOLD analysis project Ga0207132, IMG submission 153554) | Enriched cells from forest soil in Barre Woods Harvard Forest LTER site, Petersham, Massachusetts, United States -... | ecosystem: Environmental > Terrestrial > Soil > Temperate forest >...
TGCTGAACTGGGATCCGGGAAACGCTGCTTCGCGTGGCGAGAAGGCCTATCCGGATGGATACGCTCTCTTGTCCAAGGAACGTATCGGGCATTGTCATTGCAAAGATGTCGTGAAAAAGCCGGACGGCAAAAGTTACGAGTGGGCCGCGATGAGCCGCGGCATCATTGATTGGACCGGCCAATTTGCGGCGCTGAAGCACGACGGCTACCGTTTTGCCGTCAGCCTGGAAACGCACTGGCGCGGCGCAAACACCCCCGAGGAATCCACGCGGCAGAGCTGGGCAGGGATGAAGGATGAGTTGCAAAGAGCTGGCGCCCTTTAGAGTGCGCCCGGCGTGCAGCCCGATACAATGGCTCACACCAGCGCGCATCTGTTCGTGGAGCGCAAAGGGCCTCGGCAAAATGCGGCGCGCGTGGTAACCGAAAACTTAGATCACCAGTCATCGGCCCACCAGCCCGAATCGCTATGAGAAACGGAGGCACTTAAATCAAATGAAACGCTCCCTGGCCGGCGTCGTGTTCATTTTGGGCTTCGCACTTTGTTCGTCAGCGCAGATGGCCCATTGGACCGAGAAAACCGCGAAGGATTGGTACGCGCAACAACCGTGGCTGGTTGGCAGTAATTACATCCCATCCACGGCCATCAATGAACTGGAAATGTGGCAGGCTTCGAGTTTCGACCCCCAACGCATCGATACAGAACTGGGCTGGGCCGAATCGCTCGGTTTGAATACGATGCGAGTGTTCCTACACGACTTGCTCTGGCAGCAGGATCCGGAAGGCTTCAAGAAGCGCCTCAACATTTTCCTGACGATTGCGCGGAAACATAAGATCAGGCCGCTCTTTGTCCTCTTCGATTCCTGCTGGGACCCGAATCCCAAACTCGGAAAACAGCGCGCACCGAGACCGGGCGTACACAATTCAGGATGGGTGCAAAGCCCCGGAGCCGCTGCCCTCCAAGATCCGAGTCAATATCAGCGGCTTGAAGCCTATGTCAAAGGAGTAGTCGGAGCCTTTGCCGGGGACCAGCGGATTCTCGGCTGGGACGTCTGGAACGAGCCGGACAATACGAACGGCGGAAGTTATGCGAGTTCGGAGCCGCCCAAGAAGGAAGAATTGGTAAGTGCGCTCTTGCCGCGGGTGTTTGAGTGGGCGCGCGAGGCTGGTGCGTCGCAACCGCTTACCAGCGGTGTTTGGACAGGAGATTGGTCGTCTCCCGAAAAGCTTGGCTCGATGGAAAAAATTCAGCTAGCTTTTTCCGACGTTATTTCGTTTCACAGCTACGACGCGCCTGAGGTGTTTGAAAAGCGACTACTGTCGCTCGAGCAGTATCGCCGTCCCATTTTCTGCACCGAGTACATGGCTCGGGGCAATGGCAGCACGTTTCAGGGAACGCTCCCCATTGCAAAGAAGTATCACGTCGCCGCCATCAATTGGGGACTTGTCGCGGGCAAAACGCAGACCTACCTGCCATGGGACTCCTGGAAGAGTCCATACACGGACCGCGAACCAGCTGTGTGGTTCCACGAAATTTTCCGTACCAACGGCCAGCCGTACCGCCCAGACGAAGCTGGTTTCATCCGATCGATAATCCAGAGCGCCGCCGCTGGTGACTGATCGCCTTAGCTTTTCATCGTCATTGAAGTGCGCAAGCGCAGTGTTTCTCTAGGACGCTTGTCAGCTGTCGCTACGCTGCGGGGGCAGGGAAGAGTTTGGTTCCGGGACCTGGACTCGAACCAGGACTCTCAGCTCCAAAGGCTGATGTGCTACCGATTGCACTATCCCGGAACCGCAGCCAACAGTTTAACAGAGGAAAAAGAATGTGCGAAGTCGCGGAAATGCGCGGTGCTGGTGTCATTTGCAAACGACATCAGCACCAAATGAGCGCGGAGCCGGAGTTTCTGCTAAATTGATAAAGCTACGTCCGTCGCGGAGAGGTGGCCGAGCGGTTTAAGGCGCACGCTTGGAAAGCGTGTGTAGGTTAACCCCTACCGTGGGTTCGAATCCCACCCTCTCCGCCATACCCTATAAACACAAGTAGTATGAGAACATGACTCTTAATAAACCGCTATCGAGCAACTTTATTTGGTGAGAATATTTGCGCAAGCCACTCCGGTTACCGCGTTACCAGGGATTGAATTTGCGTTTGGTTGGTGCCGAGCAATCTTTTGCATCCAAGCTAAGTAGTTTCGACGCTCCTGCTCTAGCTAACTAGTGAACGAAAATTCCAAGCTCATAGGGCAAGCGTTTCGATGGCACGTAGAAGCAACCATCCCAGTCAACTCCGTCGACATATACGAGGATTCGAACGTGATTTCCGGGTGCGCCGCCGCTACCATTTGCTCCTCCGCATGCCGTGATATCTGCTTCCTGACCTGGTGCCAGGCTCCATCCTTGGCCCCTGGACCCCGGAGGGCCTCCGAGTCCCGTTCCTACGCCGCTATGAGAGGATGCAACCATTACATAGAGCGACAAAGCCTTGACCCGTTGGTCGCTTCGGTTGCGGATTTTCATGGTACAGCGAAGCTGCTCGGTCACAAGTTCATGTGCAATAGAAACCCACGAATCTTTAAAATCAATCGCGAGGATTTCCACGGGAGAATCCGGTTGTTCGACGACGTGAACAAGAGCAGTGATGTCTTCCGGTCCGGAAATTGTAGGCTTAGCAAGCTCGCCAGACACTGTGAAATGGCATGAGTCAGCTGTTTGGGGCGCTTGGGCCGGAGGGGTATTGCCCGAAACGAGAAGCAAAACAGTCAGACAAGAAACCAAGGCTTTCATTTCGCCTCCTATCTAGAAGCTGAATTTATCACGATTTGCCTCAAGTGCCTGGGAAGTCGGGAAGTCGGATAACCATACATCTGCCCGAGAGATTTTCGGAGGCGATTCGACCTCTCCGGTAAAGGCGTTCACCAGGTACTGGCCCTTTGGCCCGTGTGATAATCTTTCTCATACTGCAGCCGTTGTTTATGGAGTCGCAATGCAAGAAAGTGCAACTAGCTGGGACTTACGCTCGCTTTATCCCATGGGAGCGCTCCTCGCTTTCCTGACCATTTCACTTCTCCTTCTCCTTCTCCTTTTCATGCTTCCTGCCGGAAAAATCCTTCGACGCACTGGTCACAACCCCCTCTGGTGCGTTCTTGCTCTCTTTCCGTTCCTTAACCTTGTTGCCCTGTGGTTCTTCGCGTTCAAGTCCCTGGCCCCTAGACAAGAAGCCACCCGTCCAGCAACCGCCATCCGGCCCGTAGCCGCTTGTCGCACCGAAGCGCTGCCAACATAAAGATTATTTGCAGACGTTCCTTAGCTTGCCTTCCCCTCGCCTTGATGCAACAATCCCGGCATGGTCATAGGCGACAGACTCCGAGAACTTCGCGAACAAAAGAACTTTAGTCAGGGCGACATCGAACATCGCACCGGACTTCTGCGGTGCTACATCTCCCGCGTCGAGAACGGTCACACCGTTCCCGCCATCGAAACGCTGGAAAAGCTGGCGCGTGCGCTTGAGATTCCCATGTACCAACTCTTCTACGACGGAGACAAGCCGCCCAAGTTGCCGAATCTGCTCAAGCGAAAGTCCTCAGATGACGGCGCATGGGGGAGTTCGGGCGAGGACGCGAAGTTTTTGAACAAGCTTCGCCGTCTGTTGAGCAAAGCGAACGAGCAAGACCGCAAACTTATTTTGTACACCCTTCAGAAAATGGCGCGTTAGTAGGAAGACTAAAGTTGTATACCGGCCAAAAATCCACTTCTTCGGTTACCGCGTTTGTCAGGACTTGACCACAACTTTGAGCGGGCGCTCCACGGGACGATTCTAGTTGGAAGGGATTTGGTCAATAACGCATTTTGCGAAGTCTTTGACCGTGCGTAGATTATTTCCCGCTATCCTGGCGACGACGCTTCCTCTTCGGAACTCAATTTCAAATCGTTCTCCATTTTTGTATTTCGACAGATATCCTTCATCGCCAATTCGATAAGTGCTGACTTGCCAGCCTGCGGCCACTTGTCTGTTGCGTACTGGTCCCAGCCACGCCGCTGCCTCTCCATGGTTCTCGACGCCGTAGACAGAGACGTTCACATCTTCTGAACGCGACTTCGGGCTTGCCCACGCCGCAGTGAAAACGCGCCTTTCGCTTGGCACGAGGGGCATGTGTTCCTCGATGGTAGCAATGGGCTTCCAGCCTGGTGCTTTAGCTTTGAGTGCCTCAAATATCCGCGAGGACAAGGAAGCCTCGCTTTGCCCATTCACGGCGATTGAGGAACAGAGAACAAGCCACAAAGCGAAACAAAAGACTTTGATGTGTCTCATTTCTCCTCCAATGCATGTCGGGATATCGAAACCGATTGTATATCGCAGCCCAACTCCTGGTAGTGTCGGGTAACCGTACATTGGGTTTATACTGACTGGCAATCGGGAGCCAAAATGAAAATCCCGGACAAGCTCTACCCAACACCAGGAGAGTGCTCGCATGGCGCATCACATCGCAAGACAAGTCCATGAAAAATTCAAGGTCTTTAGCGGCGAACTCGCCGGAGACGGCACTATTGGCAAGCTGGCCGACGAGGTGTCTGCCTTTGCCGACAGGTCGAAGATTGCCTCGAAAAGTATTGGTGTGGCTTATCTGGAGCCGGTCAAGCGGCTGGTGATTACTCTAGGCTATCGGGACGATGAAGATTCCTACCCCGTGAAGCTGCACTGCATTCCTCTGGGAAAAGTTGACATGAAGGCAGGTGATTTCCGCGCACTCGAAGCCAGCATGGCGAAGGCAACCGGCAAACACCGCAACATCATTTGCCACGAACTCTATGTGACGGGCGGGTCCGATTTCACGATGGTCCTGATGACGCATGAAGCTTCCTAAGTGACACGTCAAGTGGCTTTCATCCCAACGCGGGGCACGGTCCCGCATCGTCAAACTCTAGGAATTTGGTCGGCGCCTAGAATGCCGCCGTCTCCATTCAGACCGAGCTTCTTGTAGTTCGTCAAGGTGAAAGTCTTCCGTGAACGACGCGAAGTTCATACCAAGTTCAAATTCTGGCCGTCAAAATACCAGCGGGCGCTCCAACCGGGGCTCTTCAATCCGCCACTCTTGCCAAAACTTGACAACAGAAACGTACTCAGGACTTACCTGCCGCAGTCGATTGACCGAAAGACTTCACACCTGCCTCCTCATCATTCATGATGTCGAATACGGTATATAGTTTTGTAATTTGCATTACGTCGGTGAGCTTATCCGTCAGGTTGAGAAGTTTCAGCTCTCCCCCCTGCTTCCGCACGGTCACGAAGGCACCGACCAGAGAACCCAGGCCCATGCTGTCGATGTAATCGACATCACCAAGATTGAGCAAAATCTGCTTATGTCCCTTACTTAACAGGTCACGAATCATGTCGCGCACTGAGGCGCTCTCTTCGCCAAGTACAATCCGCCCTCTGATGTCCACAATCGTGACGCCGCCGACTTGTCGAGTGCTTATCGTTATGCTCATTGGCAACCTCCTAAGACATTCAATTGCCCGAAGACTCACCCTTGCATCAGAGCACGCTGCGCAGTTCCTTGCAATACTTCGCAGTTAAGCAAAGTCCTGACAAAATGCGGTTGCCGGAGAAGTAAGAATCGCGCAGAGAAGCAGCCGGATATATCGGCACCTGGCAAGGCTGACTCATCCCACTACTTTCTTCTTCAGCGCTCTAAATTTCGCCCACCGCTTCTTCGCCACGCAGAATGCGTAGAAAAATAAAAGGGACAGCCCATAAGGAGCCATCCCTTTTCAGAGGGGCCAACGGGACTTGAACCCGTATCTCACTCTTGGGAGCGTGTGCTCAGCGATTACACTGTGACCCACGTAATCTTCGGGTTTTTAAGGTCGCGGGGTAAATGGTACTGTGTCTAAGAAGATACAGAACGCACAGAAGCTCGTGTAACCTTATCTTTGCGTGGGGCGTCTGTTCAGTAGACGCTCCGATTACCGCTGTCCGTGCGACTAATCGGCCCCCGAAAGGGGAAATAATGGGAGGCGAGACTACCTGGACGCCTCCCTACTTCCTTACTTACAGTATGCTGGGTCCCGTACCAAGTATGCGCGGTCTTTTCATTTCCACTCTAGCTTTTCGGCTTGTATCCTTTGCATTTGCATTTTGGAAACCAGCACTTGCCCAGATACTTTTTCTCGCCGGGCTTTGAGTAATGGATTGTCTTGGGGTGAGTGCAGCAGCACGGTTGGACTTTTGGCATCGTGGAAGCGTATCACGGTCGGATTATCCGAAGATTAGCGTGACTACATACGTAAATTTGCATACCAGATTTCCGCCGAAATCAGAGACAAACTTCTTGCAAACGCGAACTACACGGAAAACATCTGAACAGTGTCCAGTGTTGCGACCACTGGAACGATGCGTGCATTCAGAAGCTTCGAAAATTTGACAGAGAGTTGGATTGCGAATCCACTCGACTTGTGGACGCTGGATTTCACGGTTCCGAGAGGCTCACACTCACATCGTTTGCATACCAATCAAGCCATCTATCGGTTCCAAGTTATTTCGTTCCAGCTGGAAGCCACGCAAATCTCACAAGTGGAATCGTTCCGCATGTCCGATTACCGGGACTAAAGAACGGGAGGAAGGAACTTCCGTTACAATAAAGGAGATTGCTACCCGACATTCGTTGTTCTCAGTGGGCTGAAATGCAACCCTGGGTCGACAAGCACCTCATCTTATTCGTGCTCTTCGTTGTCGTACTCGTGTATTTCACTGTTTCGTTGGTCGTACGCTGGTGGAGCGGATGGGCTGTGTTGGCTCAACAATTCCGCTTGCGGACTAAGTTCAACGGCTCAAGATGGCGAGGCCAGAGTGGACAGATGCGATGGCTATGCGGCTATAGCGGCTGTCTAATAGTTGGCGCCAATTCAGAGGGCCTTTACGTGGCGACGCTCTCCTTTTTCCCGCTTTTCCATCCTCCCCTTTTCATCCCATGGGACAAAGTTTCTGTTGCAAAGAAAAATCTCCTTTTTGTAACCGGAGTACGTTTTCAGCTAGGAAAAGAATCGTCCGTGCCGTTGTGGGTACGAGAACGACTGGCGGAGCGGCTGAGAGGCGTCGCCGGGAGAGGGTACCCCATCGAGACTCTGGGCTGATGTCGGTGCTATCCTGCCACTTTCTTCTTCAGGGCCCTAAACTTCGCCCATCGCTTCTTCGTAGCTCTGCCAATCCTGGCCCGTGCCGCAGCGGACAGGACGCGCTTCTTTACGGTTTTAAGTTCTCGGCTGGTCGAATCGCCCAAAGCTTTTGCAGCCGCTCGAACGCCGCTCAATTGATGCTGAAGTTTTCCTAACTGTTTTTCGAGCTTTTTCTGTTCGCGTTTAATTGTGGCTAAAATCTTCATGAATCCTCCCATTGAAATCTATCGCAACCGGGAAATAGTGCACCAGACGCCGGGTCAGAGGCAAGTGACGAGGCAAGGCTACCGACCAGGTGTGGCCTTTCTTTTCAACGCTATAACCTCGACCGAGTAAGCTTTTAAGAAGATAAAATAAATGTATGTTTATTTATAACATTTGGTATTGACTTCTAAGGAAAATAGGAGCGTACTCTGTGCCAGTTAAGCGGGATACGCGCCGTGCTTGAACACGAACGCGCCCCTGTGCGGTCCGAGCCGATAAAGAGGAAACCCGGATGCTTGTTGTGATTCTACCTCACCACGCTTGCACCGCACAAAAGGAAGGAGCCACACATGATCCGTTATGCGGTAATCCGTAGCTACGTCATTTTTCTGGCGGTGCTGGTGACGTTCATTGCTCTCGCCCTGACTCCCGGTAAATCAGCGTCGGCATCACAAAAGCAGGATGATATGGCAAACATGCCGACCGAAGTGATTGATGGAGCAAAGAACCCGGAATTGATTTCGGACAGCGATGCATATCACATGTTCTTTCTAACCCATTCTGTACTTGCCGGTGCGGGACAGAAAGAGCTGAACGAACAACAAAACCTGATTCGTCAGACCAGGGTATCCGGGAGCGAGAACGCATTCGTTGCCATGACGTTGAATGATTTCCGCGTCCAATATGAGGAACTTGTTGCCGACTACAACGCGAAAGCAACAGAGCGGCAAACGACAACTGGTCTCGGTTACGATCCCACCGAGTTTGTCAAGAGTCGTGATGCTTTAGTTCTTGCAACCCGCAATAAACTCCGCGACGGTCTAGGAACTGTGAGCCTTGCAAATCTCGAAGGGCGGGTTCAGGCGTTCAAATCTAACATGAAGATTTCTCGCTGAGGGAAGGAAAGGAGGTTAAAATGAAAACATATCTTTCATATTTCGTCGGTCTTTTGCTTTGTTTGTGTGCTACTGCAACAGCACGCGGGCAAATTATGACGCCGCATTATGCCACAGCGTTGACACAAACAATAGATTCGACAGGCACCGTGGGAACTATCACGGTGACGATATCAGGATACGCTACCGTTGCCCCTGGCGTGCCACCGAGTACCAGGCATACGCCAGGCGCATTGCTCACTATTGACGGCGTCGGTGGGTACGTCTATGGGACACCTGTTTGTGCGTCTTGCAATGTGTACGCTACTAAAAGCATGACTGTCCCTTTTGACGACCAGTATGATAGTTGTTTTCTTGGGGGAGACGATCCAACAACTGGATGCTACTTTGCTGTGAATACCAATGGGCAAGTTCTTTGCACTATAGCTGGCAACCTATTTAATGGCGGCACGAATGACTATCACTCGGTTGCGGTTTCGTTTTCTGGGACGCCAGTAGTACCGGTGCAGGCAACCGCAACAATAACCGCCACTGTTACAAACAACCCCGTCCCCTTGACGATAACGCTGACCATCGCCACCGCCACAGGTACTACAGGTTCCGCCGTTTTCCTCGGGAACAATCAGAACACTATGACCATAACCAAGACGACGCCCCTTCTCATCCAGGGAACAAAAGCCAGCAGCGTTCCCGGCAATATCAGTCTCACTGCCAAGGTTACCGTCGACTCGCACGTTACCACCATAGGAAGCACGTCCTTCACCGTTGCCGCTGTCACCGGGGCAATACCCACAAATTTTATACAAGTCGGTGTTACTCAATTGAGTAACGGGGTCCTGCAGTTCGTATACGAATGGGACTCCAGCACCGGCCACACTAGCGATCTTGCGGGCTGCAGTGTCGGGGAGATAGTAAACTACCCTGTTCAGTCACAAAATCCTGGTTTCTATTACTGGAAGAGTCCGCCATATCAACTACCAGTGGAGTTCGATTTCAGAAATCCTTTCACCTCCAGTATCCCAGCGACGAATGTTCTAGTGGCACCTTTCAACCATACGGGTTTCGCAGACAACCAAAACAATCCAGGCTTCCTCTCTCCGTATAAGGCAGACAACTTTGTAGCGAGCCAGGATTATGGATTTCAATGTAGTAACTATAAAAATAATACTTTTACCAATTTGAGCGTCCCAATTATCATACAGAGAGCGGTCACCCAAAACAGTAATGCCACCTGGATGTACATGGTCACGAAATCAGGCTCATCGAACTCGGTCAATCCATTGCCATGAAAGGCAGGCGCGCCGTGTCCATCAGAGTTTTCTCCTTTGCACTGTTCTCCTTCTTTGGAGCGGCTTGTGTCGCAGTGGCAACGCTTCATAGAGCCACTCCTTCAAAGCAACTCGACATTTCTTATGAATTCAAAGAAAGTGAGATTACCTTGCACGAGCCGCTGGTCTTGATTTTCAAGGTCCATAACGGGCTCGATCAGCCCGTGGCGTTGGATATGGGCGAAAACAACATCCAATCATTCGAATTCGCCTTGATATCCCCGCGTGGACAAACAATTCAAGGCCGACACCAGCGGAGTATGGGTTTAAGCACCACCACGGGAAACCTCCCAGTCGAACCTGGAGGGGACTTCAAGCTGGAACTTATATTGAATCAGTGGTTTGAGCTGGGCGCACTGGGCAAGTATCTCTTGACGGCTAGGCTAAACACGGCCATCGATACGGGCGGAATGAGTACTGCACCACATCCTGCGCAGAGCATTCCATTCGAAATCAAGCCCAGAGATGTCAATCGCCTGAGAAAAGTCTGCGCGGAACTGGTAAGCCGCGTGGAAAACGCCGGAGGTGTAGAGGCAGAGCGAGAACCTGCGCTGGAGCTAAGTTATGTCAATGACCCAATCGCCGCTCCATATTTGGCCGAAGTACTCGCGAGGCACATGCTGAATTACGATTTAGCTATACAGGGATTCGAAAGAATAGGCAACGACGACGCCGTCGAAGCACTGTTGTCTGCTCTGGATGACGAATATGGCGACATTGCAGTCCTGGCTAGACGTGCGCTGACACGGATGCAAGACCGAATTTCTAATCCCAATCTCAGAGAAACGGTAAGACGCGCATTGGAGAAGGAACCTCCGCCATCCTCGCAATAAGTGAAGTCTCCATCAGAGGAGAACGCCATCGGATTGTCGAAGGCAGCTTGGGAGGAGGATTTGGTCTCCTCCCATTCCGCTTTATAGTGGCTGAACACTTGCAGCTAGGAGTTGCCCGTGTCGATTCTAAAAGGCGCGTTGCTCAGCATTTGCTTGTTTGGGTTCGGCACCATGGGTTTTCTCTACCTCCGTTTACACCGTTACATGGAACCTCACTCATCCTTGGACGTACGTATCATCGGTTCGTTGACCACTGGAAATCCGTTGTGGTGGACGGCTCTCGTGGTCTGTCTTGTTCTAGGCATTGCGATTGCTCACAGCTGGTCGGCGTAGAAAGCCAATAGGGGATGAGAGTTTTCGCGCCGTCAGAATGGAAGATCACTTAGAATTTCTCGGGCAGTTCGAGAGGCAGGTTAGAGCAGAGCCTCAGCCCTGCCCGCCGATTCAGTTGTTGGTAAAGAACGGGAACATCGAATTCTTTCGGATGGCTTGTTGCCGAGCAGCCTTCCAGAGTCTTCGTTCCCCACTCCTAAAAACCAAGAAATGGATGATTTTGGGATGACGCTTGGCAAACAGTGGCACATACTTTTTAACAACTTTGCGGCTGAAAACCCAATGCCAAAATCGAAAGCGCATTTTGTAAGCTTCGAATTTGATCGATTCGAACATTCGACCATTATGGTTGCAAAGGTCGAAGGATTCAACAAAAGAAACTAACTTTTTTCCGCCGACAACTTATTTATCATCTCGGGCAAAACATCATTCGTCAGATGGTCGATAAACTGAGCGATTGTTCCGAAACGTGCTCGACAGCAAGGACAGCCAGGAACAACGACACCCTTACCGCCCTGGCTAGCATCAACAGGAGTGTGGCAGCACTCAACAGTTTGCAGCAACGGTTACCGGCACTTCGAATACCGCGGTGACTTGGAACCTGAGTGGCGCGGATTGCAGCGGCAGTGCATGTGGTACCATTTCGGGCGGCGGGCTTTAGAAGACAGGAGAATTTATGAGACGTGGAACACATGAGTTTCGTGGGGTTGCCGGGGAGCACAGCAATAAGGACGGCGACGAGTGCCAAGGGCGGATGTTCACGACAAAAACATTGCCCGGTAGCGGAGCCTATCTGAACGTGGTCGCGTGTACGTGGTGTCTCCGCGAGTTGACCGCTTCAGAAGATAGAATTATAGGGCCCGCCCCGTTCCCGGCAACTGCATCAGATTAGGTGGGTGATGGAATAAATCGCGACTGAAGAGGGTTCACAAATGACAAGGGCAGCCATTGTTTTAGGTGCGTTGAACGCCGAGCTACGAGCGAATGGCACGGTCAAGACATGCCTGACGGTAAGGGAGCTTTCCGGGAAGAGAGTCGCGCTTCGCCCCTTGCTTGCAAAGAATCTCGCCACTGCAGAACAAGATTTCATAATCACTTATGGTTTGACGCCCGCACGGGCAGCCGCATTCCGAGCGCAGATTGAACGCGACGGCTGTGCTAGCGTACCGGCTGCAATCTAGGAGGAGACAGAAGCAAATGAGCAACCGGCCAGACTTCCCAACAATGGAGCAAGTCGAGAAAGCCGACCACGAGCAGCTTGCTCGCTGGTATCGTTTCCTGCCTTCGGGCGACACAAAAGACCAGCAGAAGATTTTAGACAGGGTCGCGGAGCGCTTTAAGAAGCTGGGGGGCATGACGCCTGTTTTAGAGCAAAAGATTGGGTTTTGAGCGGTTTTCTTGCTACCGTTTGCTACCACTTCCCGCGATTAAGCAATTTCTTTGACCCGCCAACAACCAATGTTTTGGCGACTTCCGTGAGCATCAAAATAAATCCTTGTAGGTCAACAACCTGCGGTATCGAAAAATTCGGTCCCAACAAGTCCCAACATTAGATTGCGTCGATTAGAATCCCACCCTCTCCGCCATAGCACAAACACCCAATGTTTATGCGCGTTTTAGCACTTTGCTACTACTTTTCCTATGACTCAGCGGATTCCATCTATACGTTTAGTAAATACTAGAGAACTTGAAATTGCACGATCTTGAAGAAACCCGACAGGTCCGAGAACCGCTGGGTTTCTGCTTACACGATTTTTATGCGGTGTCCTGAACAGAAGGCTGCGAGTCGCTAATAGGGTCACTCCATTCCCTGATTAGGGCGGAGATTTGGGAAGCCTCCGCCGCGTCAGATGTGGTGCGAACGTGCGTACAACGGTCTAGGGAACCGTTGTGGTTTCACACGCGTTGGTTCGAGACGGTCTGTGGACCATGGGAATGTATCGTGTACGTGGGCGACTTCATGCCGACGGATGGTCGATTATCGCCAACGTTGGAAACCCGCTCCGACGACACTAGCTAACTTCAGCGATAATGAGGGACACGTCGTCGGCGAGGGGACCGTGCCTCCACGCAGCCACGCCGTCGAGGATCGTCTTCTGCATATCCGCGAGTGTTAGCGTTGCCGATTGCAGGACTAAGTCTTCTAGACCTTCGACGCCAAGCATATCGTCGAGGCAGTTGAAAACTTCAACGAGGCCATCGGTGTACAAAATGAGGCGATCACCCGGTGATAGTTCAACTTCAATGGATGGCTCGGACGGTGTAGTTTCGGAGAGGCAACCGAGGATACCGTTTCGCGACTCAAGGCGGCGGAGGTTGCCATTTGAGACGAGTATTGCCGGCGGCTGGCTGGCGGCAGAAAAGCTTAGTCGGCGTCCATCGTGGCTGAAACGGGCTGCGGCCATCGTGAAGAAAAACCCGTCGACCGGGATCCGAGTATGTACGAAATGATGAAGCTCCCGCAGCAAGGTTCCTGGCTCGGTTTTGCGTCCCAGTGCATGTAGAGTTTCAGAATAGATTCGGTTAGCCATTAACGCCGAACCGACTCCATGTCCGGAAACGTCGGATAGGACAATGCTGAGAGAATCATCGCCTTGCGGGTGGACTACGCCAAAGTCGCCGCCAATGGTGCGGGCTGGGCTGTAGTACGACTCCACGGCGAGGTTTCTCCAAATTAAACTATGCGGCGCAAGGGATTGCTGCACGTGCGCGGCGAGGGCGAGTTCGGCATCCATTTCATCTTGCCGCTTTTGAAGGAGTGAATTCGATTCGCGAAGCTGCTCCTCGGTACCCTTTTGCGCGCTGATGTCGGTCACGATAAGCAACACGTACTCCTGCTTGTCACGACCCTGAATAACCCGACCGCTAAAGATCGCTGGGATTTTGGTGCCGTCTTTCCGCGGCAAGTAGAACTCACTGCGATGCCGGCCGTAACGGTGACCCGATTCGTGTTGCCGTTTGATATAGGGAAGGTCTTCACTGCGAAAAATCGCATCGGGCGTGCGGCCCTGAATCTCTCCACGCTCGAAGTGTCCCATGCGTGTAAGCGCTTCGTTTGCAAAGATCACTCGAAGCTGATCATCGACGACGACTACACCTTCATTGAGTTCTTCGAGGATCGTCTCCATCTCGCGAAGCCAATCTGGAGTTTCTGTGGTGGTATTAGGCATAGCTTTGCTCACTAGCATGGCGATTCCCCCTTGAGGTCTCCCGGATCGTTTGCATAGCCCGGTTTTCGACTGTGGCGTGGGTCGCGGTCCATCAGCCGTGTGATGGTCGCGAACAGAAGACAAACGGATACCCCACACATCAGCACCCCAGCCATGCTCTCAAGAGGCCCTAAGAGCCTCCACCTGCTGGGAAGGGTCACATCGACCCTGACCGCGCGAACGTCGTGGGCATCACCAACGCCGATGTCGCAACCGCGTCAAGCGCGGCAATAAGTGGAACCCAAGTAGGCGTGTTCAAGGAAGGGAACAAGAACATTCCTGTTGTGGCGCGCCTTCGCATGCAGGAGCGCGGTCAGCTTGCTGACATCAAGAACCTCTATGTTTACAGCTCACAGACGAATAACCGCGTGCCTCTACTGTCGGTCGCAAATTTCGAGCACCT
>Ga0207132_1154_pt1 | contig 14366 bp, 11 predicted proteins | sample Alteio_BWMinHeat_14_FD_153554 | JGI IMG/M metagenome (GOLD analysis project Ga0207132, IMG submission 153554) | Enriched cells from forest soil in Barre Woods Harvard Forest LTER site, Petersham, Massachusetts, United States -... | ecosystem: Environmental > Terrestrial > Soil > Temperate forest >...
AAGGCCTGCCTATGAATAAAAGCGCGTATTGTTTCAATGCTGAGCATCAACGAGATTAAAAAACCAATTGCTGCTGATATTGATGTTTTTGAAGGGAAGTTTAAAGCTTCTATGCAAAGCTCAGTACCCTTGCTCGACCGTATTACCCACTACATTGTTAAACGCAAGGGAAAGCAGATCAGGCCGATGTTTGTCTTTTTTTCGGCGAGCATATGTGGCGGCATCAATGAGTCTACACACCGCGGGGCGGCCCTTGTCGAGCTGTTACATACCGCAACGTTGATACACGACGACGTGGTGGACAACTCTTATCAACGACGCGGGTTTTTCTCCATCAATGCCTTATGGAAAAATAAGATAGCCGTTTTGGTTGGCGATTATTTGATGTCAAAGAGCTTGTTGCTGTCGATACAGCACGATGATTTCAGGTTCCTGAAGATTGTATCCGAAGCGATGAAGCAAATGATAGAAGGGGAACTGTTGCAGGTGGAAAAGGTTCGGAAGATGGATATTGAAGAGCCTATTTACTACGAGGTGATCAGGAAAAAAACGGCATCGTTAATTGCTTCCTGTTGCGAATGCGGGGCGGCGAGCGCGGGCGCCGATGATGCCACGATCGAAAAAATGAAGATCAAAATATTTGGAGGTTTACTGGCAGCCGCATTGGCTTTCACCTCAGTGGCAGAAGCGCAAACCAACGCTCCTGTTATTAACCACAGGCATCACAGGCAGGAGCGACGTATTAACCAGGGCGTTCGCAGCGGCGAACTTACACGCCGCGAGGCCCATCATTTACGTGACGACGAACGCAGGATAGCAAGGAATGAGCGCATAGCGAAGGCCGACGGTCATGTAAGCCGTGCCGAACGCAGACATTTGCGACGTGAAGAAAATCGTACCAGCCGGGCCATTTACCGCGACAAGCATAACGACAGGGTAAGATAATAGGTGGTACAAGTAGTTTTCATGAAGCGTCAGGGCGGACTTTTCCGCCGGGCGCTTTTTTATTGGCTTAAAAGCAATATTATTTTACCTTTGCGGTCCGAATTCTTCCGTTATTCAGACGATGAACGAAGGGAAAGCTTTTTGAGTGTGCAATGCTGACTAGGCAAGGCCGATAAGTTTTCTCTCCGCTATTCAGCTGATCGAAATGACAAGGATTTGAGAAAATAGGAGAGGTGTCTGAGTGGTCGAAAGAGCACGCCTGGAAAGTGTGTATACTTCAAAAGGGTATCGAGGGTTCGAATCCCTCCCTCTCCGCACATTTCGGTATCAAAACCAAACAAAAGCCTGCAAATCAAATGATTGCAGGCTTTTGTATTTTAATCGAAACCCCTTTTAATACACCATTTCCCGACAAAAAAGGGCGTGATTAGGTGAGTAGATTTAAGGGATAGTACAACTCACCGAATATGACATAACTATTTGACATACAGCATGTTCAAAAATTGAACATCTTGACTGGAAGTATCTGCAAAGCTAAATTTGTTTCACTTTTTAATGTAAAAACATTATGAAAACTAATTTCAGCTTACTCTTCTACATGAAGAAGCAAAAAAACTACCAATCAGGTTCAGCGCCGATTTACATTCGCATCACTGTAAGCGGAAAACGGTCAGAAACCACGACAGGACGCGAATGCGAACCTTGCCGCTGGAACGCAGGCGCAGGCCGCGCTAACGGTACAAAGGAGGACACCAGGGCTTTTAATGCGTTTCTGGACGATTTACAAACTAAAGTTTATCAGGCACACCGGCTACTGACCGAAGCGGATGAATTAATTACTGCCGAAACGATACGAAACAAGTTCCTGGGCAAGACTGAAAAGCCACGTTCTTTAATTGAAATATTTAAGGATCACAACAAAAAGGTCGAAGCACTTATTGGGAAAGAATATGCCAAAGGTACTTTGTGCCGTTATCAAACCTCCTTAAAACATACTATTGATTTCCTCAAATGGAAATACAACCTTACCGATATTGACATTAAAAAGGTAGATCATGCCTTTCTTATGGAATATGAGTTTTACCTGCGTTCCGAACGTAAATGCGCAAATAACTCTGCTGTTAAGTATATCAAGAACTTTGGAAAGATCATCCGCATTTGCATTGCCAACCGGTGGCTTATTTATGACCCATTCCTGAACTACAAGAATAAAATCAAAACAGTTGACCGGGTTTATTTGACAACAGGTGAATTACAGGAAATGACCAATAAAGATTTGGTAACTGACCGCTTAACACAGGTTAGGGACATTTTCCTATTTTGTTGTTTTACCGGGCTGGCTTATGCAGATGTGAAAAAACTACGCAGGTGGGATTTTGTAACCGGTATAGATGGTGAACAATGGATTTCTATAAAAAGGCAAAAAACTGATACTCCTTCCCGCATTCCTTTATTGCCTGCGGCCTCTACTCTTATGCAACGTTATGTGGATCATCCAAATTGTGAGAACACCGGCAGAGTATTACCGGTATTGAGCAATCAGAAAATGAATTCCTATTTAAAGGAAATAGCAGACGTATGCGGCATTAACAAACCCATAACCTTCCATATTGCCCGGCACACATTTGCGACCACTGTAACGCTCTTAAATGGTGTTCCTATTGAAAGCGTATCAAAAATGTTGGGCCACACCAATATTAAGACGACACAGCATTATGCCAAAATACTGGATATTAAGGTTGGTGCAGATATGGCGTTACTGAAAAAGAAGTTTGCTTCACCTAAAATAATTACAAAAAGGATCATTAAACCGAAGCAAAGAAAAAATCAAACAATAATTCAAAACGAAAAACCTATTATATGAATAAGGAAATTATCATTCCCGAAGAAAGAATACTAACAAAAATCTTCCTTATCAGGGGCGAGAAAGTAATTTTAGACGTACATCTTGCGGAATTGTACGGTGTTGAAACCAGGGCTTTGAAACAGGCGGTCAAAAGAAATTCCGGCAGATTTCCCCCGGACTTTATGTATGTTTTGACCGAACTGGAAATTGAAGCGGTGGTATCACAAAATGTGATACCACACAAAAAGTTCTTTGGGGGCTCTGCCCCATATGCATTTTCTGAGACCGGGGTGGCCATGTTGAGCAGCGTATTAAAAAGCGATAAAGCGGTAGAAATGAACATCATGATCATCCGCACCTTTGTCGCCTTGAGAAAAATGGCCCTGAATTACCGAGAGATTATGCAGAAGCTGGAAACAATGGAATCAGAAAATGACGGAAAGTTCAAAGAGATTTACGCGGCTTTAAATCACTTGCTAAGTCCGCCAAACCCGCCACGAAAACGGATTGGCTACAAATCGGATGATTTGTAAAAATTATATGAAGCTAACAGGACATCATTGGTGTCAGCATTATGTTGCGGTATGTTTAGGTTTGAGGTATATTTATACTTTATCGAAATGCTGAATGTATTCTCATAACCAGCAATCGAACTAAAATAGAACATGAACCTAAAAACAAACTATCCCGATTGCCTATATAATAGCCATAAAGACCTTAATCTTGGCAGTGTTCATTTGCGGTATCTTGATTTGCAAACACCATCGCTGATCACAATTTTTGAATTAGAACGTCCCGCCGTTTTAGCTTATAGTCAACTTGCTGAAATACAAGCAAGCCTCGGGAACGCAGGGAACGACGATTTTGTATTTAAAGGACTTTTCGTGCTCGGAATCGCACAATTTGAATCAATGCTTAACGATCTAATGATTAATATGCTGTGTTTTTATCCGCAAAAGCTAACCCTGCTAAAACACACACCTGTTGATGAACGCTCACCAGGAATTGGTGTTGGGCAGGAACAATTACTGAACGGTGAGGTAATAAGTCAAATTATCGAAAATAATGTTAACCGTTTGGCTTACTCGAGTTTGGATAACTTTTTAAAAACATTCGCAAAGGTTTTCTCTATTGAAGAGGGTGATTTGAAATTGTCGCAAATTTTGGATCAATTAATAGAAATTAAGGAAACGAGAAACCTCTTATTGCACAATAACTTAGTGACAAATGATTTTTATATTAAGAAGACCCATACTGTTAAACGTGCCAATGAAATTGGGAAAAAACTGACCGTTGACAAAGCCTATACAGAAGATTCGCTTAATTTGATTGCGAATTTTATTGAAGCAATTGTCACCCAAATCCGTGCGAAATATGGACACTTTACCATTTTACCGTTACTAAAAAAACTTTTTGTATTCAATTTTTCAAGTCCAATTATCAACTTTGATAAGTTTTGTACGCTTAATGAGGAAAAGGATATTTATGACGGCCCATTTAACATGCCCGACGGCCGATCAAGTTCTGAAGACTTTTTCTTGGAATTTTGGCAAGCCCAAAGAGCCGGCTTGCCTATTACCCGGCCTGCATTAGTCCATTTGGGTGGAAGTGTCAGAAAGCTTGCTTTTTTAACAGAAGTATTTGGTGAATTTAGGTTTCCATATTGGTAGTTTTATAGAGTGATTTCTCATATAAATAAACTTTTTACCTGTTTAAATAATATTGAAGTGACGAAGGACGAAATAAAAAACAAAGAAGACTTTATAAATTATATTCTTATTCAACTTTATGAAAAAGTACACCCGGTTGATTTTGGGAATTTTTTCATGGAGGTATCGCCTACAGGAGGGATTGATAGCTTTAGAAATTTACTTGACGAACTGACTGAAAATAAACTTCTTGTAAAACAATCTACGCCAAACGGCAGTGTTCCTGGGATGCCCTGGCTCAACACACTTGATTTGCGCTATGGGATCAGTCTTTCCGGTATAACTTATCTAAAAAACGATGGCTTGCTCGGGTCAAAAAAACAAATGAAAGATATTGTCAATGATCAAAGTTTGGAAAAAGAAGTATTTGTTACTTACAGTTGGGATAGCGAAGAACACAATGAACGGGTAATTTCCTTTACCAATTATTTACGCGATGAAGGATTCGTTGCTGAAATGGATAAGATGCATTTGCAGGGTGCCACCGCTACTGATTTCAATAAAATGATGCACCAGGCAATTACCGATTATAAAAAGGTTATCGTGGTTTTATCGAGGGGTTATAAGGAAAAAGCTGAAAAATTCCGTGGGGGTGTAGGCAATGAATATAGCTTGATCCTAAAAGATATGGAAGCCAATCCCAAAAAGTACATACTGGTATCTTTTGAAGGGATTAATGATGAAATAACCCCTCTGTACTTCAAGGGGCGTCACATCATCGACCTTTCAGATAGGAAGCATCTTAACGAATTATTTGCAAAATTAAAAGATGAGGATATCATCGAATTTTCGCCCGTAGGGGAAAAGAAGCCATCGATAGAAAAGAAAAAGATTGCCAAGTTTAATATTCCTGACAAAAAATTAGAGGTAATTAATTTAAGTGCTAATGCTAATAATTCAAGCCAATTAGGACAATTATATGATTATATAGAGTTTGATCTCTCTTTGGAACTAAAAAATGATTCGCAAGAGGCAATATCTAATTATAATATTGAGGTTGTCTATCCTATAAATTCAACAGGCTTTGAAGTGGTTGGCAGAATAGAGGATAGACGAAAAATAGTTACTTACGATGTCAATCCGCAAATATTTGCGTCACAAAAAAGGACGATCAAAATCGAGTCGATTACAGTGCGGGAAAACAATGTAAAATACCTGTTAGATGCATCGATTCTGATTAAGATATATACAGAAAATGGAACTACAGAAAGAAAGTATGCTTTAAGTGAAATTTTGAAACTCCGCAATGGCTATACTGAACAATCTTTGACATCTGATATGTTTCGTTAATAAAAAAGTGTTTATGATAAAAGATAATAATACCTATTTTCCTGAAAGGTTTGTGACCAGTAGAAGTTACTTTAAAAACCTCTTAAAAAACTTTTCCAACGCTGATTTTGATCGCGGAGACGCATATCATCAATTACGCGATTTTATTAGACAGCCGGTTGAAGCCTGGCACGAGGGGGCGTACTTATCAGATGATCTTTTAGATGAAAGGGATGAAATATTAGCGGAACTACATAAAAACGAATATGAACTGCCTGCCAATCCAACGCAGGAGGACAATAAGCGGTTTGCAGAAGCTCAGCTTAAGAAAATGCAAACACCCGCATGGCAACGATGGTCTGATTGGTTACAACGATCAAAAAGTACTTTAAAAGCGCATCCCCGACTTGAAGAAGAAACTATGATCTCAAGAAAGCTGCTATCCTTTTATAAAGGCGGCAGAAATATATTCAGCATCAATCCCTTTATGGTTGATCTGCTGAAAAAAACGGAAGTTGGCAACATTCGGCTACGGGATATTAAGTTGCCTTATAATAGTATCTATTTTCATTTTGAGCCAATTGCGGACATTGCATTTCCTATAGAAAGTTTAGAACATAAACATGATATAGCTTATAGGTTACAAGACCTCGAAAAGCAATATTTACTCGACGGCGCTTTTGTCACAATGGAAAATGACCATACTTTAGATATCACTTTAACATTCATTGACCCCAAAGATAATTTTAAAGAAAAAGTTGGCATAACAAGCGACTACAGATTTCCCGCCGTACAGTACACCTTTGATTTTAGTATGTGGCAAACTGAATCTGGTTTCAGCCACTCTTTAGATATAACTTTCGATAAGGCAACAGTATGTTTTGCGGATATTTGGGATGCAGAAGGCGATGCTGGTGAGTTGACCTATGAGGAATTACGCGAGTTAACCAAGCAAAGGGAAAAATGTTATCAATCTGAATGGGAAGAATACGTGTTAATGGACAATGCTTTAAAGCTAATCGTTAATTGTATTTGCTATTTAAATTCAGTTGATCAGGATATAGAAATTGGCGCAACTCAAAAAGATGCTGATGACATCTTACAACAATTATCCAAAGTCAAAAAAACGCAAATTGTCAATAAATTAAAGCAAAAGCTAAGTCGTTTCCCATATTCAAAAATCCATTTTTGCGGGAATAAATTACAAGAACAGTTTAAATTGGCTAACGATACAACAGAAGTTGACCCGCACTGGCGAAGAGGCCATTGGAGAAATCAACCATTTGGAGCCGCTTTGTCACAAACCAAGTTAATTTGGATCAGGCCAACTATTGTTCGAAAGGATAAAGGGCAGCCGGAGGTAGGGCATATCTATGAAAGCTGATTTTTAAAGATATTAGAAATTTCTCCTTTTCGTTTTTATCGTTGACAGCAAACAAACCTCTATATTTATATCTCAAACCTTAATCGTGGCAGATAATATCTTCGAACAACAATTTATAGCTTTTTGGAAATCAAAAGACTTTACAGACTGGAATGAAATTGACATCCGGGAAGACTTTATTGCGCCGTTACTTAATTTATTGGGTTACGCCAAAAATACCGTTGACAATATTATCAGGGAGCAAAGCCTAAATCTTCAGGAAAAATACCATCGTATAGGTCGTAAGCAAATTGAAATCGATTATATTCCAACCTTACGTCTTAAAAAATTCTGGATCATTGAGGCTAAACCCGGCAAAGACAAGGATATGAATTTTGGCGACTTGTTACAGGCTCATTTTTATGCCATACATCCCGAGATTAATGCACGCTTTATTGTAATGATCAATGGCTGGGAAATACGTGTCTATGATGCCCTGGTCGCTAACACTTGGGATGATTATTTGTGCTTGTGTACGCAAAAAAATTGCGAATTAAACTTCAACGAATTAGTGCAGATTTTAGGCAGTAAATCCATGACTGCCTATTTAAGAAAATATATATTGGCGACAGTTAAAGAAAGTTTGATGGTGGAGGTTGATGTTCAAAAAGCTGAAGAATTAAAATCAGACGTTTTTAAGATTTACATGGATACGTTGCCCGTTATCAGAAAAAATGCCGACGACCTGAAAATGCAATGGTGGCGAAAAGCTGAAAAGAACGAAGCAGAATGGCTTAAGACAATGACTTTAGAACATCTTTTTATATTCATGGATAGGCCAACTGACGCCAGGGGCATGTATGGAATGGAGTTGGCAAGGAGAATAAAAGAAATTGAAGGCGAGGAACGACACAAACTCTACCGAAAAATGATCCAGATCTGTTATGGTCGTCCACATAATGTTTTTAGAGTGCAATGCATTGTTGCTCTTTGTGGCCTGTTAGAAGCCGGAGTAATACTCGAAAATAACAATCAACCTGTCGATATCAAAAAAGATTTAATTTCACTGGTTACATACAACATGAATTATTGGCTTTGGCCGATTGGCGATCCAATTGAACACATTGGTCACGCTTTATGTCACTTGGATAATATTTGCGCACGATTAGCCTACAAATTTAGTCGCCGTTTTGGAATGGAACCACTTAAAGAGATTGTGAATTCCAAGTTGCAAACTTTTGCAATAGAAGACCTTTTGGTGAATGCTCCGACCATTGCGAAAGAAATTGTTGGTTCAGTCCGGCTGATCCACGAACTACTTTGGTTCAAATTTATGGGACAGGACAGTAGAGAAATATGGAATGATATTTGGAACCTACAGGAAACGGAGAAACTGCTTGATATAATCCCACAAGTTGACTATAGCGATGGTGACGCTGATTTCTTATGGTTCGACCAATACGGCTTAACTTTTGATATTCTGCGGGTGGGCACTTATAACGAACTGCATTCTTTCAAAACCGTGCTGGAGCAAGTGGGAATGGAACCAGAAATTAATGAAATACTAAGCATGAGCCGTGAAGATTTAAAACGAGGGTTGCCGAAACCACTTGAAAAGCCAGCTAACTGGGCTCTTAAAGAAAAATTCCCTTTTGATGACATTTTTAACCAAGTCTTAAACTTAAACAATCTGTCAAAATCGGACTAATGTCTCGTAAACTGTTGTTTGTTTTTTAATAAAAGAACAGCAGGTATCAAATGTTGATTAGCGTATTTTATTTCTCATAAGATATCTATCTGAAATTAGTATTGGGCTAATGCTTTACTATGTGCGTTTTTTATTTCATTGATTAATGATTTAGGTGTCAACACTTTCATGTTTTCCCCGAACGATAACAATTCCATTAGCAGATCATGAGTGATGTAAAGTCTTAGCTTAATTTGCAATTCATCTACATGATCTAATAAAACTTCTTGTGTTTCGTGTAATGGTAAGGTTTTGATATACTTACCCTGGTGAGCATTGAAAGACAATATAATTTCAGTTGGCTGCTCTGCATTTGGGCTTATTATACCAAAGGAATGCTGATAGGTCTTTTCGGCACTATAGTTTTCGGGCATGACAAACCGGTTATTTGTAATTTCCAATTCGTTTAATCTATCCAAAGCAAAGCTTTTTATTTGACCATCACGATTGTCTTTAGATAAAAGATACCACCGATTTTTAAATTCTTTCAAAGCATAAGGAGATACTTCCCTGAATGATCGTTCGTCATCCCAGAACTTTTGATAGCTAAATCTTATTTGAAATTGATTTTTTATGGCATGAATAAGGCCGTATAAATTCTCTGTACCTTGGGGACGACGTTTCTCAAGCACTACAAATGGGGTAATATCTTGGGTAACCTGAAGGGAATTAAACATATCAAACGACTCCATCATTCTTTGAAAATTCATAGTTTCCATTTCATTCTCTGCAATAAAATACCCCTTGTTAGCTTTTGAATAATCAATGTCAATACCGAATATATTCCTGATTTCCCGAATATCCCTTTGAAGAGTTCGCTTAGAAAATGCAACTACTAAAGAATCGTCCCTCATTTGCAGATAATCGACTTGATTTTCGATATACCGATGTATATCCTCGTAACTGCTATAGGGCTTTACTTTCAACCTTTTTAAAATGAGCAGATACCTTGAAATATATCCTTTCTTTGACATCGTTTAAATTACTTCAACATTATATTCATAAGTATTCAGAAAATCTATAACCTCGGATTCATTTATAAATTCGGTTTCATCAGCACCATAGACTACCACGGTATACATCCATGCAGGCTCCTTACCCGTAAGGCTTTTATCCACCCAGGTATGGTAAATAACAACTTCATCATTGTTAATCGAAACATACTTGTCGGAATGTGCGCCCCTCGCATGCTCGTAATGATATTTTTGCGTGCCCTTTTTAATTTTCAAGTATAAAGCATAGGTATAATATTCATTATTATAACCGCTAACGGTAGACGATTCCAATAACAAAATATCTTTTGGACTTTGCTTCCTGATAAATTTGTTGCTATTACAAATTTTAATGGTGCCGGGGTGTTTGATGAAGTTATATCTCCAGTTTTCGGTAGCAGTTACATCATCTATAATGTGTTGCAAATCATCTTCAAAACTGACAATATCAAATGCATCAAACAGAATTTTCACACAATTTCGTTCCTTATTATTATCTCTAAGCAATCGCTTCCAACTAATATCACGTTCAGAGTTTATAAGAAAGCTGTGATTTTGGCCTTTTTTAAGCAAATACTCACCCTTGCACAGTAATGCCCGTTCCCAAAGAAATTTATCGCTAAACGGTCTTAACCCATCCTTGTCAAAAACAAAAGCTGATTTCTCGTAATAGCTATCTAATTTATATTCAAATTCTTTGTACTTCTCTTTGGACCAGTTAAAATTCCCAGCTAACTCGTATTCAGACGTTATCCCCGAAAAGTCAAGTAAAAAACCAATCTGGCCTTTGAAATAGCCATGTCCCTCCATTTTGATAATTTTCTCTCTCCATGAAGAATTTAACAATATCAAATTGGCTTTCATTCTTTCTTCTTCGATCTGTAATCCAACGAACCCGCTGATCGTGTTTTGCGTATCTGCTATATAACTCAAAATTGTTTTCGCATATGGAAGCATTGCCTTAATAGATTTCAGTGAACCGGCGTATTCCCTGGCGTTATTGTAATAAGTCAATCTACTGCCTTCAACAAGGTTTGTAATAATCCGCATCCATTCTTTTAATCCTTCATCTTCGCTGTTTCGGACATCATAGCAATTAATATAGAGTGTTAATCCATAAAATGTAACTAAACCAGCATAATCCAATGTATTCTCTATAGCCCCAGTGAAAAGCCTTTTTTCGTTTAAAAGATGACTTTGAGGCAGGAAGTTCTTGATTGGCGCTGTACCGTTTTTGAAATGATCAAGGGTTGCTGTTATATAGTCGATATAGTCAACATCGATGCATTCCAAATTTTCATACGTTGCAAAAGACAAATTCTTTTTGTTGTCTCTCAAAAGTTTTAAACCATCCTCGATATTGGTGGATAATTCGTTTTTTATTGCAAAGTGGTTTGTTGCAGCTACTCTAAAAAAGTTCAAAAACTGCTCGTCAAAGAGATGATTTTTTAGATTGCGATAGTTCCAAAAAAGATCGGTCCAATCCATATCCATTTTCCTTGAAAATTCTTCAGCCTTGCTGGTGTTATTTGTTTTATCGAGTCTTATTATTAACTGTTCGATTTTAGCCTTGAAATTTTCAAATGGTGTTAGGGGTTTCCCCCTGGCATTCATTTTAATATATAAATTATCAGTTAATCCAAATTCTTTCAGTTCGATGAATTGAAAAGTGATCAGAGGTTGTTCCCTATTAATTAGCTTTTCAAACAGGCCGCTTGTGTTATTGAAGCTTGCATGAATGGTATCAAGCATAACTAACATAGATTTTATCGTGGGATCTTTTTTCCATGAAGAAAAAAACCATGCTGCGTCTTTAATATGTCCGCTAAAACTTCCCTTTAATTCAACGATGTTTTTCTGCTTTTTTATCAGAAACTCACAAAACACTCGCGATGTGGTGCGAGTTTCATAACTGAACCGGGTAAGTACCGAAATTATATCTTCGTGCTTTCCATCTTTTATGGCCAAATACCAATGAAGTAAAAATAAGGTCGTTAATCGTTGCTGTCCATCAAGCGGTATAAATTTACCCTTTAAAACGCTTCCGTAAACAAAATCAATGTCAAGCGGATTATCGTTAAGTAAATGTTTTTTAATATCATCGATAAATGTGTCGCGAATTTCCTTTGCAGTATTTCTACCTTGTGCATAATCTCGCTGTATAATTGGAATTTCAATAGGGAGTTCATTTATAAGCTTCCAAAAAGAATAAGTAGTGTTCGCCATTAGTTTAATTGCATATGAGTGTAATACTTGTCAAGTGCCGTGGTAATTGCTTTTATGTAACATTCGCGATCATTACGACCATAAAAAGACATTTGAGATAAATCGTCACTATAATATTTGAGAAATACATTTTTTGTACATAAAGGTATAAATGTACCTTGTTCGTCTCTTTTTAAAACGGTCTGTCTTTTAATGGGATAAACGGCATTTTTATAACTTCGGTTAGTTGTTGCATCTAACAATGTCAAATTTGAGATATCGTTAACGTCAACGTCGTCACCAGCCTGACTAAAAATTTTAACAACTTTGTTATAGATGGCCTCGAAGGAGATGTCTTTCTGGCCAGGACGCTGATTCACAAATAATGTGATTTCATAAGCCAATTCAGCCTGGTCAGGTTTCAAGTAAGTTAATACCTCGCTGACCCAATCAAGTTGCTCTTTTTTGGTTTCCGGTATTTCAGACTGAACGGCATGGATATGCTCTAAATCCCAATTCTCATTTTTATATCTGTCAAACTGGAAGCGGAGATTCGAATTCTCATTTTCCAGCATAGTTTCAATGTTAAACAGGAGCAATACCCTTCTTATTTCCTGGTTATCTTTATTACTGTAGGCTAAGTCCGGAATAGGGCTGGTAAACAACTTACTAATCTCAATATTTAGATAATCCGTAAAATCGCTCTTCGATTTAATTGATGAATGCTTTTTTAATTCTTGAACATCTGCACCGGAAGATATCAGGAAACCCACCAGATGATAAAAGTTCCGGTCATTATACCATTCTTCAAACGTCAAAAAATAGTCTTTAACTTCGGTCCATAAATCTTCTACTGGGGTATTTTTCTCGAATTTTTTGTTGAAGTATCTGAAAGTGACAAAATCGTCAAGGCTATCGATTTTTTTTGCCATAAAATCAAAAATGAACTCTATTCGTGTCGCATATTGCGTTTCGCCATTGCAGATAAAATACCAAAAAGCATCATCCTGTAAGGTATATTCGATCCGATCCCACTCTCCGGCAATTTCTAATTGCTTTACCCTGATTTGGTCACTATCTTCTCCGAAATTACTACTTTTTAAAAACAGGGCTTTTATAAGTTCGGCATTAGTTAACTGAATTTTGCCCATATTAATCCTTGTAAAAACATCTATTGCATCTGTTCCATCCTTGACTTCGTACCAAATAAGGTTAGCATTATTAAGTAAGACCTGGTACAATTCCATTCCAATCAATGACAGGTTAGGTTTCTTAGAGAACCACTCAACAATAAACCGGTGCCCCTCACAGATATGATAATAATCGATGTTTTCATTTTTTCTGTCATAATCGATATTGTTTAAAAAGCCCTCACTGCCCGGTCGTGTCGCATATTCAATTTCAAAAATTGACTCGGGATTTCTTAGCACGTGGCTATTAAAGAAGGAAAGGAGTATGTGTATAGTAGTTAGCCGTTGCTGCCCATCAATTACCTCCCATTTATTCTCGTTTTTTGCTACGACGACAGGTTGAAGACAGTAGATATCTGTTTCTTTTTTGACAGGTCTTTTACTAAACTCATATAAGTCATCGAGTAGTTCAGTTACTTGTCTTTCCGTCCATCTATATCCTCTCTGATAAGAAGGGATAAATAGCGTTTCGGAATTTTCAGCCAGTTCATTAAGTAATGTTTTGATCGACTTTAAAAGCAAACTATTTTCAGCCATAATATTATTTCGAATTTAAATGTAATTGGTACAGCCGAGCACATGCTTTAGCATCGCTCAATGCATCATGATGATTTAATGGAATCTTATGTTTTCTGCATAAAGATGCAAGGTTATCACCATAAATCTTGTAAGTACAGTGGCCAGTATATGACGGTACAGGCAAGGCATAATATTCCAATGTTTGTTTAAGACAGTGAAAATCGAAAGCAAAGCCATTGTGGGCTACAACGTTCTGCCCAACGATATATGGCGCTATCTGTTGCCAAACCAAATCAAAGGTCTGCGCATTTCTGGTGTGCCGTGGCGTTATACCATGTATACCTGTAAAATTGCTCCAATAGTAATTTTCAGGCGGTCTGACAAGGACGGATAATTCGCCTTTAGATATTCCATCCTCGAAACGAACAAGCCCGACCTGACAGATACTCCACCTTTTGCCCTGTGCAGTTTCAAAATCTATTGCTGTGAATGAATTACGCACGATTTATAATGCTGGTTCATGATATCCTTTGTTCGCACCACTTGGGTGTTTAAAACAATGAGATGAGGTTAAACTTGAA
>Ga0207132_1022_pt3 | contig 14362 bp, 8 predicted proteins | sample Alteio_BWMinHeat_14_FD_153554 | JGI IMG/M metagenome (GOLD analysis project Ga0207132, IMG submission 153554) | Enriched cells from forest soil in Barre Woods Harvard Forest LTER site, Petersham, Massachusetts, United States -... | ecosystem: Environmental > Terrestrial > Soil > Temperate forest >...
TAGTTTTATTTATTTCGGCGGTGTACGCATTTATTGCTTATCGATCGCGCAAATTGCTGCATGACAAGAAGATACTGGAGCACAAGGTGCATGTCCGCACGGAAGAAGTAATGCAGCAAAAAGAAGAGATTGAGTCGCAGCGCGATAATCTTGAAAAAGCCTTCAGTGAATTAAAAATAACTCAAAACCAGCTTATCCAATCCGAAAAAATGGCATCCCTGGGCGAACTCACCGCGGGCATTGCCCATGAAATACAAAACCCGCTCAACTTTGTGAATAATTTCTCCGAAGTGAGCGCAGAACTCACACAGGAATTAAAGGAAGAGTTAAGAAGCGGCCATACGGAAGATGCAATAGCCATTGCCGATGATCTGGAACAAAACCTTGGGAAAATACAGCATCACGGCAAACGCGCCGATGCCATTGTAAAGGGCATGCTGCAGCACAGCCAGAGCGGTAGCGGGACAAAGGAACCTACCAACATCAACACCCTTGCCGATGAATACATGCGCCTTGCCTACCATGGTCTGCGCGTGAAGGACAAATCGTTTAACGCGGAAATGGTAACCCGTTTTGATGAAAAACTGCCGCTAATAAATGTGATTCCGCAGGATATCGGCCGGGTGATGCTTAACCTGTTCAACAATGCGTTTTATGCGGTGAATCAGAAGCAGAAAACAGCGTCGGCGGATTACAAACCGGAAGTTACGGTTACTACATCTGTCGAAAATGGCCGGGTGGTGATTAAGGTAAAAGATAATGGTGTTGGCATACCCGATGCAATAAAAGAGAAGATTATGCAACCATTTTTTACCACCAAGCCTACTGGTGAAGGTACAGGATTGGGTTTGTCTTTAACGTATGATATGGTGGTTAAAGGACATGGCGGGACGATTGAAGTGAATACTAAAGAGGGTGAGTCTGCTGAGTTTATTGTTTCGCTGCCCTTAAATTGAAGCACATGAAAAAGATACTGATCCTCCAGTTGCTGTGTATTGTCGCCCTGCAAATAACCAATGCGCAGCCAGCCCAGTTAAAATTCGACCACTTTTCTATAAAAGAAGGCCTGCCCGAGCCGCTGATCCAGTTTATAAAGCAGGATGACCAGGGGTATATCTGGATGGGTACCCAAAATGGCCTTGTACGGTATGATGGCTACAAACCTAGGGTTTACCGGCTGGGCATAACAAAAAAAGGAATGTCGCAATCCAGCGTATTGCTAAGCATGGTTGAAGATGAAAATAAAAACCTATGGTTTAGTACCGGCTTAATGGGTTTATTTAAATATAACCGCTCTTCGGATAGTTTTACACAATACAAATATCCCACCAGCGATACTAAACAGATAGTCGACCCTTATTTTTTATTCGCCGATAAAAAAGGCAATTTGTGGGGTTACAATTCCAATTTTATTACGGGACAATGTAACATAGTTAAGTTCGATCAAAAGAAAAAGCAATTTAACTATTTCGGAAAAATTCAAAACGGGCCGGGCTACATGCAGTATGGTTTAGGTTTGAATACCGGTATGCCCTATTCACTCTTTCAATCCGCCTCACCCGGGCAAAAAATATGGATGGGCACTGTTAATGGATTGTTTTTATACAACGAGACGGATCATAAATTCCATCCCTGGTTTACTGCAGCGGACGCCTCAAAACAAAGAAGTATTTATAATATCTACGAAGCGCCTTCAGAGCCTGGAATATTATGGTACAATGTGTTTGATCATTTATCAAAAAAGTACCTGTTTGAGCGGATGGATACGCGGAATAAAAGCTTTAAAGATTACGGTGCCGGCACCGGGTTAATTGCACCAAATGACACCATCAGTAATATTTACGAAGACAGCCGGCGCCGCCTATGGTTTGCATCCCGCAACGGACTGCTGCTTTTTGATCGCAAAAAAGAAACTTTTACCCGCTACACGCCCGCCGATACCGACAAGGAAATTAATAAAAACCAGGTTTATGAGATAGAAGAAGCAAAAAACGGCAAGCTGTGGCTCCGTTGCGGTAAAGGCCTGCTGAATTTTGACCCGGTAACCCATATATTCCACCGGTATATCGCTAGCAGGGATCCATCGTCACTAAACAGTGACCAGATCAATCATTTGCTTATTGACCGATCCGGCACTTTATGGGCAAGCGGTTTTTTTGCCGGGGTTAATATACTCAACAACATTACCAGCGCTTTTACAATTTATAAAGACAAAACTACGGAGGGGCTTAGTGCCGGGTACGGGTTAACCAGTTCAGGCGGCTATATTTGGTTTGCCGCCGCCCGCGGAATTTATAAGCTTAAACCCGGAAGCGATAAATATATCCAGGTATACCAATCAAAAAAAACGGACGGGCTTTTATCTGCTATTTGTATAGGGAACGATGGAACCATTTACTTCAGCAACACACATGGTCTGGATATATTTAACCCTGAAAGGCAGACGCTGCAAGTGTATACTGCTAAGCCCGCAGACAGCGCAGCGCTCAGCAGTAATAATATAATCACGATTATCCAGGACCATACCGGCACAATATGGATCGGCACGGGAGATAAAGGTATATGCTCCTTTAACCCCCGGAACCATCGGTTTACCCGGTACCCTTATGTCATCAACAATGGCCGGCAGCAATCAGGAGACAAGCTTGGAGATGCAGATGCAGAAGTGGTATACGAAGACGTACAGGGCGTTATTTGGGTGGGCACCAACCAGGGCGGCCTTAACCGCTTTGACCGAAAAACCGGCAAGTTCAAATCCTATCTCTTCGAAGGAGATAACTGGGTGAAAATCATCACTTCGATCTTCCAGGACAAAACGGGCCGGTTATGGGTAGGGTCTTACCTGCAGGGGCTATATGAGTTTGATCCCAAAACCGGCCACTATGTAAGGTGCTTTGATGAAGAGAATGGTTTATTACTGGATGCTCCTAATGAACTAAGTGAGGACGACAAGGGTTTTTTATGGATTGCGTCTCAAAAGGGCTTAACACGATTAAGGACCGTGGATATGACATTAAAAAACTACATCCTGGATGCTATATTGCCGGAAAAAGAATTTGGTTATTCCCCTAATTTATCAGCCGGCGGGGGCCTGATGATGATACCATTAAACGATGCAATAGCCGTATTTAACCCCCGCGATCTGGATGGCAACCCCTATCCGCCAATAGTTCATATTGAAAAAGTAAGTTATAACGATCCTGCGTCAAATTCCGACAGTGTGACAAATCGTTTTTGTTATGGCATCAGCCAGTTGGTATTGCCTCACAACCAAAACCGCGTTACCTTTAATTATGTCGCACTTCATTTTACCAACCCTGCGGGTAATCAATATAAATACTGGTTGGATGGCTATGACAGACATTTGATAGATGCCCGCACCCAGCGCAGCGCCACCTATACTAATCTTGCGCCGGGAACATACACGTTCCACGTAACGGCGGCAAACAGCGATGGCGTTTGGAACAATACAGGCGACAGCTTTATCATCGTCATCAACCCGCCCTGGTGGCAAACCTGGTGGGCATGGGCGCTTTGGGTAGTTTTATTTATTTCGGCGGTGTACGCATTTATTGCTTATCGATCGCGCAAATTGCTGCATGACAAGAAGATACTGGAGCACAAGGTGCATGTCCGCACGGAAGAAGTAATGCAGCAAAAAGAAGAGATTGAGTCGCAGCGCGATAATCTTGAAAAAGCCTTCAGTGAATTAAAAATAACTCAAAACCAGCTTATCCAATCCGAAAAAATGGCATCCCTGGGCGAACTCACCGCGGGCATTGCCCATGAAATACAAAACCCGCTCAACTTTGTGAATAATTTCTCCGAAGTGAGCGCAGAACTCACACAGGAATTAAAGGAAGAGTTAAGAAGCGGCCATACGGAAGATGCAATAGCCATTGCCGATGATCTGGAACAAAACCTTGGGAAAATACAGCATCACGGCAAACGCGCCGATGCCATTGTAAAGGGCATGCTGCAGCACAGCCAGAGCGGTAGCGGGACAAAGGAACCTACCAACATCAACACCCTTGCCGATGAATACATGCGCCTTGCCTACCATGGTCTGCGCGTGAAGGACAAATCGTTTAACGCGGAAATGGTAACCCGTTTTGATGAAAAACTGCCGCTAATAAATGTGATTCCGCAGGATATCGGCCGGGTGATGCTTAACCTGTTCAACAATGCGTTTTATGCGGTGAATCAGAAGCAGAAAACAGCGTCGGCGGATTACAAACCGGAAGTTACGGTTACTACATCTGTCGAAAATGGCCGGGTGGTGATTAAGGTAAAAGATAATGGTGTTGGCATACCCGATGCAATAAAAGAGAAGATTATGCAACCATTTTTTACCACTAAGCCTACTGGTGAAGGTACAGGATTGGGTTTGTCTTTAACGTATGATATGGTGGTTAAAGGACATGGCGGGACGATCGCTGTAGAAACAGCGGAAGGCGCATACACAGAATTCACAATTACATTACCAATAAGCTGATGAAACGAGTTTTTACTGCACTTATCCTTTTTTTAGCGATCAACGCGGTTTATGCGCAAAAAAAACGTCTGGACAGCCTCATCGCAAAGATCGAAAATACTGATGATCCAAGGCAGGTCAATGCCATTGCCGATCAGTTCAATCGGATCGACGACCTGTTTGCCTTGCTAAAAAAGGGGAAAGCGGATTTAGCCAGGTTTGAAAATAGCGCCCAGTTCCGCAAGGAAGAACGCGCATTATTGATGATTTCCCGTGCATCATTTGGCCTTCATGATTCCCCGCTTTTACTGGGCACAACTTTGCAAGGACTGCAGGTTAGCCGGGGTGCAAGGGATACCATATACCTTGGTTATTTTTTACATTGGGCAGGCTTGTCCTATACTTACGAACTGGACTTTCGCAAATCAGCCAATTACTTTACAATGGCAGGGCAAACGCATCTGGCCGGTAAGGATACCGCTGATGCCGTTTTGGATTTTTCAAATTTAGAAACATCATACGTTGAGCTCAAAAAGCTGGATTCAGCCCGTATTGTGGCCCAAAGAGAGATCTTGCTTGCAAATCGTCTCCCGGGTCCGGAAAGGTGGCATCGGCTATATCTTTCGCTGGCCGATTTTGGCGAGGTTTTGACCAATATGGGTCGCCTCGATTCGGCCCTGTCCTATTATCACCAGGCCTACGAAATGGCACTACGCCACGTGCAATCGCCTGATGTTAGCTATTTTGAAACCAATATGGCCAAGACCTTTATGCAAACCGCTCAACCCGATTCGGCTATAAAATACGAGCTCGATGCCTATCGGCGGTCCACAGCTACAAAAATATGGGAGTTTACTGCCAATTCAGCCGCGACGCTTTCAAAATTGTATGAGGGTCGCGACGACAAAAAAAGCCTTTTTTACCTGAAAGTGCAGGTTGCAGCAAATGACAGCGTCAGGGTAAATGAAAATTCAAGACAATTCCAGTTGATCGCCGACCGGGATCAGCAACGGGAGCAGGATTTAAAAAATGCCGCCGCTGCTTACCAGGCAAAGATCCGCTTTTATGGCGTGATCGTTATTTTGGCAGCTGTGGGCATCATCGTCGTTTTGCTTTTGATAGCGTACCGAAGGCAGCAAACTGCGAACAAGTTGCTGCAAAGCCAAAAGAAACAAACTGAAGATGCTCTGCAACGACTGCAGTCGACCCAGCAGCAGCTCATCCAGTCGGAAAAGATGGCATCGCTGGGTGAACTGACGGCAGGAATAGCCCATGAAATACAGAACCCGTTAAACTTTGTCAACAATTTCTCGGAAGTAAACAAAGAATTGCTTACCGAACTAAAGCAGGAACTTGCCGCAAAAAACTATGAAGAAGTAGGCGCTATCGCTGATGGTGTCATCGGGAATGAGGAAAAAATAAACCACCATGGCAAACGCGCAGATGCCATTGTAAAAGGCATGCTGCAGCACAGCCAATCAGGCGCCGGCACAAAAGAACCAACCAATATTAATGCCCTTGCTGATGAATGTATGCGCCTCTCCTATCACGGCTTCCGGGGAAAAGATAAATCATTCAATACCGAAACGGTCACCCATTTTGACCCTGATCTGCCTAAGTTAGATGTAGCGCAGCAGGACATCGGCCGGGTAATGCTCAACCTGTTCAACAATGCTTTCTATGCCGTGAATCAAAAGTTGAAAACTGTCGGGCCAGATTATAAACCGGAAGTATCAATAACTACATCAGCCGAAAACAGCCATGTGATCATCACGGTAAAAGATAACGGCATTGGGATACCCGAACATATTAAAGAAAAGATCATGCAGCCATTTTTTACAACCAAACCAACAGGTGAGGGAACCGGCCTTGGGCTGTCATTAAGTTATGATATTGTGGTGAAAGGGCATGGCGGTAAAATAGAGTTGAACACAGAAGAGGGTGAGTTTACCGAGTTTGTTGTCTCACTTCCGCTGACGTTATAGACGGGGCACATTATTTATTTAATATTTAGTTTAAAAAAACTATATTCGAATTGATAAATTATTTTTTTGATGCAGCAGGATATTTTTCCATATCCTCATATTCAGCTTTAACAAAACGATTCATTCTCCCTGACTTTATCGCCGGTATGAAGACCTGTTTATAAATATTTGATAATGTTTCATTTTGACTGAATTTTATTCTATGAACCTAAAGATCACCTTTCAGCGATTATTAAGTTTGACAATCGCTGGCTTTCTGCTGTTAAATAGTTTTAAACCGGTAAATCATAACGAGAGCGAAAATGTTCGCAAACCACGCAGCTTGCCGTTCTTTAGCGAACGTCTATCCAAAGAGGCAGCTGAAGCGCTGAGGAATAATTATAAAAACTCTCCCGATGTTTTAACAACCATTGACAATAGCGGTAACGAGGTGAGGCTGGAGACCTTTAGTTTCGAAGCCCGGGATATCAGGGAGATATTAGCAAAATTGAACACGAGCCCAGGCACACAAGATAAGCTGGCTTTTAAATTTGCGATGGATAACACCGTAAAAAAAAGGTGGCGGCTATTAGTTTATGGAATGACAAATGATAATTTGCTCGAAGATTATGACCAAACCTCGGGCAAGTTTTCCATATTTCATAATTCTGATTATGCCTCTCCGCAGGCAACGCGCAAAAGAAAGGGCGAAGCTTTGGCATTACGCTCGATGTACGAAAACTCCCGCCTGCTTAAAACAATTGATATGGACGGTAACACAATACCACTATATGGATTCAGCTTTAACGCCGACCACATTGATGAGATAATCAATAACAACGCAAGTGGTGAAAAATCGCCTGATAAATTGGTGCTGTATATTGGTTTAGAACCCGTTTCGGCCCGGAAAAGATGGCACGTGATAGCCTACGGAATAAAAAGCAATGTGCTGCTTGATTATTTTACCCCGGGGAGAGGAAAAGGGAGCAGTATCGGCGATGAGATGATAGGCGGCGCATCTATTTTTGACAAAGCCGCCCCCTGCCCACCGTGTAAATAGCTGCGTAACTCAATTACGATTCATACACAGTAGGAATGTATTTAGCTTAAGTTCCGAATGGTTTCAGATATCATAAAAAAAGGAAATCCTGTCATTAAATATGATTATTTTTATAGGTAAAAATGGAACTCTATTATCTGGAAGCGGGCAACTCATGAAATAATATGGAAGGCTCACTTTTCAGATCGTGTAAGTTTTAATCGCAATTATTTATTAACACTAAACTTTACTTTTATGAAATCAGGAAAACCCCCGCTACAAAAATTAAGTCTGACGCTCGTCAGCTGCCTGATTTTAATTGGCTGTAACTCTGGAACAAATGAGCCTCACAGAGTTGCTCCATTTAGTCAAGCTATTCGAAAACAAAAAGCGGAGGGCTTACGCGAGTTTTATCTGAAACATCACGCAGCTATTTTGACAACCATTGATAATACTGGTGATAAAGTAAGCCTGCTAAAATTTACCTTTAAAAGTGGCGATATTTTAACGCTTCTTAGCCAAATAAATACAAACGCCGGGACGCCGGACAAATTGGTTCTCAAGTTTGGGCAGGATCCTCTAACCGGCAACGCAGCGCAATGGCATTTGATAGCTTATGCAATGGATGGCACCGGTACATTTAAACCGCCTATCTTCTATAATTCTGACTATCTAAGTTCATCAACAAGCATTACCACGGTGGTCGCTGATGCGTCCAAAGCCAGGTACAAGGCACAAGCCCAATTGACGACAGTTACTGATGATACCCCTCCGGTTTCATGGCTCCTCGATGGGTTTGCTTTTAATGCTGACCAAATTCAGGAAATCCTTTCAAGCAATGCCTTTGGTAAACCTGACCCGGATGAAGTAGTGTTTTATCTCGGATCGGAGAATGTTCCCGGTATGCCTATAAATCGGTGGCGCATGATAGCCTATGGGCGCTATTGGGGAAATCTACTTGATGTTTCATATGTAAATGCGCCAGCAACGACCACATTGAGAGCTGAATCTGTGTTCGATAAAGCGACTCCATGCCCGCCATGTACTCCATAAACAAATTTTAGATTAATGGCTGCAGACTTTTATCTCATTTTTTATTATGGCGTTTTATTAACCGGAGCCGGAATAGGCCTTTTTTACATTAAAAAAGTGGATACGCCGTTTCGCTGGTTATGTATGCTACTGATAATTACGCTCCTAAGTGAAGCGGTCGGCGGGTATCTTTCTTTACATCACATACCAAACGGGCTGGTTTATGTTATCTTCACGCCAATAGAGTATTTTATGTACGCGATGGTGTATAAATTATTTTTCAATGATAAAAAATGGACCAGACTGTTATTCGGCAGTATTGCCTGTTTAATTTTACTGGAAATGATAAATATTATTTTTTTTCAACAGCCCGACGAGGCTCCCACCAATATAATGAATATAGAAAGTGTTTTGCTGGTTATTTTATCGCTCAAACTTTTTATCGACATCAGGGAAAAACCGATCTACGACAGCATACTTAACGAAGGAGTTTTTTGGTTTAATAGCGCGGTTTTAATATATTATGCCTTTTCTGTACTGATATGGGGACTTCACAGTTTAATTTTCCGTTTAAAAGATCCGCCGCATATCATTTACCAGATCCTGCTGCTGTTCAGCGGTTTTCTGTACCTGGCTTATACAGCTTCTATCATATTAAATCGTGTTTCTACTATTAAAGCCGCTAACCGGGTATGAATGAGCATTTTCTGATTATTTCAAATGATGTTGCGGTATCATTGTTCGCCGGAATGATAGTTATAGGGCTATTATTCGGATTCATCATTTACTTCCTTTTTTCGTACCGCACCAAACAAAAGGACTATAAACTGCTGCAGTCGCAAAAAGAAGAGATCGACCGGCAAAAAATAGTAGTTGAAAAAACGCTTGATGAACTAAAAACCACTCAAACTCAACTAATACACCGCGAAAGGATGGCTTCGCTTGGTGAACTAACAGCGGGAATAGCGCATGAAATTCAGAATCCGTTAAATTTTGTCAATAATTTTTCGGATGTGAACCAGGAGATGCTTGCCGAATTGGAGGAAGAATTAAAAGCCGGTAACACGAGCGAAGCCCTGGCAATTGCAGCAGATATCAAAGAAAACGAATCAAAGATAAACCATCATGGCAAACGTGCGGATTTTATTGTAAAAGGGATGCTTGAACACAGCCGCTCGGGCACAGGGGCGTGGCAGCCAACAGATATTAATGTTTTAACAAATGAATTTTTTAAACTTTCCTATCATGGTCTAAAAGCAAAAGATAGCGCCTTTGAGGCCGAATTAGTAACTAATTTTGATTACAATTTGCCGAGGGTAAGCCTTGCCCAGCAGGACGTAGGCAGGGCGCTCCTCAATGTATTTAATAACGCCTTTTATGCGGTCAATCAGAAGCAAAAAAAATCAGGCGAGGGATACAAGCCTACCGTTGAAGTGCGCACTCTTTTGAATGATGGCTTTATACAGATAGTGGTGACCGATAATGGAAATGGCATACCCGATGCGATTAAGGATAAAATTATGCAGCCATTTTTTACTACCAAACCAACGGGCGAAGGTACCGGCCTCGGCTTATCATTAAGTTATGACATCATTGTAAAAGGACATGGCGGTACGATAGATGTAAAGAGCAGGGAAAATGAAGGGGCAGAATTCATCGTTCGCCTACCCTTGCAGGCCGGCCACTGAAACCAACCCCGCATTTTGTTAATTAGTTAAGAAACAACGCATCGATTTTAACACAACTTTGCCTAAAATTGTCGCAGAAACCTTTAATTTAGGAATTTCACACCATTATGGGCATATTTTCTTTTGTTGCCGTTTTTGTTTTGATCAGGCGATTGCAAACTGCGTTCAAGTTTTCGCCGCTAAGAGGTAATTGGATGTCGCAGTTTACCCTGGGCATGTGGATCACCATAGCGTTGTATATTTTAGCGCAGATTTTTTTCCATGAGTGGGCGGTATTGATTTTTGGAGGCGGGATTCTGTTGGCAGCAGTATGGTTTGCCGAAAAGGAACCGGAATTTGAGCCTTTCAGTTCGGTTTTAAAGGCCCATTATCCATTGGCCGGCGCCAGCCTGGTTGCCGGGCTGACGCAATTGATCGCACCAACATTTTATGACAACTACGGCAATTTTTTCGGCTTCGCCGTTATCGGGGGATTCGTCTGGATATTTGCCCGGTGGGCCTCCACTAAAAAGCAGCGCGCAGAGCTAAACTTTATCACCCAGCAAAATGTCATGCTGGATAAAATGGTAGCCGAGCGCACCGCCGAGTTGACCAAACAAAAAAATGAATTGCAGAACACTTTGGTGCTGCTGCAGACCACACAGCAGCAGCTTATCCAATCCGAAAAGCTGGCGTCACTGGGGGAATTGACGGCAGGTATTGCCCACGAGATACAAAACCCGCTGAACTTCGTAAATAATTTTTCGGAGGTGAGCATGGAACTGATCGATGAAATGGGGCAGGAATTAGCTAAAGGCGACCAGGAAGAGGCTATGAGCATAGCGGGTGACATCAAAACAAACCTCGAAAAAATAATCCACCACGGGCAGCGTGCGGATGCTATTGTAAAAGGTATGCTGCAGCATAGCCGGGCGAGCAGCAACGTAAAAGAACCGACCGACATAAATAAACTGGCCGATGAATATCTTCGCCTCGCTTATCATGGCCATCGGGCGAAAGATAAAACGTTCAACGCCGAATTGATAACCCATTTTGACGAAAATCTACCGCTTTTAGATATAGTTCCGCAGGACATTGGCCGGGTATTGCTTAATTTTTTTAATAATGCTTTTTACGCAGTACAGAAAAAGCAAACCGCAGGCGACGCCAGTTTTAAACCAACAGTTGAATTAAGCACCGGGCTGAAAAATGGCTTTGTGACCATCTCGGTAAAAGACAATGGCACCGGCATCCCGGATGATATAAAGGACAAAATAATGCAGCCCTTTTTTACCACCAAGCCAACCGGTGAAGGAACAGGCCTTGGCTTGTCATTAAGTTATGATATTGTGGTGAAAGCACACGGTGGAAGTATTGATATTGACAGCGTCAGTGATGAATATTCTATATTTATTGTTAATTTACCCATATCTAATTAAAACCAGTCGAGCCGGGGCCGCCAATGAAAAAAATTTATCTGCCGATCATAATTTTTTTCGCGTTAGCTAACATTTCAAAAGCGCAGGATAACCTGCCGCCGGTTTATGAAATTACAGCCGACACAGCCCTACACCTGGTAATACCCGATAAATACTGGCAATCGCTGGAAGACCCATCCGGTTCGCTAACCATCGGCCAGGTCAGCTCTGCTCAATATTCCTCGAAGTTCCATTACAATACCACTCGCACCAAAGAAATCAACTATGATATTAATACTTATTGGACACGTTACCGCTTAAAAAACACGCTTAACCACCCGGTAAAGGTAGCCATACCCGCAAATGTGACATATGCATGGCTTTACATCCCCAAAACAAACAGCCAATGGCTGGTGCAAACCAACGGAGATTTCGTGCCCTGGAGCAAATTGGACGGGCTGAAACGGGCACAATCTTTCCTGTTTATATTAAATACCGGGCAGGAATTAGACTTATATGAAAAAGATGTTATTGATTTTAATGCGAGAAAGCCCAAAGTTTTTGAACTGTCGATAGGTTTTGGCGACGCGGTCATAAAATCATCATACGTCGATAAGCTTTCTGATTATAAAAACGATGAGATATACAGTGTGGCAGTGGGATTTTTATTGCTGGCCGCAGTTATCAATCTTTTATTTTACCGCATCGTACGCGAAAAAGTATATTTATTCTTTTCGCTATATGTATTAGCTCACGGGGTCTTCTTTTTTGTTCGAGGCACGCATTGTTCCATATTAAGCGAATATCCCCGGTTTGTTTACTATTTGGATGCCTTAAGCGTTATCGTTCTGTTTTACACGATGATGCATTTTATAAGGTATTTTCTGCTTACAAAAGTGCACACCCCAAAATGGGATAAGTTTTTAATCATTCTTAGTATTGCTATCATCGCGCCCCTTTTATGGCAATCGTTTGGCACAGGCCTATTGAATTATAAAAACTACACCATCAACGTTTTAATATCAAACTTGTTTATTTATGCGTACGATCCTGTCGCGTTAGCCACGCTAATTTATTTTATACCCCGGCAAAAGGGCGCCGAAAGAATTGGAATATTTGCGGTATTGCCGCCATTTGCCTGGCTGGCAATCGGCTATGGTTTTAACAGGATATCAGTTCTTTTGCATTTTTTTTATGATGTACCCTATTCGAGTTTTTACTTATGGCTGAGAGGACAGGGGGGTATAATTGACCTGGTTTGTTTTTTGTGGCTGGTGGTTGGGTTTTCCCTGATATTGTTTCAACGGTTCCGGAAGATGCAGCAAAGCCTTATTCAAGCCGAATTGGACAAAGAACGCCTGGCAAAGGAACAAGAAATGGAGCGCAGCCAGCTGATTGAAAAACAAAACGCAGAACTGGAAATAAAGGTAACCAACCGCACCGCCGAATTAAAACAATCTTTGGACGATCTGAAAACTACCCAGCATCAACTCATCCAATCTGAAAAAATGGCCTCATTGGGCGAGTTGACTGCAGGCATAGCGCATGAGATACAAAACCCTTTAAACTTTGTCAACAATTTTTCGGAGGTGAATATCGAGCTGATCACCGAAATGCAAACCGAACTGGAAAGCGGCACCAAAGAGGAGGTGATCGACATCCTGGAAGACATTAAACAAAACCTCGAAAAAATAAGCCACCACGGCAAACGTGCGGACGGAATTGTAAAAGGCATGTTGCAGCACAGCCGCGCCAGTAGCAACACCAAAGAGCCTACGGATATCAATGTGCTTGCCGACGAATATCTCCGGCTCGCCTATCATGGTCTTCGTGCAAAAGACAAAAGCTTTAATGCTGAAATGATCGTAGAACTCGAGGAAAAATTACCAATTGTAAATGTGGTCCCGCAGGATATCGGGCGGGTATTGCTGAATTTGTTCACCAACGCTTTTTATGCCATCCATCAAAAGCAGAAAAAAGCGGGTGCGGCATATAAACCGACCGTTGAAGTACGTACCTGCGCCGAAAAAGGGTCGATCGTCATAAAAGTGAAGGACAATGGAGATGGTATAGCCGAAAACATTAAAGATAAAATAATGCAGCCATTTTTTACTACCAAGCCAACTGGCGAAGGCACGGGTTTGGGGTTATCCATGAGTTACGATATTATAGTGAGGGAGCACGGGGGCAGTATTACTGTTGACACTAAGGAGGGCGAATTTTCGGAGTTTACCGTTTCGCTGCCGTTAAATCAAAAATAATGAAAAAAACAGGGCTTGTTTTTTTAGTTATAATGATAACATTGATGTCTTTTTCAAAGGCACAGGAAAAATTTCGCCTAAAAACTTACTATGATTATTCGAATAAGCAGTTATTAGCAATGCTTGCCAGGGCCAAAACGGATACCGAAAAAATGACTTTGCTGAACAGCCTCGCGCTGGGTATTGAAACAACAAACAGCCCCCAGGATATAGACACTTCAAGTATCGAACAGATAATAAAAATAAACGGCAGAGCTAAATTAATCGATGATTCTCCTTACCGCACCATTTTGATGGCGATAAAGGCAGAAAAAAAAGGCGCCTACATTGAAGAGCTATCGTTATTTAAACAAGCTGTTGACGAAATTGATAAAGAAAATATTGATGCCGGCAATTTTTTGATCGCTATGCGATGGGTGTTTACGATTGCCGATAAACAGGAAGACAAATTTGAATATTACTCAAAAAAGCGTTCTTTCTATTTAGAGCGGGGTCGGTATTTCAATG
>Ga0207132_1155_pt1 | contig 14359 bp, 5 predicted proteins | sample Alteio_BWMinHeat_14_FD_153554 | JGI IMG/M metagenome (GOLD analysis project Ga0207132, IMG submission 153554) | Enriched cells from forest soil in Barre Woods Harvard Forest LTER site, Petersham, Massachusetts, United States -... | ecosystem: Environmental > Terrestrial > Soil > Temperate forest >...
ACAAAAGCTGGGTTTGATCGATCGGGACCGGATCGCTGGACGATGAATGGGCGGCCGGATCATTTGCGCAAAGCGTGCGAAGGGAGTTTGCAGCGGCTGAAGCTCGAGCGGATTGATTTATATCAATTGCACCGGATCGATCCTGCCGTGCCGGCGGAAGATCAGTTGGGAACGCTAAAGGATCTGCAGACACAGGGGAAGATCAAACACATCGGCCTTAGCGAAGTCAGTGTCGCGCAGATCGAGCACTCGCGAACCATCGTGCCGATCGTATCGGTGCAGAACCGTTACAGCGTCGCGGACCGGGCCGCGGAAGATGTTCTCGAGTATTGCGAGCGCACGCGTATTGGTTTTATACCGTGGTTCCCGTTGGGAGCCGGCAAATTGGCCGAGAAGGGCGGCAAACTGGAGCGGACGGCCGCTGCGGTGAAAATTTCGCCTTCTCAGCTGGCGCTGGCGTGGCTTTTGTGGCGCTCGCCGGTGATGTTGCCGATTCCGGGGACATCGCGCGTCGCTCACCTGGAAGAAAATGTAGCGACGGCGGCCGTGCAAGTGGATGACCGCAAAATGCGGGAATTGGGGCAGAAAGCCAAGACGGCCTAGGCGCGAGCCTGGCCGCCCGCGAGCGTCTTTTCTTCATGGTAGGGCGCTCTCGAACGGCTAGCCTTCTTTGTATTTGAAGAACTCAACTTGCCCTAATCGTTTCACCTAGTGTTTTTGTTTGTACGGCTGCTTAGGTTTTTCCCCTTTTCTCGAAGTACGCGGTATGCGCCAGAGACCTTCTTGAACAGCATGTCCTCCGGAAAGCGCAAGTTCCGGGTTGGGCTTAACTGCGGGTCAATCTGGTCATGAACAGATAGCGTCCGGCATAGAGAGGTTTGCTGAGATGCGGGGGATTTGGACGGTACCCTGCGGGCCAGGCAAACGACAGATTAAAAGGTGTGTCAATTCCACGACTTGATGTGCAGACCGACGGATTGACTCGAGAGATACACAGCGACTTCTTGTTTGGCTCCGGGAGCGGTGCCCAGCCACGCGGTGACTCTGATGCCTGTGAGTTCCTCCGATTGGCCTTCCTGCCGGATTGCCCAAGTGGAAGGAACCAAAACCTGCAGCCGGGAGACGAGGTCGCGAAATCTTGCGTCGGCGTCCGAGGCAGAAGCCTCGGTCCAGTAACATAAATACTGCGTTCCAGCATCATTCGAACCAGACTTTGAGATTTGGTTGACGACGCATTGCGCTGCCCCTGCGAGTTTGATGGTCGCATCGGAAACGGCGCCGCTTGTTTTTGCGGCACGCAGATCTTCAAAAGCGCTCGCGCGGGCCTCGAAGGCTCGCTTGAGGCCTTGGCACAAATCGTCGCAACCGCCCACGACGGGGGCGGGCGTGGTTTTCTTGGGAGGACCAGGCGGGCGGTTGACCAAGTAAGGCGAGGAGAGCGAACTTACCCAAACATAGACTTTCGCCGTGCCATCGTTTTGTTTTGTGGCTTGCAGATGAATCGGGCAATGTCCGAGATAGGGTCCTTCGGTATCGGGGACCACGCAATTCGGTGGGCCGGCGTCTAAAAAATGATCTGCGGCTGGGGAGTCAATTTTGAATTGCCATGCGGGCTCGAGACTCCGGAGAGATTCGAGCGCCACTGCGTACCAGCTTTCCGCGCCCTGGTAAGGAATCTGGGCGTAGCAGATGAGCATGGGGACGTTGTTAGCCCACGCTGTCATCTGACAGGGGATCTTCGCTCCGGCGACCGAGACGTCGGGAACGGCAATTCGATTGGCCCGATATTCTCTAAAATCGGTGACCGCGGCATCGAGTAGGTTCTGAAGATTTCGACAGAGCTGGTTTTTGCACTGGGCAGCCCCAGAGGCCGGAAGAAAGAGACCGGTGAAGAAGACCAGAGAGAATACGCGAAGCGACTTCTTGTTCATAGGCGGCAGCACGCTCGAGGTTCGAGGTGAATCCGACGCGGGCGAGGGCAGCGGAAGGATTGTGTCAGCAATGAAATCGTGCCTGCGGCTGATGATGGTGTCAACCTGTATTGTTACGTATTGTTACGTTCGTCAGCTGCTGATGGTAACGCCAGACGGCTTGATTCCGCTCAACGGCCGAGAGGCATTCGAATCACGTTCGCGCGTTCGTCTGGCTCGGCGGCTACGCCGTCGCGGAAGGCGACCACTCTGGCGGAATTGACAGGAATACGCTCACCAGGAACGACAATTCCCACCAGATTTAGAGGATCCGCAGCGGAGACGGCAATTAGCTCGCCGGTCGGTTGCGGATTCCGCATGGCGCGCAATGACTCGACGGCCATACTTAGGGCGAATTGTTCGCCCAGGAAGCCGCTGACGAAGCGGCCACCGCGAATCTCGCCGCGATCTTCGAGACGGCGGAAAGTGATGAGCAATTCGCGCCATTTGGGAAGAATGGGCTCGCGCGTGAGGAGTTCGCGGAAAACGATTCCATAACGGCCGAGAAGCATCCGGCAGGTGGCTTCGAGGGCGCGAGAGTGCTCACCGGGTTCGCCGGAAAAAAGCAGCGACCAGCGACCCGAGCTATGGCGGGGACGCGAAGTGCGGCCAATTCCCTGCCCAGAGCGCCGCTTGGGATCGATCAGCGCGCGAAGATTGTCAAAACCGTCCGCCGTGAGAAGTCCAGCGGCGACGAGTTCCCAGAGCGCGGCTTCGACTTCTGACTTTAGCCTGCCGGAGCCACGAACGATATCGGCGAAGAACGAAGCGCCGCGCTGTCGCAAGAACTGAAGAACCGCGCTGGCGCCGGCACTGAGACCGAACGTTTCCGCTTCGCCCGTTTCGCGGCGTGGGATCATCCACTCGGAATCTTCGCGCAAGAAGAAAGTGATGGGCGCGACGCTCGTCGGAGTGACGCGGCGTTTTGCGTCGGTGACGGATTCGAGCGTGGCGGGATGCGGAGACAGGCGGCCCCAACCCACGGCGCCCGAGAGACAAAGCTGGTCGAGAATCGTTGGATCATAATCGGCGACGCGGCGTTTCAGGATTTGGCGTTCCCAGGAATTTGCCGGCGCTTCGAAACCCTGCAGCTGACCGATGGCTTCGAGCGTGCCGCGCTCGCCGAGCAGTTGCGTGCTGGGGGCAACGTGCTGCCAGCCCAGTAGCCAGTTCATGAATTGAGCGGGAGTGACGGACTGGATTTGCTTGCGGAGTTGGCCGAGCGTCAGGCGATGAATGCGTGCGAGCAAGCGACGTTCGCACCATTCGGATTCATTTGCGGCGGGAGAGCTGAACTTGCCGCGAAGGACGAGGCCGCTGGATTCGAGACGGAGCAGCGACTTTAGGATGTCCGACGGGGGCAGAGCGAGAAGCGCGGCAAGTTGGTTTTCCGTAACCGGGCCGCTATGCATGACCCAGCCTGTCACGAGAGAGAGAACAGCATCTTCGCGCGACGAAGCTGGGGACGGGAAATCCGGGAGCGGCGATTCGAGGGCGGCTCCCGGAAAGACTTGGACGAACAAGCGCATACGTTCGGCGGCGACCCAATAGGTTTCCGAGCCTGCGCGTACGCGCGTGGCGCGATGTTCTTGGGTCAATTGGCTGAAAAAGTTACTCCAAACGGGTAGTGCTTCTTGCAGCTTCCGAACCATGCGATGGGAGCCTTCGGCGACCGCCAGCGAACCAGCCGGGATGGCCATCAGGGTCAGGAGCGTGTCGTGGAGTTCTTCCGCGTCGCGGACATCGGGCCAGGCATCGCGAGAGACTTCGGCGATGGCCGCTGGGTCGAGGCGGCCGATTTCCCCGAGCACGGCGTCGGGTAGAACGCGGCGCATCGCGACGGCACGAGCGCGGCGCTCCTCGAGTGGCGCATCATCAAGGTAGGCGTAGGGATTGGCGTTCAGGATTTCGTGAGAAAAATGAGAGGGCTGCGGCGTATCAACGGCCAGGCATCGAATGCTGCCGTCGGCGATGCCGTCGAGGACACGATCCAGGCCTTCGATGTCCATGGCTTCGGTAAGCACGTCTTTCATGACCTCGCGGATGAGCGGATGATTGGAAATGGTGATGTCGCCTTCGATATTTTCCTGGCAAGCTTGGGCTTCGGGAAACACGGCAGCGAGCAGATCATCGGCACGCATGCGCTGGATTTGCGGCGGAACTTTCTTGCCGCCGCGGAAACGAAGCAGCGCCAGAGCGCGACCGGCGTCCCAACGCCAGCGTGTCGTAAAAAGCGGCGAGGTGAGCACGGCTTGCTCGAGAACGGACTTCAAGGAATTCGGATGAAGGAAATGAAAGACGTCACCGAGCGGGAAACTGTGCTGTTCGCTGAGCGAGATATTTAATCCGTTGTCGGTCGCCGCGGCTTGCAGCTCGAAATTGAACGCCCGGCAAAAACGTTTGCGAAGCGCGAGACCCCAGGCTTTGTTGATGCGGCCACCGAAGGGCGCGTGGATGACCAGTTGCATGCCGCCGCTTTCATCGAAGAAACGCTCGGCGATAATGGTTGTTTGGGTGGGAACCGCGCCGAGCAAAGCTCGTCCGGCCACTATGTATTCTACGATTTGCTCGGCGCCGGAATCATCGAGCCCGCACTCGACTTTCAGCCAATTTACGGCGGCGTGTCCGCCCGAGTTCGCCGACGCTCGCGGAACAAACTGGCTAATCTGTTCGCGCAGCTCACCGATGTGCGAAGAGAGTTCGTCTGTTCGTGATGGGGCTTCGCCACGCCAGAAGGGCACGTTGGGGGCCGCTCCTTGCGCATCTTCTACCAGCACGCTGCCGGCTGCGACACGGCGGATGCGCCAGGAAGTGTTTCCGAGAAGCATGATGTCTCCCGCGAGACTTTCGACGGCGAAGTCTTCGTCGACTGTGCCAACAACGATAGCCTCGGGCTGGGCAACCACGGTGTAGAGCGAATTCTCTGGAATTGCGCCGCCGCTGGTAATGGCCGCCAAGCGGCTGCCCCGGCGCCCGCGAACCATGCCGTTTACGCGATCGCGATGCAGATAAGCGGCGTAGCGTCCTCGCTTGGAGGCGATGCCTTCTGAAAGCATTTCGACGATTTCGTCAAAGTCGTTGCGAGGGAGATGGCGATAGGGATACGCGCGGTGTACTGATTGGAATAACTGGTCTTCGCTCCAGTCCTCAGCGGCGCACATAGCAACAATCTGCTGGGCCAAAATATCCAGAGGAGCTTCGGGAATGGCGATGCGATCGAGATCACCTTGACGTATCGCGCGGACAAGCGCTGCGCATTCGAGCAGGTCGTCACGCGTCGTCGCGAAAAGCCGCCCTTTGGGCACGGCACCGCGCCAGTGACCCGCGCGTCCGATCCGTTGCAAACCCACAGAAATGGAGCGCGGTGAACCGATCTGACAGACTAGATCAACGCTGCCAATATCGATTCCGAGTTCGAGGGAAGCGGTGGCGACCAGCGCACGAATTTCACCCGCCTTCAATTTTCTTTCGGCGGCGAGCCGCAGCTTGCGCGATAAGCTGCCGTGATGCGTGGCAACCGCCCCTTGTCCCAGCCGTTCGCCAAGATGATGCGCCACGCGCTCCGCGAGGCGCCGCGTGTTGACAAAAATCAGCGTCGAGCGATGCTCGGTGGCCAGCGTGGCGATACGATCGTAGATTTCGCCCCACATTTCGTTGGACGCGACCGGGCCAAGCTCGCTTCCGGGAACCTCGATGGCCAAGTCGAGTTCGCGCCGCTGACCTATTTGCACGATCACTGGATCCGAGCGAGCCGAGCCGCCGAGAAAATGGGCGACGAGTTCGATTGGCTTCTGGGTCGCGGAAAGACCAATGCGGGTGAGAGCTTTGCCAGTCAGGTGGTCCAGACGTTCGAGGGAAAGCGCCAGGTGTGCGCCGCGCTTGTCGTCGGCGACTGCGTGAATTTCGTCGACGATCACAGCTTCAACCGTTCTGAGCACCTCGCGGCTCTTCGCGGCGGTCAAGAGGATATACAGGGATTCGGGAGTCGTGACTAAGATGTGTGGCGGTCGCGACAACATCGCACGTCGCTCATGGGCCAGCGTGTCTCCGGTGCGTACGGCCGTGCGTATGTCCGGCATGAGGATTCCCCGCTGGCCGGCGAGTTGAAGAATCTCACCAAGGGGAACCTCCAGATTCTTCTGAATGTCGTTGCTTAGCGCTTTGAGCGGCGAGACGTAAAGAACCTCGGTTTGGTCTCTCAATTCCCCGTTGAGGGCTTTGCGCACCAAGCGATCAATACAGATCAGAAAGGCGGCCAGTGTTTTTCCGGAGCCGGTGGGTGCGGAAATGAGAGTGGTTTCTTGAGCCAGAATGCTCGGCCAGCCTAGCAGCTGCGGCTCCGTCGGCGTGCTGAAGCGGCCGATAAACCAATCGCGGACGAGCGGGTGCGCCCAATGCAAGCCGGAGGAGATCGGTTGTGAAGTCTCAAGGTTCATGGTCCGGAGTCAAATTATAACGCAAACGATTCTGCGTCGCAGAAGACGGGGAAGGTTTCGTGCGGCTCTGCCGTTTGGGCCCGACTCATTTGAGAGTGGATTGCCGAGGGCCGGCGATTGCCGGGATGTCCTCGGCGGCTGTGGCTTTGCAGGAAGGCCGCACTCCGGGCGGCGCTTTTACGTTTCCGAGTGAGAAAGCCCCAGAATTTTGCGCATGGCCTTTTGATCGGCGCCGGAACTAGCGAAGTCGTCAAACGAACTTTTCGCCGCTTCGATGATATGCCGCTGGATAAAAGGCGCGCCCTCTCTTGCCCCTTGTTCACTGCTCTTGATGCAGCACTCCCATTCGAGAATCGCCCACCCGGGGAAATCGTACTGGGTCAGTTTTGAGAATATCGTTTGAAAATCCACCTGGCCGTCGCCCAGCGAACGAAACCGACCGGCGCGTTCGAGCCACGATTGGTACCCGCCATAGACACCCAGCTTGCCCGAGGGACGGAACTCCGCGTCCTTTACATGGAACATCTTGATGCGGGAGTGATAGAGATCTATGAATTGGAGATAGTCGAGCTGTTGCAGCAAAAAATGGCTGGGGTCGTAGAGCAGGTTGCTGCGTGGATGCTGCCGAACGCGATCCAAAAACATGTCGAACGTCGCTCCATCGTGCAGGTCCTCGCCGGGATGAATTTCAAAACAGAGATCGACTCCGGCTTCGTCAAAGGCGTTGAGGATGGGAAGCCATCGCTTTGCAAGTTCATCGAAGGCCGTTTCGATCAGACCGGCGGGGCGCTGCGGCCAGGGATAGACATAGGGCCACGCCAACGCACCTGAAAACGTCACGTGGGCTTTCAAGCCGAGGTGCCGAGAAGCCCGCGCCGCCCAATGCAACTGCTCAACGGCCCAGGCCTGGCGTCCTTTAGGATTGCCATGGAGGTTTTGCGGCGCGAAGCCGTCAAACATGGCATCGTAAGCAGGGTGACAGGCAACAAGTTGCCCTTGCAGATGCGTGGAAAGCTCGGAAATGACGAGCTTGTGCCGCGCGGCTACGGCAGCAATTTCGTCGCAGTAGGCTTTGCTTTCGGCGGCACGCTGCAAATCGAAAAGCCGAGCGTCCCATGACGGAATTTGCACGGCCAGGTATCCAAGACTTGCCGCCCAGCCGCAGATGGCGTCCAACGTGTTGAACGGCGGAACATCCGAGGCGAACTGTGCAAGGAATATGCCCGGGCCCTGAATTGTTCTCATTTGTGTGCTCCCATCGCGTTTGCGCGTGATCCGTTTTCGTGCCGTCAGCGAATTGCGCTCGCTTCCGGGTGGGCATTCTAACGTTTGGAAGGCTTAAATCAGCAAATATTGTTGAAAGCGGGCGCTCTCTTCCCGAGACATTTCAAAGATACAAAAAAATCAGGAAGGTCCTATGCAGCTGTCGTCGAGAAGGCCGCCAAGTGGGCCTAAAAGTTCTCAGCGGAACTTCAGCCAGCAGCTAAACGAAACTGCCGATATCAATCTCGAAGTCCGAGACTCTGAGGAAAGAGGAAAGGGGAGGACTTGCGCCACACGTCGTCGTCCGGCCCATTGGTGTCTTACGGTGGGAAGGTTGTCGATCGGGTCGAACATGAATTTGAAGAGGGGCTCCTATACCTGAGTGTCTGAATTCATGTGTTGACCGCACTTGTGACTACTTCGCTGGACGAGCGGGTCAACCCGGCGATATTATGCGCGTTGCGCCAGTGATCTCACCACAGGGACGCCTGACCTCGTTCACTGGCATTTCGGGTGCTTAGGGTCCGTAGAAGAAAAACGACTTGCCCAACTAGCCGGGGAAGGTGAATCATGCATCGCCGCGCCGTTTGCCGCTTTTCGGCCGTAGTTCTTTCTTCATTCTTATCGATCGCAGCGCCCGCTTTGCTTAAAGCCCAGACGCCTCCTCCTATTCCTGCCAATCACGTTCGCATTCATTACTTCCGTCCCGACGGCAACTATCTCGGCTGGACGGTTTACGCCTTCGGTGACACCACCGAAGACACCTCGAACTTCAATGGCGGCCCTGTCCAGGTCACTGGTCACGACATTTTCGGCGCCTACTTCGACGTCGGCGTCACTTCCACTGCCCAGAACGTCGGTATCATCATTCACAACGGCAACACCAAAGATCCCGGGCCCAACGAATTCATCAATCCGGCAACACACGGCAACGAATACTGGCAACTCTCCGGCAGCAACATCCTCGAAACCGCCCCGCCTCCCACCATCCAGCAGACCGATCCCCCCATTCCGGCGGGCAAAGCGCGCATTCATTATCACCGTCCCGACAATAACTACGCGAACTGGAACCTCTTTCCATTTTTCGCCACCACCGATCCTGACAGCGACTTTTGCAACACCAACGACTTCGTCGCCGGTTACGACACGTATGGCGCCTATTTCGATGTCGGAGTCGATCCCACGCAGTCCAACGGCCTGCTCGGTTTTATCATTCACAACTGCAACATCAAGGATCCTGGCCCGGACATGCACCTGCAGATCACGCAGAATCTCGAGGCGTGGGTACTCTCCGGCAGCGCTATGGTCTACCTAATCCAGCCGCCGACCGAATTCAACACGGACCCGCCGATTCCCGCAAATAAAGCGCGCATCCACTATTTCCGCCCCGACGCCAACTACGCTTCCTGGACCGTCTACGCTTTCGGCGACACCACGGAAGACACTTCCAACTTCAACGGCGGTCCGGTCTTCGTCACCGGCTACGACACCTATGGCGCTTTTTATGACCTTGGACTCACTCCCGCTCCGCATGACCTGGGCTTCATCGTTCACAACATTTCCACCGGCATCAAGGACCCCGGGCCCGACATGCACCTCAATGTTGCCTTATTCAACGAAGCTTGGGTCATATCCGGCGATGCCCAGGTCTTTACAACCCAACCAACCGCCGCGCAATTGCTCGACGCTGTCTTCTTCAAGCAGCAGGCCTTCTGGGTCGATCGCAGCACCGTGGCCATCCAGGGTCAATTTCTGCAATCGGGTTTCTCCTATTTTCTGAACTACGATCCCAACGCCAATTTACAGTTGACCTCCACCGGCGTGACCGGCGGCTCCAGCATCCCGCTCACTCCCTTTGCGTCTGGCTTTACTCCCGACGAGCAAGCGCGATTCCCGCAGCTTTCCGGGTACGCCGTCCTGCACTTACCGGACAACACCAGCACGTCGCTCCTGGCGGCTGCGCTGAAGGGCCAAGTCGCGGTGTCCTCCGTCGCCAGCGATGGCTCGCTCAAGTACGTCACCAGTGTCCAGACCGCCGGGGTTCTGGATGATCTTTTCTATTTCCCCGGCCGCCTGGGTGTCATCTTCGCCAAGAGTCAAGAGGAGGAAGACGGCTCACGTGAGGCCGTCACCTGCGACGGAAACGGAATCTCGCTCCGCGTGTGGGCGCCCACCGCGCAGTCCTTGAATCTTCAGCTATTCAACCAGGCTGCCGACACCTCGCCCGCCCAGACTTCCGCTATGCATGAGAACAACGGCGTGTGGAGCGCCTGCGTCGACGAAGGTTGGACCAGTAAATATTTTTTGTACGACCTGCGCGTCTATGTCCCCAGCCAGCGCGCCATTGTCGAGAGCATCGTCACGGATCCCTATTCGGTCGACCTGGCCCTCAACGGCGCAAAAAGCCGCTTCACCAACCTCAGCGATCGCGACACGCAGCCCGCAGGTTGGGAAGAATCGCGGTCGCCTTCGCTCGCCAGCGTAAGCGACCTCAGTATCTACGAACTGCACATCCGCGATTTCAGCGCTAATGATATGACCGTGCCGCTGCCCCATCGCGGAACGTACCTGGCCTTTGCCGACCACGGCACCAACGGCACGAAGCACCTCAAAGCGCTGGCCGATGCGGGCCTAAAAGCCGTACATCTGCTGCCCAGTTTTCATTTCGCCAGCATTAACGAGGATAAAGCCACTTGGCTGACCACTCCGGACCTTAGCGTCTTCCCACCCGACGGCACGCAGCAACAGGCCGCGGTCGCCGCGGTTCAGAACGCCGATGCCTTCAACTGGGGCTACGACCCGGTGCACTTTTTCGCACCGGAAGGCGGCTATGCATTCAACCCGGATAATCGCGTGCGGGAGTACCGCGAAATGGTCCAGGGCCTCCACCATTCCGGCCTGCGTGTGATCCAGGATGTGGTCTTCAACCACACCAACGCGGTCGGCGAGAGTGCCAACTCGGTCCTCGACAAAGTCGTTCCCGGCTACTACAACCGCCTCGACGCCGACGGCAACCAGCTCTCCGGCAGCTGCTGCCCGGACACGGCCCCGGAACACAAAATGATGGGCAAGCTCATTACCGACGCCGTTGTACTAAACGCCAGGCAGTACAAGATCGACGGTTTCCGGTTCGATCTGATGAGCTTCCTCTTTGTTTCCAACATGCAGCAAATCCAAAACGCGCTGGCCAAGCTCACCCCCGAAAAGGACGGCGTGGACGGCAGCAAGGTGTATCTGTACGGCGAAGGTTTCGATTTCGGTGAGGTAGCCAACAATTCCCTGGGAGTCAACGCCAGCCAGAAAAATCTATTCGGCAACGGCATCGGCACGTTCAACGACCGCATTCGCGACGGCATCCGTGGCGGCAGCCCGTTCACCGACGAGCGTGTCCAAGGTTTTGCCACCGGCCTGTTCACCGACTCCAGTAACTTCACCAATCAAAGCACCGCGTCTGCCTCTCAACTAAGCACACTGCTCGAATACACCGACTGGGTCGAAGTAGGCCTCGCTGGAAATCTCCGCGATTGGACTTTCACCGATCACACGGGCACGACCGTCACGGGCGCTCAGGTCAATTACAACGGCCAGGCCGCCGGGTACACCGCCAGCCCTGTCGAGGACATCAATTACGCCTCCGTGCACGATAACCAAACGCTTTTTGATGCCATACAGCTCAAGTCTTCCGCTGCCGACGATGTGCACGCCCGAGAGCGTCGCCAGGTCCTCGCCATGAGCCTGGTCTCGCTAGGGCAGGGTGTGCCGTTTTTCCTTGGGGGCGATGACCTGCTGCGTTCCAAGGACATGGACGCCAACAGCTTCGACTCCGGCGACTGGTTCAACAAGCTCGATTTCAGCTATCACTCCGACAACTGGGGCACCGGCTTGCCGATCGCCAGCCAGAACCAGGGCAACTGGCCGATCATGCAGCCGCTACTCGCCAATCCCGCGCTCACTCCATTGCCTGCGGACATCGCTCACGCCCGTGACGCTTTCCGCGAACTCCTCGAGATCCGTGGCACGTCGGGGCTTTTCCACATGCACACTCTCGCTGAAGTGCAAGCCAACCTGCATTTCTTGAACGCAGGCCCGAGCCAGACTCCCGGCCTGATCGTCCTCAAGCTCGACGCTAATGGCGGCGATTACGGCCGCTATCAACACATCGTGGTAGTCTTCAACGCCACCAACGCGCCAGTCTCGTTCCAAAATTCCGCGTTAGCAGCATTGAAATTGCACCTGCATCCGGTGCTGCACCATTCGTCCGACCCGATCGTTCGCCAATCGTCGTTCAACGCCGAGACCGGCACCCTCATGGTGCCGGGACTGACGACAGCTGTCTTCGTGGCAGAGCAGCCATAGCCGGTCTCTACCGAGGTCGGGGCCGTAGATACGCACTGTTCTGCGGCCCGAACAGGCATTCTTTTTCCGCCCCTGCTACGGGCCGCGGCTGCATTCATTCGTAACGTAACGCTTCTAGCGGATCGACCTTCGCGGCCCGGCGCACCGGCACCCAGCATGCCAGCAGCGCCACTCCCACGAACAACGCTCCTACAACGAGCAGGGTCGCCGGGTCGCTGGGCTGCACCTCAAACAGAAAAGTCCTCAGCACACGCGACAAAAGGATCGCCAGCGCCATTCCCGCGAGTACGCCAGTCGCAATGAATCGGAATCCCTCGCCCAAGATCAGGTTCCGAATGTCCTTTTGTTCGGCACCAACCGCGCTGCGAATCGCCAGCTCCCTGCGCCGCGAGGCCACCGAAAGCGAAATTACGCCGTAAATTCCGACCAGCGTCAGCACGCTCCCCACAACCGAAAATCCGATCAACAGCTGCATCGCAAAAGTACGCGACGCCAGTGAATCATCGCGAATCTGTTCCAAAGTCTTCGGATTCTCGATGGCGGCGGTTGGGTCGACAGTATGCAGCTCGTGTTCCACAGCAACCAGTATCGCGCGCGGGTCCGCCGCCGTGCGCACCACCAGATGTTTCGAAAACGCATGCGCCTGCCACAGCGGCAAATAGATCTCAGGCGAAGCTTCCTGTGTCAGGTCGTCTGTGTGCCCATTCGCGACCTCGCCGACGATTTCTGTACCCGGTTTGTCCCGCCCGTCCATCCAGAACTTCCGTCCAACCGGACTGGCTTTCGGAAAATAGCGATCCACAAACGCCTGGTTCACAATCGCTACATTCGGCGCATTGTGATCATCCGTCGAACGAAACTCCCGACCCTCGAGCATCGCCAGACCCATCAGCTTGAAGTAGTCCGGCGTGACGGCGCGCAGCGGCATAGCAGTCTTGTCGCTCTCCTTCAGCGCCGGAGGCTGCCCTTCGACTTCCAACGTCGCCGGCCAATTGTTGCCCGTAAGCGGCACTCCCCAAGCAAACGCCGCGTATTGCACGCCAGGAAGCGCCGAAACGCGTTCCAACGCCAGTTGGTGAAAATTCGACCAGTCTCCTTGCACCGCCGTCACGCTCACCGTCAAAATACGGCCGGTGTTGTAGCCCGATGGGACCTTCGCAATGTTCACCATCGTTCGAATCAGTAGCCCGGCCCCTACAAGCAGCGCTAGGGTCAGCGCCGTTTGCACCATCGTGACCCCGCGCAGAAGTCGCCGTTCCCCGAGTCCCGCCGTTCCTTTGGGTCCGGCGTTCTTCAGCACCTCCATCGGATCCAGCCGGAAAGCCCGCAGCGCCGGAAAAACCCCTGCGAAGACCGCAGCCAGCACCGCCGCACCCAATCCCCAAACCAGCACCGCCCAGCCAGCCGTCACGGCATCCAGCCGCGGAATCGCATGTGCGGCTATCAACTTGAACAGCTTCACGACCGCGAATGCCAGACCCACTCCGAACGCCCCGCCCAGCAGCGCCAAGAACAGACTCTCTGTCGAAACCTGCCGCAAAAGAGCAATGCGTCCCATGCCCATCGCGCTCCGCACCGCGTATTCCTGCTGTCGCTGCAACCCGCGCACCAGCAACAGCGCAGCAGCGTTACCGCAACCGATCAACAGAACCAGCGCCGCCGCGCCCAGCAGCGGAAACAGGATCCTTCGCCCGTCGAGATTCATTTCGTTTGTCAACGATTCCACGCGCGGCATGATCCCCTGAAAGTCGTGTTCCGCTTGCGCTTCTCTCGCGGTGAGCACTGTCAGTTCTCCTTGCGCTTGCTCGAGCTCCGCCCCATCGCGCAATCGCGCTACGATATTCCAATACGGATCTTTCAGATATTTCGGGTCCGGCGCCACCGGAATCCAGAAGTCCACTAGCGCGTTGACGTTGTAGTTTGGCTCTTTCGCATTACCCGGCGATGGAAGAAAGCGTACCCCGGGCTCCATGACACCGATCACTGTCGGCGGCACCTCCCACCGGCTGATGTGGACGGTTTTACCTATGATTTGTGGATCGCCGTTAAACGTGCGCTTCCAGAACTCGTACCCCAGAAGGATCACCTTCACCGGTCCTGGGCCAATGTCCGATTTCTCAAAGCTGCGACCGAGCACGGGCCGCAATCCCATGACCGGGAGATAGTCTTCGGTCACGGCCATGCCCTCGACCGATTGACTCCCCTCGTTGCGGATCAGAAAATTGAACGTCCAGTCGTAAGCCGCGATTCCTTCAAGCGACTTCGCCTCTTTCTGCCATTCCATCCATTGTTGGGCGGGCCACCCTCGCGCGCCTTCCTGCTTTTGCCCATCCG
>Ga0207132_1096_pt2 | contig 14268 bp, 19 predicted proteins | sample Alteio_BWMinHeat_14_FD_153554 | JGI IMG/M metagenome (GOLD analysis project Ga0207132, IMG submission 153554) | Enriched cells from forest soil in Barre Woods Harvard Forest LTER site, Petersham, Massachusetts, United States -... | ecosystem: Environmental > Terrestrial > Soil > Temperate forest >...
CCACCAGATCAGGCCCAAACAGCACCATTTCACGGTGTTTTGCAAAATATGGAAAACGTTGGCAGCGGCGTAAGTCTTTTAGAATCTGGAGCGGCCTATCGGAATCGAACCGACACCTGAACCTTGGCAAGGTTCGAGAAGTTAAATCTAACGCGCTGGAACGGCGGCACTTAGCATTTTTTGGCAGAGCCTCAATTGGAAAAGGATGGAAAATGAGAGGAGAAAAAGTATTCTCACGGTCTTACGAGAGCTATAGATATGTATGCCTAACGTATTCCACGGCAACAAAAATTAAACCCCGGGGAAAATATGCAAAATAATGCAGCGGGTTAACTTCTTAACCGTGCATCTTCCGCCGGCTAGTAGTTGGGAGGCTCATTATGCGGGCCTGGATTCTTCTTAAAGATCTCAAACTGATCGCCCCAGGACGCGACAAACTTTCCTACAGCCCATTGTGCCATCACAGCTTTTTCCCCAGAGAGTAGTGGCGAGCGCGCGAGCGGCTTGCCGATCCCACTCTCCATCACCGGACAAACCAGAAGTTCATCATTTGTCAGGACAATCAGCAGCCCCCGCGTCGGCGCCCCAAACGCGTCGGTCGCTCCAGGAAACGCCTTCGCAACTTGATCCCACGTTACCGGCAGCTCATCAAACCCAGCGATCTTTGCCGGCACGCGGACCGACGTCTGAAACGCCGGCAATTTGCCCGAGCACTTTAGCTCGCCCCAACTTCCCCATCCTTTCACCGTCCAATGTCCCTCGGTCCGCGCGGCCACCCAATTCATGTACGGCACTTCGAGTTGGCAGTTCCCCTGCATGGACACCAGCGTTCCCTCAATCAGACCCCGCGGCTTTTCCGCCTTGTCGCCCAGAGCTTGCCTTCCCGCCGCTCCCACTACCGTCGAGATGTCGACAGGCTCCCTGAAATCGTGATCGTCCATTTTGTACGTATAAAGAGCGCTTAGCTGCCCATCTTCCGTTTTCCCCACTCCGATGTAATCCCCGGAAATAAACTCAATCGGATGCGCACTGACTGTCCCCTCGGCAATTCCCTTCGCTTCCTCTTCCGTCAATGCGCGAGGCTGAACCGTCTGCCCCAATGGAACGCTCCAGACAAACTCCTCTTTCTTGTCGTCTCGCGAGCCCAGCGTAGAACCAACCTGCCAAAATCCATCTCGCCGCGGCACCAACAGATTCGGCGCTTCTTCTATCTTCACGCTCCCGCCAGCACGCGTAATCCAAAGCGTTCGGTAGACTCCATACATAAAACCCCGATAGTTTTTCGCCGTTCCCCCGCCAAGCCGCAGCCCGAGCAATAAACCCATATCCTTCGCAGGCAGCACTTCCGTATGCAGTGGCGCGGTCAGAATCGGCGGCGCAGGTTCCGGCTCGTAGTGCTCATTGACCAAGTGAAGCCGATGCGTCGCACCTTTGTATTTCAGCCATTGATCGTCCACCCAGCCCTTCGTCACAATATCCAATCGCCCGCCGTCCTTCGCCGGCGCCAATTCCACTTTCTTGGCCAGGATTGGGCACGCGCGATCCTCGGAGTAGCCCATATATTGCGAACAAAATTTCCCGCGCGTCAGCTCGTTCCCTTCCCGGTCAAAGGCAACAGCGCCTCCCTGATAGGCGTAGTCGTCCTCGTCATTCCATTGTTTAATTTCATCCCCATTCGGCGGCCATACGACAATCTCCTCGAACGCATCTCCATTCAAGCCCTTATAAGAAATCCAGTCGCTCGGCGCATATAGCAGCGGTGAATCCCATTTCATCTCATAACTGCCATTCTTGATTTCGCCGTAAATCAGCCTGGTCACATTGCTGAAGTAGATCGGCTTCAGCTCGCTGTCGTCTTCACACGGACTCGCGCGCAGCGCCGCGATCACCGATTCTGGCCCCGCCTTGCCCAACTGCCGCGCTTCCAATTCCAACTCGACGAGAATCTCTTCCTTCGTTGTCGTGCAATCGGCTTCCGGCGAATTGCCTATGGACCAAAGGACTTCCACACCTCGCGTACCGCGCAAAATCGCGGCTGCAATTCTTTGCAGCTCCGGTTCCGTCATTTGCCGCGATCCTGTGCTTTGTCTCTGGCTTATTTTGAGATGGATCGGGAGCTTTTTAAGTTTGTAGTCATAAAGAATGTTGGGCTGTCGCTGGGGTGACTGGCCTGTTTGGACCAGGAAAGCGAATCGCCCGTCTTCGAAGACGGAAATCGCCTCATTTTTCTGCAATGCCGCAATAAACTCGTCGCGCCCCGCCGGACAAGCGACTTTGGGGCGCGTTGCTCGTGTCTATCCGTCCAAAGAAGATTCCCTGCCACAGCACGGTTTTCCCCAGCACCTTTTGCGCGCACAACAGAAACTCCTGTCGCGGAGACATCCCACGACGCTGAATCTGTCCGAAAGTGGAGCAAGCAGCCGCAAGCGAGAACGCTAAGACAGTCAGTGCACGGGATGTTCTCATAGTGATCGCTCGATTGGACAGCATCTAATCAACTCGCTATCTCGAATTATTAGTGTTCTGGGTGGACAGTGAGCTGCAGTAGTTTCTTCGGAGGTTGCGAACCAATTGATATTTCCGCAAGCTCCGTCCATTCACCACGCTCGTTTATCCGTAACACAGAATTGGTCGTGATCTCTCCCAGGGCAAAACCCCACCTCAACCCTTTGCCCTCTTCCAGGAGTTTCGTGTGGGTTTCAAGAAAACGACCATCATTGAATGCCCGCAGGCGGTACGTTCCGCCTTCGTCATCAAACGAAACTATTCCATAAGCCTGAAGTAAGGGTTGGCCGCTCAATTTTGTCCGACCGACTCCTTCGATCACAAGGATCAAGCCGTCGAGTTTGTACTGTGCCTCCTCCGTCTGAAGCAATTCCACCGACTCATCGGGCCCACGCAACAGGCGCGCCTCACCGATCCATTTGCCGACCAAGAAGCCGAGCTTTTTCATTGCTTCACGTTGCGCTTCCAGGTCCGGAACTCGTAGTAGCTGAGGCATTAGGGGACCAATGCTAACATTGAGGGCATAACTTCTCCGGTTATCGCTTACCGGGACTTAGATGGCTATCGACCGCAACCACCTTGGGAAACGGCTGCTGGGTTGATTGTAAAATTGACAGATTCCACGTTGTAAGACTCGTCCAGCGAGATTTCCGCAGTATTTCCATTCTGAGCCCGGACCGCTAATTTCCAGAGTTTTCCTTCGCGCTTCAGGTTTTCGATGCGTGGAGGAAAGTCGATGTCTGTCATGCACTGCATCAAGAACCCTTTGGGCATATTCTGCAAATAATCAACGGCTTTGGACTTCTCTAGTCTGTAATCAGGAAGCGGTTTTTTTTTGAAGAAGTGGAGCAGGGCATTTTGCGCTTGGCCAAGGGTGTCGTAGCGGTCGGCACTTTCTGAGACCACTAGCGGCCGCGGGATGGTTGTGTGGAATATCCTCAGCCGGTCGTTAGAAAGATAGATGGTCGAGACATTGGCGAACGTCTGCGCTTCCGACTCAGAGTTGGTGTTGTAGTGGTCGTACAGCTCGAAGCATTCCCAGTAAAAAAGCTTGGTTTGCGGGTCGTATAGCATGCGGGCGATAAATTTCCGGGTCTTCCCGGCAGGATCGGTGACTTGGACCCTGAAGGAGCGAAACTCGATCGGGGCCTTCTGGTTGTCGCGGATAACGTCAAGCGTTCGTGTGTAAGTCGAACCCTTTTCAACATGCACGCGTGTACCTTGTACATTTGCGTTTGAGCGAGCTAAGAGCAGAAGGGAGAGCGAAGCAATGGCGAGGGGTTTCAGCTTGCGAAAGATGACCTGCGTCGGCTTGTGAAACGCGGATTGGGCCAAAGTCATTTGACTTCGGCCTACTCTGAATGTCTCCTGATGTTCCTCGGTGACACTTCTTTGCAACCAACTCCGAACCCGGTCAAGAATTAACGCACGTTTATCAGGCATGTGGATTGTTTCCGAATACCCCATCACTCGACCGCCCGGTGCTGGCCTGCTCCTCCCATCGCTGAGCGTTCACGCCCTTCACGATGAGCCATAGCATCAGCGATAGTTCCGCGACGAACCCGAGAACCTTAAGGTAGGTGAATAGATGGTTTGCGAGCGGTGACAGAAAGATCAGCCAACCCAAACCCGCAAACGCCATCAGTACGCCCAGAATTCGAGGCAGGAAGGTCGACCTGACAATGAGGTAGCCAATCAGCAGACAATAGGGCCCGAAAAATACCAGGGAGTTGATTTTGTAGGGAGCGAGATGAAAGAGGCTAAGAACATCGTTGGCGCATCCCAGGAGGCTGAAGAGCGCCGCGAGCAAAGAGAGGCTCCGGTTCACCGGCTTAAACAGGTAATAGAAGAGCAGCGTCAGAGCGATGTAGAACGCTTGCGAGATGAGGTTGACGGCGTCATATAACACAAGCCGGCCCCGGCCAACGAAGACCTCGCCGGATATTGCCGTCAGAAAGTAAAGCAAATAGACCACACCAGTAATCCTGGCCCGGGGACCCGGCGACGCTTCTGCAATCCGTTCCATCATCTACATAGCCTCGGATTCGTCGTGGTGCGTGGCGTCAGAAATGTTTCACTTGGTGCGCTTCAGCTCGAGTACTTCGCCCATCCGTTTGCCGTCGGCCATCTCGAACTCCCAGAGTTCGGTGTGATGGTCCGAATCGATGAGGTTGAAGACCACGCGCTGCATGTGTCCCATCTGCGAACTCTGAAGGTTCGTGGCGTCGAGGAAATTGAAAGTGATGGTCTTGCCGTCGGGCGAAGTCGTTCCGACCATGCGAGGCTGATTCCCTGCGTCGCAATAATGGTTCAGGATCAAGCGATCCCCGTCGAGATGAAACATGGTGATCGGATCTTGGGGTCCTCCGCCGCCCGTCATCTCATGCATGAGCGCGGAACCCATGGAAGTCACGCGAAGCGAGACTAGGAAGGACTTGCCGCCCATGGTGCCTTCCCAGGCACCCGCCAGAGTTTTCAGTTTGTCGAAAGACCTTTGCGCATCGGACTGGGCAAAAGCTACGGCGGACAGTGAGATCAGAACAACGCACAGCATAAAACGAAGGGACTTCATGATTCATTCTCCTTCCGTAGGGATCTCCCTTTTGGGGAACAGCCACTGACGGTTGTTGGCAGTCATAAACAGCGGCGCCGCGCCGAACATGCGTTGCTCCACGATGCGTGAAGTAGGCCAGAGATGACAAAGAGTCATCGTTCCAGCCCGTACTTTTTCTTCAGAATTTCCACCTTGTCGCGCTGCCTGTATTCCTCATAGGAGTACGATCGTGCCGCCTGGAAATCGTGATTGTTGATGGCGTGCACCATGGCGTTCATCAGAAATGTCACGCGCTCCTGCGCTTGCGCGACTTCCATTGGTAGCGAGGTTTGGCGGTAGTTCTTGCCGGCTGCGGCGAACCACAATTCGTAGGGAACGCCGGCTGGGCGCATTTTTCGAAAGTCCGGGAGGGCGCGGCCGCGAGTGGAAGTGTCAGTAGTGAGCTTCGCGATCCACTCCGCTGCCATTCTAATGATCAGACCTGCCAATTCCGCGATCACAAAGCGAACGAAAGAAGCCCGTCCCTGGCTTCGGTGCTCATTGCACCCCTGCTGGAAGGCAGTGATCATCTCACCTGCAAATAGAGCCGAGTAATCGTTCGGATATAGATAGAGAAGGACGGCAAAAACGCGCTGGGCGCTCACTCTAGACCTCCCTCGTCTTCAGACGCGAGTTCGCCAAACGCGAGCTTGCCGCTCTTGTGAGTTGCTTCATTCGATCCAGCTCAAGTTGCAGTTGTTTCCTTCCAACCGAAGTAAGCCTGTAGGCCTGCTTCTCGCGGGACGTGTCACTTTGTTGGAAGCGCTCGATCCATGCTTCCTCAAGCAGTCTCCGTAATGCACCGTAGAGCGTTCCGGTTCTCAACCGGACGCGACCGCCGCTGAGAGCTTCGATATCCTTCATCAGGGCATAACCATGCCGAGGCTCCTCGGCCAGGCTTAGCAGAATCAAGACGACCGGCTCGGTTAGAGGTTTCGCCTTTGTCACGTCAGGTTGTTTCTCGACATGTCGCATCGCTACCTATTATGCCGCATAATTGAATGGCCGTCAAGCCGCTTGTTTGTTTGATGCCCAGCGAACTGCCGCCAGCTTGTCCTTCGCGGAATTTCTTGGCGGACGTCTCTGAAATCCTGGCCTTCACTTCGTCGTATACGCCGTAGACTTATATGGTATACGCTGTATACGTGATTGCCCATACTACGGCATCGCGAATCGCAGCTGCCGCCCACCGCCTGCTGGATAAGGAGGGGACGGAGGCGGTTACCATGCGTCGGGTAGCCGCGGCCGTAGGTGTCACTCCCATGGCAATCTATCGCCACTATCCGGACCGGGCGAGTCTTCTAAATACTTTGGCGGACGAAGGTTTCGAGGAGTTGGCTGATCGCCTGGCCTTCAAAACGTTCTCCGGCGGCGTTGAAGAGCGGCTCACGAGAATGATGGAGATATACCTACAGCACGCCCTTCAGAAACCGCGACTCTTCGAGCTCATGTTTCTCAAACCGCGCGCAGGTGCACGCAGCTACCCATGGGACTTTAAGGCTCGCCGTTCCCCCACCGCCAACTTGTTAGAGGAAGTGGTGCAGAGTGGCATGGACAGCGGCTATTTCCGCAAGGGCGACGCGTGGGAGATCGTCTTCGAGATGGGCGCCTTGTCCCACGGCCTTCTCCTGCTCTATCTAGGCGGGCGAATAGCAGTACGTCGCGCTCACTTTCGCGCATTCTATCGGCGATCTTTCAGGAGATTCATACATGGCATTCGCAAATGACGATCGGCGGAACGTTGACGCGCTCTTTGTGGTGTTCGGCAAGAATCCACACACTTGGCGAACGAAAAGAGGTCCACTGGTGAAGGAAATGAGAATCAGTTCAGCGATTGAAGCATCTCTCTATCCCTTTGTTGCTGCGGTGTATCCATTGTTCCGCCAACAAATGTGGGGGGCGGTAGTAATACGCATTGCGCGTTTAGCCGCGGCTTGTTCTCTCGTGCTGTTCTTCCTGATACCCGGAGCGCTCGGGCATGCTCCCCAAGAGGCACCGCAGTCGGCTGCAGCACCGTCGGCCGTTGACTCGGAATACGGCAAGCTTGAGAAGTTGCTTTCTTTCGTGCGGGCCCGCAACGCGGAACAGTATGCAATTTTGTCTCCCAAGGGCATTGACGAAGGAAGTTTTGTGAAAATTGGGAGCATTGATCAGTGGATTACGATTCGTGGGCAGGATCGTGATAATCCCGTGATGTTGTTCTTGCACGGCGGGCCTGGTGACGTAACCAACCCTTGGTCATTCGCTTTGTTTGCGCCATGGGAAAAACACTTCACCGTGGTGCAATGGGATGAGAGGGGCGCCGGCAGAACCCTGAGAAAAAGCGGCCCAGCCGTTGCCTCGACGATCACTGTGGATCGCATGGTGCAAGACGGTATCGAACTGGCGGAATATCTACGCAAACACCTCGGCAAGGAAAAGATCATCATCGTAGGCCATTCGTTCGGCTCAATCCTAGGTACACGCATGGCCAGAGCAAGGCCCGAACTCTTCTATGCTTATGTGGGCACCGGGCAGGTCGTGGATGGCACCAAAAACAATTCCGCCACTTACGATGCGCTGCTGCAAAAGGCGAAGGCCACAGGCGATCAGCGGGCCATGGACGAACTGAGCCGCGTGGGTCCCCCGCCATGGAACTCCGGCGAAGGATACCGCGTGCAGCACAAGTGGGCAAACGCGTTCGAGAACGCAGATCAGTTCCTAGACGCGACCATCGGCCTTACGCTGGTGGCCCCCGGCAATTCTGTGCAAGACCTCAATGACTCCGCTGACGGCCAGGTATTAAGTGGCGACCGTTTGTGGCCGCAGACTAACGCAATCCGACCGGCGGACCTCGGCATGGAATTCTCCCTTCCGTTTTTTGTTTTCCAGGGCGAAGAGGATTTCACAACTTCAACCGCGCTCGCTCGCCAATACCTGGAATCGATCAAGGCACTTCACAAACAGTTTGTGGCGATCAAAGGCGGCGGGCACTTTGCGGTGTTCATGCGCTCCGATCAATTTCTGGAAGAGCTTGTTGCACGAGTGCGCCCGCTGGCTATAGGGCACTGAACTTGAGGGTTGCGCGAGTGGTCAAATCGCGAAAGAGGTCAGCGAAAGAACTGACATCTATTGCTTGGGGATGCGCCGCGGTGAAAAAACCCTCGGGCCTGAGGAGCCTCTCCGGCATTGACTTGGAAAAAACGGACAGCGAGTCGGCCACGTAAGCTCTTTAGAACCTTGAACTGGCCTATCGGACACGAACCAACATCTGAACCCTAGCGAGGTTCAGTAGCGAGGTATACCCACGTTCAGAGGAAACCTTAAGTCGATGCAAGAGTGGCACTTAGTTGTTTCCCGTGGTCCTGAATCGGAAAACAACACCACCAGATCAGGCCCAAACAGCACCATTTCACGGTGTTTTGCAAAATATGGAAAACGTTGGCAGCGGCGTAAGTCTTTTAGAATCTGGAGCGGCCTATCGGAATCGAACCGACACCTGAACCTTGGCAAGGTTCCGTACTACCACTATACTAAGGCCGCTCAACGACTCTTCTTTTTATAACATGCCCGCAAGGCAGCGACAAGCCTTCCATAGCTTGCTTTTCGTCAACGACTCCATCCTGAACTCTAGCCTCAGGAGACCATCGTAACGCGCGCGGACTTCACCACCGGCGAACGCTTCTGCCGGTCGGCGAAGCGATCCGCTTTGTCTTTATCGGTGTACACGCGGCCAAACTTCTCGCCGTCCGCATAATAAACAGTCACCAGAAAGTGGTGATGTTTACGGCGTTTGTCTTTACCAAAATTTGTTTTTTCTTTCCTGGGGGATTTTTTCGTCGAAGTTTTGGTCACAGCGGCCATCCCTGTCTAGTTTGATAGGTCCACTATCGCAGGGAAGCGCCACACGCGCAAGTACCTCTATATATAGTAACTCTGCATCTATGACAACAGATTTAGGCACTGCACTTGCCAATTCTAGGTTCACGTTCGATGGCCATCCGTGCGCGCGCGCTGCGCACGTAAACTTGTTCCCGCCCCCTGGATCGGCGAGAGAACCCCAGAGCCAATTTGGACCACCCTCAAATGTCCTTCCTGCCCCAAAATGCAGGCAAATTCGCTATTTCCCCCTATTGGCCCGGATGGCCCTGGGAAGTTCCTTGAAAGAAGTTGCCACCCATGAAACTTTTCACCCGTTTTTTCGTCTTAGTAGGTGAGGACAACGATAAGCTGAATGTGGCGGAGAATGAACATGATGATGACAATAGCGAAGCACCCGCCCCTCGTGGAAGACCTGCGGAATCATTCGCAGGAGCAGATTGCTGAATTGCGCATGCTGCTTCACTCCGGTGCTCCTTCGCGGCCAGATCCGCGTCGGCCCGGCTTCTATGAAGTCGAAGGGCGTTCGAACGTTTATTATGTTTTTAAATATCCTACGGGAACGAAGGTAATGTTGCTGGGTGTGTGGGATCGCGAAAGCGATCCTGTTGCTGAGCTCGTGGCCTGCACCTGTCCTGCCGCGTAAGTTTCGCTTTTCTCCTGAGCGCACAAAAAACCCGAGAAGCGTCCCGGCCCAGCCGGGGCGCTTCTTAGTCTTTCTCCTCTTCGTCCAATTCCAAGGCTGCTGAATTGACGCAATAGCGCAACCCCGTAGGCTGCGGACCATCGTCGAAAACATGTCCCAAGTGGGCATCACACCGGCTGCACTTGACCTCCGTGCGGGACATACCATGAGAGACGTCGGTTTCCGTCTCCACGGACTCCTCCTTCGCCGGGGCGTAGAAGCTGGGCCACCCGGAGCCCGAGTGGTATTTGGTATCAGAACGAAACAACGGTTGCCCGCAACAAACGCACTTGTAGACCCCAGGCGTGTCGGTATTCTCGTACTCCCCGGTAAAGGGAGGCTCCGTCCCCTTCTGTCGCGTCACATAGTATTGATTCGACGTGAGTTGCTTCTTCCAAGCTGCGGCGTCCCTATGAATTTTCTCGTCCATCGATTTTCCCCATCCGCTCGATTTTGGTTGCCGTCTTGCCCCCTCTTCCATGCTATCAGATTCTGTGCGGCGGCCTGACGATTCACGAGCGCGCCTCGAGCAGGTCTCGGTACATTTACGTTCTAACTCGAAAGCCCACATGCCAGAAAAGCTCGAAAAGTCGGCCTCGAGTGGCGCGCAGGACGTAGAGCAAAGATCGCTCGGCCGGCCCGGGTCCGCCCTTCGGAGCCCCGCGATGATCATTTTGAAGATCTACCCATCAGCATAAATCCATCAAAAAGCGGCATTTACTTCACCACCCGTCGCAAGTCCTATTATCCTGGCAGGCGCGTCTTCGTCTCCTTCCCGTACTGCTCTCCGCAGGACCCGATGAACTGCGAGTACGTCGCTCAAGTCGTCGCGTCGAAAGACTCGAGAACGGCAAATCCGGTGTAGCCGTCCACCGGTATGAACTTCCACGCCGGAGGGTCGGCGGCGCTCCTGGTAGTCGACGTTAAAGGTGCCTGCCCTAGTTGAGTCCCGGCGAGCAACCACAAAAAAATGGTGACTCCCAAAAAAAACCATAGTTGACACAGAACCCGATTTTCTTTAGTTTCTAACTATGAACTCTCGGGTGCATCGCCACCATCATGATCACGGCCATACGCCGCGCCCGATGAGGTGTGCATAGAGTTTCGCAACACAAGGCACTCATCGGCCCGCTGGCGCAGTAAGCCAGCGGGTTTTTTGTTTTTCAGCGGTTGGTTTTCCGGAGGCACGCACGTGGAATCTGTAAACATCGACTTCAACAAAGCAGGCGGGCTCGTTCCCGCGATCATTCAGGACCATCGCTCGGGCGACGTCCTCATGCTCGGCTTTATGAACTCCGCGTCGCTGGCAGAAACCCAATGCTCAGGCGAAGTGGTCTTCTTCAGCCGCTCGCGCAACAAGCTCTGGAAAAAAGGCGAGTCCAGCGGACATGTCCTCAAAGTCCGCGAACTGCGGGTCGACTGCGACGCCGATGCCCTTCTCGTCCGCGTCGAAGCCATCGGCCCGGGCGTCTGCCACGAGGGCTATCGCAGCTGCTTCTTTCGCAAACTGGAATCTGATGGCCTCGCTAAAATCACCGAGGAGCGCGCCTTCACACCAGACACTGTTTACGGCCGGCAGAAACAGGAGAAAAAAGCATGAGCTGTCTCAAGCTCGGCATCCCCAAAGGCAGTTTGCAGGACGCGACGCTGGAGCTTTTTGCCCGCGCCGGATGGAAAATCACGCTCAGCTCGCGCAGTTATGTCCCCACCATCGATGATCCCGAGATCGAATGCCTAATGGTCCGCGCCCAGGAAATGGCCCGCTACGTCGAAACCGGCGCCCTTGACGCCGGAATCACTGGCCACGATTGGGTCGTCGAAACCGGCGCAGCCGTCGACGAACTCTCCGAACTCGTCTACGCCAAACAACGTCTCGCTCGCGTCCGCTGGGTCCTCGCCGTTCCTGAAGACTCGGCCATGCGCGATGTCCGCGACCTCACAGGAAAGACCATCGCCACCGAAGTCGTCCAAATCACCGAAACGTATCTCGCACGCCACGGCGTGAAAGCCCGCGTCGAATTCTCCTGGGGCGCGACCGAAGTCAAAGTCCCGCAGCTTGCCGATGCCATCGTGGAAGTAACCGAAACCGGCTCCTCTTTGCGAGCCAACCGTCTTCGCATCGTCGATACCGTTCTCGAATCCGCCACTGTCTTCATCATGAATCGCTCTGCCGCTTCGGAGCCCTGGAAGCGCGAGAAAGCCGAAAATCTTATTCTCATGCTGCAGGGTGCGATCGCCGCCGCCAGCAAAGTCGGATTGCTTCTCAACGTTCACCGCGACGATCTCGCCGCCGTTCTCGGTGTTTTGCCAGCTCTCAAAAAACCAACCATCTCCGCCCTCAGCGACCCGGATTGGGTCGCCGTGAACACCATCATCGAAGAAGCCGTGGTCCGTCAAATTATTCCCAAGCTCAAAGCGGCCAAGGCACAGGGCATCGTCGAGTACCCGTTGAACAAGATCGTGCTTTGATGCACATCCTAAAGCTCACTTCCGCCGTCGAAAAAAATCTCCTCCGCGCCCGCCACCAGCGCGACTTGGAAGCCGAGCGCATTGCCGCACGCATCATCGCCGATGTCCGCAAGCGCGGCGATGCTGCGCTGTCAGCGTGGGCAAAAAAACTGGATGGAATCGACCTTCGCCGCACCGGCGTCTGGATCTCGGAACGCAAAATCAACGCCGCGCGCAAACAAGTCAAGCCCGAATTTATCGGTGCGTTGCGCCACGCCGAAAAAAACATTCGCCACGTCGCCGAAAAACAGTTACCGCGCCCCTGGTCTTTAGAAGTCGAACCCGGGGTGACCATCTCTCAACTCACCCGTCCCCTGGAAGCCATCGGGTGCTACATTCCAGGCGGCCGCTTCGCCCTAGTCTCCACGCTGCTGATGACCGTCGTCCCTGCCCGCGTCGCTGGTGTGAAGCGTGTCGCCGTGGTTTGCCCCAAACCCAATCCTGAACTCCTCGCCGCCGCTAGTTTGCTCGGGATAACTCAAATCGCCAGCGTGGGCGGCGCACAAGCAATCGCTGCGCTGGCCTACGGCACAAAGAGAATCCCCCGCGTCGATAAAATCTTCGGTCCCGGCAACCGATTTGTCACCGCCGCAAAGCAGCTCGTCAGCAGCGATTGTGCTATTGATCTTCCGGCAGGCCCAACCGAAGCCATCGTTCTCGCGGCAACGGGCAACCCGAAATGGATTGCGGCAGACCTGCTCGCGCAAGCGGAGCATGCTCCCGATGCGGGCAGCTTTCTGGTCACTCCTTCCACGAGCCTGGCACGCGCCGTCCAGCAAGAAGTGACAGCGCAACTAGCCAACCTTCCTTCCAACAATCCCGCTCACGCCTCCATGCGCAACACTGGCACAATCTTGCTCGCCCCTTCTATCGAAACCGCGTGCGTTTTTTCCAACCGCTTTGCTCCAGAACATCTGAGTCTTCCGGACAACCCCGACGCGCTGCTTAAAACAATCACGGCTGCAGGCACCATCTTCCTCGGCCCTTGGGGCGCGCAGCCTCTCGGCGATTACATCAGCGGCAGCAATCACGTTTTGCCGACCGGTGGGTGGGCGCGCATGCGCGGCGGTTTATCCGCAGCCGATTTCATAAAATGCTTCACCGTCCAGACCATCGAGCGCGCGGGCTTCCAGCGTCTTAGAGAGGACGCGGTAATATTGGCGCAGGCCGAAGGCTTGTTCGCTCACGCCAACGCCGTCGAGGTTCGTAGATGAAACCGAAACTCCCCATTCGCCAGGCTATTCTAGACCGGCGCACCTACGAAGCGCCCGCTGAAGGCCGACTTGGCAAAACTCGCCTCGATTTTAACGAGAACACCGCGGGTTGCTCGCCCGCCGTTCTCCGCGCCCTGGCGAAGATCACAGCGCAGCAATTCGCCATGTATCCCGAGTATCTGGCGCACACGAAACGGCTGGCGCGATACTTTCGCGTTCGACCCGAAGAGCTGATGCTCACCAACGGCGGCGACGATGCCCTGCGCGTCTTCTTCGATGCCTTCGTGGATGCTGGCAGCCACATTCTGATTTGTGAGCCGACCTTCCCGATGTACCGCTATTACGCCGAGATTTTCGGCGCGCGCATCGAAGTCGAGCGCTACGGCTCGGACATGGAATTCCCTCTCGCGGGCATCTGCGTCGCTCTTGGCACGAAACCGCGCGTCCTGTTCATCGCCAATCCCAACAATCCCACTGGGACGCTCCTCCAGCCGGATGCGATCAAGAAAATTCTCAAAGCTGCGACGCATACGGCGGTCGTAATCGATGAAGCGTATGTCGAATTTTCCGGCGCGACCGTCACGCCCTGGATCAACCAGTATCCCAATCTGTTCAGCGCGCGTACATTTTCAAAAGCCGCTGGACTTGCTGCTCTGCGGCTCGGCGCGGTTATCGCCTGCGAAGAATCACTGGCACTCCTTCGTCGCGCCATGCCGCCCTTTCCCATCAACATCGCGGCATTACTTGCGGCGCAAGCCGCAGTCGAGGATCGCGCCACCATTCGGCGCTACGTCAGCACAGTAAAACGCCTCCGCTCCTGGTTCGCCTCGGAACTGAAAAAGCTCGGCGTAATCGTTTATCCCAGCGCAGGAAATTTTCTCCTCGCCAATTTCGGCCCCGGCGGT
>Ga0207132_1159_pt1:0-2500 | contig 14098 bp, 8 predicted proteins | sample Alteio_BWMinHeat_14_FD_153554 | JGI IMG/M metagenome (GOLD analysis project Ga0207132, IMG submission 153554) | Enriched cells from forest soil in Barre Woods Harvard Forest LTER site, Petersham, Massachusetts, United States -... | ecosystem: Environmental > Terrestrial > Soil > Temperate...
GATTTTCACCTGACAGTTTATCTTTCCACATTTCAGATGTTGCAATGGTAATGTTTGCGACGGCCGCACCATTTGGCGTGTACCTGACTTCAGGATCACGTCCCAAATTACCAACTAAAATGACTTTATTGACGCTACCACGTGCCATGATTTACTCCTGATAAAAATGTTGGGATGATTGCATTGAAAATGCAAATGATAACCATATTAAGGATAAGAAAAAACAGAACAAGTATACGCCTTTTGTGTTGAGATAGCCATAAATAAATCCGCCAAGAATACCACCTGCAAAAATACCAAGAAATTGTGCGCATGAATAAATGCCAAGCGCACCGCCTTTTTGATTGAGAGGCGCAGCACGAGAAACCAGTGATGGTAGAAACCCTTCTAATAATGTAAAACCGATAAAAAATAAGCTTAATGCGAAAATAATAAACAAAGTAGAGGGAATGCATAGTAAGAACAATAATTCGCTAATTAATAGTATAGAGATTGCCAATAGAAAACAGGATTTAATGCTGTGTGTGCGTTCCACCATTCCTATACAAAAAAAACTGATCGGAAATGCAATCATTAAGCTTGGTGCATATAATGTCCAATGCTGAGTGATGGGGACGTGTAATGAATCGATGATGTTAAAAGGAATGGCCACAAAGCTTGCGCTAAAAAGCGTATGTAAAATAAAAATTCCACTATTTAATCGCCATAACTCAGGTTGTCTCAATAATGTTTTAATGGCGCTGACTTGTAAACGAGATGGCATAGCAGATGCTGTCGTGGGATCCGGTACAATGGTATACAGCAAAATTAAAATGACCATGCCCAAAAATGCGCTGAACAAAAATAAATCACCCACATTGAACCATTGATTCAGCAAAGGCCCAGCTAACATGGCAATGCCAAAAGCAGCGCCAATGCCAATACCGGTAATGGCCATTGCTTGTGTGCGTTTTTCGATGCGTGTGCAATCCGCCAGTAACGCAAGTAAGGTGCTGCCAACTGCCCCTGAACCTTGTAAAGCGCGGCCTAAGATCATGCTCCAAATGGATTCGGTGTAGCCAGAAAGAAAACTACCAAGGATAAAAATACACAACCCAACAGTAATGATCGTTTTGCGGCCATATTGATCAGAGAGCATCCCTAATGGGATTTGCAAAAAAGCTTGAAATAACCCATAGATACCGATTGCAAGACCGATTAAAAAGGGGGTGGCATCCTCTAAGGTATTGGCATAGAGGGCAAAGAGTGGTAAGGCCATAAAGAGAGCAACCATTCTTAAGGCCATAATGAGAGACAAGCCAAAAATGGCGCGTTTTTCAAACAGTGTCAAGGACAGGGCGGACATGTTAATTTTCCGTTTACGTTTGCGTGAGATTATACCCTCATCGAAAATAATAAGGCAGTATGGATTGGATTCTTTTATACTGAGGGCTTTATTTAGCTGTGTGGTGTGTAAATATGAAACAAATTCGGATTCGTGGTGCCCGTACCCACAACCTTAAGAACATTAATTTGGATTTCCCGCGCGATAAAGTGGTTGTCATTACCGGTTTATCTGGTTCGGGTAAGTCATCGTTGGCCTTTGATACCCTATATGCTGAAGGACAGCGCCGCTATGTGGAATCGCTTTCTTCCTATGCTAGGCAATTCTTATCGGTGATGGAAAAACCCGATGTCGATCATATCGAAGGTTTGTCGCCCGCGATTTCCATCGAACAAAAATCCACCTCACACAATCCACGCTCAACGGTTGGCACCATTACCGAGATCCATGATTACCTGCGCTTACTTTATGCCAAAGTTGGGACGCCGCATTGTCCTACACATCATCATGCCCTAGAAGCACAAACCATCTCACAAATGGTCGATACCATTTTAAGTATGCCGACTGATACTAAAATCATGATCTTAGCGCCGGTGGTGAAAGAACGTAAGGGCGAACACATTGAATTGTTGCAAACATTAAAAAGCCAAGGCTTTATTCGTGCCAGAATTGATGGGGTATTGCATGAATTAGATGAAGCGCCATCACTCGATTTGCGCAAAAAACACACGATTGAAGTGGTTATCGATCGACTTAAAGTGCGGGAAGATGCAAGAAGTCGACTCGCTGAATCATTAGAAACGGGCAGTCGTTTAGCTGATGGCTTGGTGGCAGTTGGGTTTATGGATGATGAGAGTCGACCGCTACAACTCTTTTCAACACGTTTTGCTTGCCCTGATTGCGGCTATAGTTTATCCGAGTTAACACCAAGACTCTTTTCATTTAATAATCCCATGGGGGCTTGTGCAAAATGCGATGGGCTCGGTGTGCATGAATTATTTGATCCAGAATTGATTATTCATAAATCACTCAGTTTGGCGGAGGGTGCGATTGCGGGTTGGGATAAGCGCAACAAATATTATAGCCAATTGCTCAATGCGCTTGCTAAACACTATCGTTTTGATATTGATTTGCCATTTGCCAAATTGCCTAAAAAAATTCAAGCTGTTTTACTTT
>Ga0207132_1159_pt1:7500-14098 | contig 14098 bp, 8 predicted proteins | sample Alteio_BWMinHeat_14_FD_153554 | JGI IMG/M metagenome (GOLD analysis project Ga0207132, IMG submission 153554) | Enriched cells from forest soil in Barre Woods Harvard Forest LTER site, Petersham, Massachusetts, United States -... | ecosystem: Environmental > Terrestrial > Soil > Temperate...
CAGCCCAGACCGTCAGTTAAGGTCCCCAAGAGATAGTTAAGTGGAAAACGAAGTGGAAAGGCATAGACAGCCAGGAGGTTGGCTTAGAAGCAGCCATCCTTTAAAGAAAGCGTAATAGCTCACTGGTCGAGTCGGTCTGCGCGGAAGATGTAACGGGGCTAAAACTATCCACCGAAGCTACGGATGCACGCAAGTGCGTGGTAGAGGAGCGTTCTGTAAGCTGATGAAGGTGAGCTGAGAAGCGAGCTGGAGGTATCAGAAGTGCGAATGCTGATATGAGTAACGATAATGCGGGAGAAAAACCCGCACGCCGGAAGTCTAAGGATTCCTGCGCGACGGTAATCGGCGCAGGGTGAGTCGGCCCCTAAGGCGAGGCTGAGAAGCGTAGTTGATGGGAAACAGGTTAATATTCCTGTACTTAGTGACTGGAGCGAGGGAGAGACGGAGAAAGCTAGGTTAGCCAGCTGTTGGAAGTGCTGGTTTAAGCGAGTAGGTAGAATGGTTAGGCAAATCCGGCCATTTAATACTGAGACGCGACGACGATTGACCTGCAAAGGTTGAGAAGTAATTGATGCTAAGCTTCCAGGAAAATCTTCTAAGTGACGAAGGTTGCTGAACCGTACCGCAAACCGACACAGGTAGACAAGTAGAGAATACTAAGGCGCTTGAGAGACCTCGGGTGAAGGAACTAGGCAAATTGACACCGTAACTTCGGGAGAAGGTGTGCCTCTGGTATGTGAAGTCCCTGCGGATGGAGCAGAGAGAGGTTGCAAAGAATCGGTGGTTGCGACTGTTTAATAAAAACACAGCACTCTGCGAACTCGAAAGAGGAAGTATAGGGTGTGACGCCTGCCCGGTGCCGGAAGGTTAAGTGAAGGGGTAATCTGTTAAAGGAGAAGCTCTAGATCGAAGCCCCGGTAAACGGCGGCCGTAACTATAACGGTCCTAAGGTAGCGAAATTCCTTGTCGGGTAAGTTCCGACCTGCACGAAAGGCGTAACGACAGCCACACTGTCTCCACCCGAGACTCAGTGAAGTTGAAATTGCTGTGAAGATGCAGTGTACCCGCGGCAAGACGGAAAGACCCCGTGCACCTTTACTATAGCTTTGCACTGGACTTTGAGCGTGTTTGTGTAGGATAGGTGGGAGGCTTTGAAGCATAGGCGCCAGCTTATGTGGAGCCGACCTTGAAATACCACCCTAATAGGCTTGGGGTTCTAACCAGGTACCGTGAAACCGGTAATGGGACAGTGCATGGTGGGTAGTTTGACTGGGGCGGTCTCCTCCTAAAGAGTAACGGAGGAGCACGAAGGTACTCTCAGCGCGGTCGGACATCGCGCGAGGCGTGTAAGAGCGTAAGAGTGCTTGACTGTGAGACTGACGGGTCGAGCAGGTACGAAAGTAGGTTCTAGTGATCCGGTGGTTCTGAATGGAAGGGCCATCGCTCAACGGATAAAAGGTACGCCGGGGATAACAGGCTGATACCGCCCAAGAGTTCATATCGACGGCGGTGTTTGGCACCTCGATGTCGGCTCATCACATCCTGGGGCTGAAGCTGGTCCCAAGGGTATGGCTGTTCGCCATTTAAAGTGGTACGCGAGCTGGGTTTAGAACGTCGTGAGACAGTTCGGTCCCTATCTGCCGTGGGCGTATGAGATTTGAGGGGGGTTGTTCCTAGTACGAGAGGACCGGAATGAACGAACCTCTGGTGTACCGGTTGTCACGCCAGTGGCATTGCCGGGTAGCTAAGTTCGGGAGAGATAACCGCTGAAAGCATCTAAGCGGGAAGCTTGCCTCAAGATTAGATCTCACGAGTTGAAATACTCCGGAAGGTTTGTTGTAGACCACAACGTTGATAGGCTGGGTGTGTAATTGCAGTAATGCATTGAGCTAACCAGTACTAATTGACCGAGAGACTTGACCATGTAACACTTAAGTTACTTTGCTTTCTTAGGTCTATCTGAAAAGAAGAAAGATCAGATAGGCCGCCAGAATATTGCCTGGCGATAATAGCAAGTGGGCACCACCTGAAACCATCTCGAACTCAGAAGTGAAACCATTTAGCGCCTATGATAGTGTGGTTCTCCATGCAAAAGTCGGTCATCGCTAGGCTTTAATGCTAAAAAAGCCCGTATTCTTCAAGTCATTTTATGATTTCGAAAGAGCGGGCTTTTTTGTTTGTGTTGTGGAATTTATCAAAAATTAAAACTACAAGGAGATCATCATTATGCAATCACATCAATCACATCCACTCGTTATGCAACTTGAGCGTGACTGGATAAATACGTTTAAATCTGGCAATCAACACATCAAAAAACTGCAGGCGCTTGCCGATTCAGCTAACGCGCACGATAAAGAAACCTTCACCAGTAAAATAAAAGTCATCAAATCAGTTGACACCTTCGCAGAGTTGCTTGATGCAACGGAAAATGTCGATATAGAGTCGCACAAAGATGAACCCGTTATTCGCTACATAGGCGCAAGAGGTATCAAAGCGGTGGCATGGGCTATATCATTTTGGCTTCCTGAATGTGATTATCTCTTAACTGAACGCTATTTACGTGAGGACATCCTAAAACAACAAGCCGCTTTTCTTAACGCGCAACGAGATTGGGTTGAAACTTTGAAGCGTGATAATGTCAATATAGCCAAAATGCAAAAGATTGCGGATTCTGCTAATGAACCGCGTTTTAATGACGTTCTAAAGGAAATCAGAGCTGCTGATAGTATTGAAGCTCTGCTTATTGCAACAAAACATGCGGACATGGAATCGAATCAAGATGATCCTGCTGTTAAATATATGGGCCCGACTGGTATAAAAACCATAATAAAAGGCATCGCATTTTTTGTACCATCACAGGCTAACGAGGCTGATTTTATTTTAAATCTACGTGACTTACGTGAAAGTATTTTAAATACCAAAGTATTTTTTACTAATGAAGCTAACGAAAACAATCATTCTACTTCGATGACACGTCTTACCAAACACAGTTAAATTGTTAGATAACAAGCGTCCCGCCATTCTCCATCCAGAGCACTCAGCTTTTGGATGGAGATTCATCTGATACCCTCGCCATTCACGAGAATATCAGGCTACAAATCGCTTGCATATTGGAAAAAAAGCAATAAAATATCAATTTTCGCTGGCGTAGCTCAGTTGGTAGAGCAGCTGATTTGTAATCAGCAGGTCGCGGGTTCGAGTCCCATCGCCAGCTTTCAAATATCAAGTTACTATAACTTCCCCTATTTTTAATCGTACGAGGACGTACATGATGAAAAGCAAACACTATGGAACGTATTGTTATTAGGATCGATTTTCAGTCGATAGTTAAGCAGTGTTACTCGAACTAAAAATACGCATTGCAGCCTTATTTAATGGTAGGCGTCGGAGTGGCCTGGGCACAACTTAGTCATTACTGGGACATCTAAATAATACTTGTGTGCAGACGAGTGATTAGCATACATTTTTAACGAAGGCGACAACGATTTTTATTTTATGCTTTTGCCGTTGATGACGTTGACGTTTGGCCCGATCACATCCTTATTTTTGGCTTAATCATTCAATGCAAAGTAATTGGCAGGTGTGTCATTTTCATCCGCACTTAAGCAGTCTTCATCGTCAGTGCTAAAATATAAGGCGTCATCATCAATATCATCGTGAAACATTTTGTACTTATATACCTATTTATTATTTACTGAGCCAGTGGTGTGCCGTTCACCTTCTTGAGCTGACACAGCATGCAAGCGCCATTCATATTGAGGCACCATGGTGAATGTGATAGGGGGTATGATAACACGATTTGCTTGAGCTCAGTCAACACGACTTAGTATTGTTCCATAAAACGTCGCTATCACCTATACATTTATCGAAACAACATGCGTTATGCGTGAAACTCTTGGCACAAGGAAAATCATCAAAAGAAATTGCTCGCATGATGAATATTTCATATCGAACAGTAGAAGGTTATTTGGCACAAGCAATGGAACAACTTGGCTGTGTATCGAGCAAGGAATTAATTGCATTGTACCATCATAAACCTTAATGCATCTATTTGTTAACCTCCGCCACAATTCTCATGACGTGTTTATCCACTGCATTATCATCACTATCTACCACAAGTGTTGCAAGCTCAGCATACAAGTGATCACGTTCAGCATGCAGATGATCGAAAAATGTTTTGATTTGAGTGCTTGACATAATAGCTGATGGATTAGTTTGATTGCGTTCAAGCTGCACTTGCGTGCTGACTTTCAAATAAACAATCAAATCATCTTTTAACAGCTCTTTGCTATCGTTATTGAACACAATACTGGCATCAGTAGTCACCACAATATTTTTCTTTTGTAGCAATTCTTTTAATACCGATGTTTCTGCTTGATGAAAAGCATGGACACCATTTTGATCAAAGAGATCATTGAGTTTGCGTCCCATATGAAATTCTAAACCAAAATCAGCATCGACAAATTGCCAAGCTAGTTTATCCGCAACTTCTTTGGCAATGAGTGCTTTTCCAGCGCCAGGGTGTCCAATAATAAAAATGCGTTGATATTTTTTCATGTTTGCCTCCACATAACAAATAATTAATTTACAGAGTTAGTATAAAGCATAGCGTTCATGTTTTTTAGACGTAGAACTACGCAAGATTGCTCAATATATCTTAACATCATGCTTGACGGCAGCTTAGTTGTTGATTATGATTGACTTTGCAGTACATACAACATCTTATTTTTATCCAATCAAAACCAACATTACTAGTTAACGTATAGCCTCTACATCGAACTCAATTTTGCATTCACCTATTTAACGTGAGGAAAATAAGCATGAATTACCCAAAAATAATTCAATCACAAGCCATCATTTTAACTCTTATTATGGTATCGCCATTAAATTTCGCAAACAAAGCGAAGACCATCATTCCCTGTCCATCAATTGCCGCCATTCAACAAACAAGCAGTCAGCTTGATCGCGTGGGTGATGATAATCCCGGTTATATGGCGTATACCTCAGATTTTATGCTGAATGAAAATAACCACATGTGGGGTGTTGCAGCACGTAATATTATCGCAGACAGCATTGATGAAGCGCTTGCAATTGGCAAACAAAACGTTGCTCAAATCTCCAGCGTGAAAACAAAAAATGCAATTGAACTTCCTGGCGAACACATATTTTATTGTCAATATGAACCCAGAAATATTATTGCAGTCACTGATGATCTCAACATTGCTCGTAGTAGATTGCATAAAATCCAATAGATGGAAGTGACACGCTCCAACTCGTTCCACCGTCAGTGCTTTGAGCAAGTAATGGTGTTCCTAAACCAAAAATATTATTTGAGCTAACATTTCGTTGGTATACAGATTATTTTGTGTAAGCGTGCCATTGACCGGTGTGGTATCGATGGTTGCATTGCCTAATTTAATTTTTCCTAAATCAGCAAGACGATAGCCAGCGCCAATACGCATGTGCGAAGTGACATCAACATCAATACCCACACCAATCGCATAGCTAAATGAAAGCGTTGATTTATTTTGGTACATACGGGTGAAAGTAATAAAGGGCGGAACATTTGTGTAGTAGTTATTAGATCGGTTAAATGCGGCACCTACACCTGCCAATAAATAGGGATGATATTTTTCATGCGTTGTATAAAGTAATTTTCCTTCCAGTAATAGCTGTTTGTTAGTAACACGATAATGGTAATGATAAATATCTTCGGATTGAACATCTGCTCCTTGAGTCAGTGTGCCCTGAGCAGTAAATGGGGTAGCCTGATTATAATCAACTCCTATTTGCAGCGCCCACTTTGGAAATAAATTGAATTCAGCACCTAGAAACCCATCCAGCAAGCTGGAGGATTGTGTAACCTTATAGACTGAATAATCATAGAACTCATCCGTATTGGGATTTTGAGTCGGAAAAGTTTTGGATTTCCCGACATGAGAAGATATTGAAACGCCAGTTCCAATACTGACGATTGGGTGCCACGATTTATTTGCGCCGTTCAAAATAAAAGAAAAACCGTAGGATGAAGTTGAAAAAATCAACGGCATCGTAATGAGAAAGACACTAATGCATATGATTTTGTATTGCAGGCCCACATAAATTTGACATCTTGTCATTCATTGATTTCCTTCATTTATTGCAATAACAAAAATGATTTCCCAGGCAATTTACTCATCATAATAACGATAAGTAAATTGAAAGGCTATTACTTTCTCTTGATTAGTTTCTTGACATTACAAAATGCATTTATGTCAACTCACGATGTCGAAAACAATTCGTCGTATGATCATTCACCATGCCAACTGCCTGCATGAAGGCATAACAAATCGTTGTGCCCACAAATTTAAATCCTCTTTTTTTCAAGTCTTTTGACATGGCATCAGACACATCCGTGCGATTGGGAATAGCTTTATGCTGTTTGTGATTATTTTGAATCACGCAACCATCAGTAAATTGCCAAATATAAGCCGAAAAACTTCCATACTCTTTCTTGACTTGCAAAAATGCTTTTGCATTTCCAATCGCCGCATGAATTTTCAAGCGATTGCGAATGATGCCTTCATCACGTAATAATTCAGCGATTTTATTTTTGTCA
>Ga0207132_1160_pt1 | contig 14013 bp, 7 predicted proteins | sample Alteio_BWMinHeat_14_FD_153554 | JGI IMG/M metagenome (GOLD analysis project Ga0207132, IMG submission 153554) | Enriched cells from forest soil in Barre Woods Harvard Forest LTER site, Petersham, Massachusetts, United States -... | ecosystem: Environmental > Terrestrial > Soil > Temperate forest >...
TGTATCCGCGGGCTGGGACGCTCGGAGGGTGCACGGCGCACAACGCGATGATTTTTGTGGCGCCGAACGACGAAGATTGGGACGAGATTGCGCAGCTCACGAAGGACGAAAGTTGGAAAGCGGAAAAGATGCGCGAGTATTTTGAGCGCCTGGAGAACTGCCATCACCGGCCCTGGCAGCGCTGGCTGGTGAAGATGGGGATGAATCCGACGCGTCACGGATGGAATGGCTGGCTGCAGACGGAAAAGGCGCTGCCCATGGGGGAGCTGGTGAATCGCGCGCTGCGGGACGCAGTGCTGGATGGTGCGTTTGAGGCTTATTTTCATTCGTGCGAGAAACGTGAAGAGCTGCGATGGCTGTTCGAGGGTTTGTGGGATCCCAACGATTGGAGGCTGCTTAGGGAAAATGCCGTGGGAGTGCGGTACACGCCCCTGTCTACGCGAAACCACGCGCGCATTGGAACGCGGGAACGTCTGCTGGAGACGCGCCGGAAACATGCGAATTTGCGCGTCGAATTGCATGCCCTGGCCACGCGCGTGTTGCTCGACGAAAACAACCGGGCGGTAGGGGTGGAATACCTGCACGGGGAAAAACTCTATCGCGCGCATCCGCGGCCGAACGCCGCTGGCGGAGAACTCCGCACTATTCGTGCTTCGCGGGAAGTGATTGTGGCCGGCGGTGCCTTTAATTCTCCCCAACTGCTGATGCTTTCTGGGATTGGGCGGCGCGATGTTTTGCGGGCGTGCGGGATAAAGGTGCGCGTGGAGCTTGAAAGCGTAGGCCGCAATCTGCAAGACCGCTATGAAGTGGGGGTGGTCAACCGGATGAAGTTTCCCGCGTGGCCGCTGTTTGAAGGGGTGAAATTTGCGGCGCGGGATCCGCAGTTTGGGCAGTGGGCGAGCTGCCGCAGCGGAATTTATGCCACGAATGGGAATGTACTGAGCGTGTTTCGGCAATCTGCCGGGAACGATCGGGCACCGGATCTTTTCTGCATGGGGCTACTGGCTAATTTTCAGGGCTACTATCCCGGGTATTCGAAGAAATTCGCGACCGATCTGAATTATTTGACGTGGGTGATATTGAAAGGTCACACGGGGAATCGAGCTGGGGAAGTGACCTTACGCTCCGCGGATGCGCGCGATACGCCGCTTATCAATTTTCATTCGTTTGAGGATGGGGGAGATGCGGATATCGAGGCGGTACTGGAGGGAATCCATTTCGTGCGGCGGCTGGTCGCGCCGCTGAAGACGCAAGACCTGCTGGATGAAGAGGAAGTTCCTGGCGAGCAGATGAGTGACGCGGAGTTGCGGAAATTTGTTCGTTGCCGCGCTTGGGGGCACCACGCGTCTTCGACGTGCGCGATTGGAGCGCAGGAGGATGGTGGCGTGCTCGACTGTAATTTTCGAGTGCACGGGACGGAGGGTTTGCGCGTGGTGGATGCCTCGGTGTTTCCGCGGATTCCAGGTTTGTTTATTGTCAGTGCAGTTTACATGATTGGGGAAAAGGCGGCGGACGTGATTCTGGGTGGCAAGTGATTGTGGAGAAGGCCGTGCGGCTTTTGCACGGTACGAGAGATACGTTGCCGACAGAGGGTCAAGATGTCGTCATCGTTCGGCCTTTTTTTAAAAAAAAGCGGAACAGGTGAGCACCAGGCCAGGCCCGCCAAAGCCCGGCCCGGACAAAGGATAGGAAGGAGTTGCGTGATGGCTCATGATGCTGGGCAGTTGCTGGAGATGACCGGGGCGCAGTTGGATGAGCTTTTTGGCAGTAGTCCGGCGGGGGATATTCCGAACGGACCGGCTAAGGGCACGGCGATTATTGCCCCGGGGACCAAGTTCAGCGGGGAGATTGCGGAGCTTATCAACGTGTTTGGGTGGCAGGGGAAAACGTTTGATGCCGCGCGCGGAGTGTTGCGCAATCGGATTTTGTCGATTGGGCTGAACGCCATCGTGGCTACGGTGTACAAGGGGCCGAGCTGGCTGGACCAGAAGGAATGCATCGTTCTGGACTATTCGGAGACGTCGCTGGTGGCGCGGTGGATTCGGGATGAGATCCGGCTGATTGGTCCGGGGTTTTACCTGGGACGGATGTATTGGGACAAAACGGCGCTGATTCATTTCGCACTGGAGTTTGCGGGGCAGTGAATGGCCGGGCCAACGAGGGTGCTGGGTGCAGGAGGCCACGTCGTGTCGAAGAAAGTTGGGCAGGTTCGCTTAACAGTTTTGTTGCTGGCTTTTGTCGTGCTGGCCGCAGTGGTAACCGCTTACGTCATGCACTGGTATGCGCAACCGCGTCCCGGACACGTGAAGGACGAGGCGTTGCTGGCGGGGCGCGATGCGGCGAGCTTTGTGGCATCGGATGTGGACTATTTCCACGACATGGACGGCGGGATCGACCTGAAGGCACTGGCGCCGGATGACGATAAGTCAGCGCTGGTCCGCGGGCGCAATACGTGGATCGTTTGGACGGCGGGGAACGACCGGCTGTGGAACGAGCTGATTTATCGCGGCGCGGGGGCGCTGGATTTTTTGAAGGTGCTCTCGACGCACCCCGAGCTCAAAAAGATTGACCCGAATTTCCGACACGATAAACGCTGGGAGTATCTGGGACTGGCGAACGATCCGTGCTTTGAAGAGGCGCAGGGACCGGATCTGGAGCGCTGGGGTTTGTGGCTGGATAAGCGGCGCGCAGGTTGCACGCCCGACCCTTTTGAAGATGAGTCGAAATATCCCGGAGTGAAGATTGGTTCGCGCGGGACGAAACTGAACGGCAAGGATTTCCCAACCGGTTCTTATTACGGATACGAGACCGGAATTGTGGGATTGCGACTCTTTCCGAATCCTGCTTTCGACGCCGAGGCCGCACAACATTGGGATCCCGTTCGCTATTACACGGACAAAAGCTACTACGACGATAAGAAGCTGGTGCGGCCTTATCGTGTAGGAATGTCATGCGGGTTCTGCCATGTGGGACCGAATCCGCTGAAACCGCCGAAGGATCCCGATAATCCTCAATGGGAAAATCTGAGCTCGAACGTGGGAGCGCAATATTTTTGGATTGACAGGATTTTTTACTGGAAGGGCGAGCAGGACAATTTCGTGTGGCAGCTTTTCCATACTTCACGGCCGGGCTCGCTGGATACCTCGCTGGTCTCGACGGACAGCATTAACAATCCGCGGACGATGAATGCGGTGTACATGTTGAAGGAGCGACTGGAACATGCGACGCGGTGGGGCAAAGAGACGTTGGCGGGAGCGCAACGAAACAACAAACAATTCAACGACTACATTCCAGTGGACAACCACGGAGCGGCCAACGAAACGGACAAGCAAAAGGAAGAGCAGACGTTAGACACGTATTATCATCCGCCGGACACGGTGTGGACGCCGCGCGTGCTGAAGGATGGCTCAGACTCGGTGGGGGCGCTGGGCGCGCTGAATCGCGTGTATCTGAACATTGGAACGTTCAGCGAAGAGTGGTTGCTGCATTTTAACGCGCTGGTGGGCGGGAAGCCGATTTCGCCGATTGAAATTTCCGTGGCACGGAAAAATTCGGCGTATTTCGCGGCGACCGAAGCACAAACGCCGGCCATGGCGTTGTTTTTTCTGAACAGCACGGAACCGCATCATTTGGAGGATTTGCGCAAGACAGATGCGGATGCACGGAAGGCGCTGGATATGGATGAAGCGCTGGTGCCGCGCGGGAAAGAGGTGTTTGCGGTACGGTGCGCGCGGTGCCACTCGAGCAAATTGCCGGAGTTTCCGCCGGATGTGGCGGCGAATGCACTGGAGGAGGGCCGCGGTTGTGGGGGAAAGAATTATCTGGATTGCTGGTCGAAATATTGGGCGTGGACAGAGACCTACGGATTCCAGGAAAAGATGACGGAGATGGTGAAGCAGCCAGATTTTCTGAAGCACAATTATTTGTCGTCCGAGCTGCGGATTCCGGTGACGCTGCTCGAGACGAATGCGTGCAGCCCGCTGGCTACAAACGCACTGGCGGATAACATTTGGGATAATTTCTCTTCGCAGTCTTATAAAGAGCTGCCGTCGGTGGGGACCATCACCTGGTACCACCCTTATACGGGGAAAGCCAGAAGTTATCAAATGCCAGCCGGAGGACGGGGATATACGCGTCCGCCGTCGCTGGTCAGTTTATGGTCCACCGCGCCGTATTTACTGAACAACAGTGTGGGGAAATTCAATGCAGACCCGTCGGTGAAAGGGCGGCTGGATTCGTTCCAGGATTCCATCGAGCAGCTGCTGTGGCCGGAGAGGCGGGAGAAGGACGAATTCCTGGGCGACAGAATTCCTGGAAAGATCGATCGCACTACGCAAGAAAGCTATCTGCGAATATCTGACGGTTACCTTCCGGATGCGCTCACGAAATTGCCGTGGCTTGCGCGGGTGCTCCCCAATTACATTACGCACGAAAATGGGATGATCCAGATCGGGCCAATTCCCAAGGGCACTCCGGTGGGCCTGCTTACCAATTTGATGCTGCTGTCGGAGAGTACGGATCCGGCGGAACGACTGCAGCATGACAACAAACTCTTCAGTCTGGCGCTGAAAATCGGCGGCGATCTGAAGAAACTGCCCAAGGACGCCAGCGACGAAGAAAGGCGAAAAGCGTTCTCCAACGCGGTGGATCCACTCTTGGAGCTTAGCAAGTGTCCGGACTTGATTGTAAATCGCGGGCATTATTTCGGCACGGATAAATTCACGGGAGGCGAACCGGGGCTGAGCGACGCGGACAAACATGCGTTGATCGCATTTTTGAAACGGTTTTAGGGTCATCGCGGCGGGAATTCCCGGCCGATGCGAGCCATAGGTGAAGTCTTGAACGCTGGGAGCGCGTAAATCATGGCAACCGACTACATCCATCGATTGGCCGAAGAATCGCTCGAGCCCCGCAACGCGGCCAAAGTTCCGCTGGCGCAGAAAATTCTCGCTGCTGCGTTTGAATCGCCGGCTGCGGACGCCATGGCTCTGGCTGCGCAGCTGGAATCGCGCCCGGACGTCCAGGCGCAGTTGGCGTCGCTCACTGGATATACGCCCAGCCAGTGGTTGCTGGACCGAGAGCTTCGGCAGGTGGCGAAGCGGCGGAAAAAGGTGGGTATCGAGACGGATGTGCCACCGGCGGCACCGGCGTCCAACGCCTACGCGCGAGCCGCGAAGTCCGGGCTGATGGGACTTTGTTTTTCCGGCGGCGGCATTCGGAGCGCCAGTTTCAACCTGGGCGTACTGCAGGGCCTTGCGGAGCTGGAGCTGCTCCGGTATTTCGATTATCTGTCTTCGGTATCGGGCGGCGGCTACATCCACCAGTGGCTGGCGGCGTGGAGCAAGCGGTCGAGCTTTGCGGAAGTGAACAAACAACTGATACCACTGCCCGACACGGGCAATCCTGGTACGCATCCGGAACCCATTCGCTGGCTCCGGCGGTATTGCAACTATCTGACGCCGCAAACGGGCCTGCTGAGCGCGGATTCCTGGGTAGCGTTTGCTACCTGGTTGCGGAACACGCTGCTGAACCAGATGATTTTGATCTCTGGGATGCTGGCGCTGATCCTCCTTCCGCACATTGTGGCGTTTAAGTCGCTGGTTCCGCGGAGCGGTCCCACGGCGGCGATTCTGATCGGCGTGATCTGCGGCCTGTGGCTGCTGGCGAGCGACGGGGTGGCCAGGAATCTGGCGCTGCTGCGCGGACCCGGGGCAGAGGAGCAACACGGCGCCGGACAGGATGCGGTCGAGCGATGGATCGTGTCGCCATTGCTGCTGGCGGCGCTGCTGTTGGCGCTACTAATGCGGATGATTTCGGCGGCGCCTTTCGGAGTCAACCTGGCGCTGGTGTTCTTGGCGAGCGTAGTGCTGTTGGTGGTGCTGGCTCTGGCGATCATTTTTGGCGGGGCGGCGCCACTTTCGTTTCTAAAGTCGCATCAAGACTCGTCGCACTTTGAGAGCGTGAAGGCGTTCTGGAAGCAGAAGCCCAAGTGCATGGGGCACGTGAAGTTCGTGATGGTGATCGGCGCTTTTCTTTTTGTGGCGTTGTTTTCGGCCGTTTTTGGCGCCGCGTGGGTTGTTGGGTCCATGGTGCTGGTGGCACGCCTGTGGAGATATACGGGCGACTCGTGGTGGCGTGCAGTGGTGGTACTGCTGCCCCCGCTGATTCTGGCCGGCGCACTGATCACCGTGCTGTTCGTGGTGGGGCTGCTGGGAAGAACCTTCAAAGATACGCGGCGCGAGTGGCTGGCGCGGTTGACGGCGTGGATCGGTTTGTATTCCCTGGGATGGATTCTCTTCTCCGGATTGTCGTTGTTCGGACACACGATCGCGGAGCGGCTTTTGGTGAGTGTGCCTGCCGGCGTTCCGGCCCTATTGACCTGGCTTGGCGGCTCGATTGGGGGCTTGCTAGCGGGAAAAAGTCCCAAGAGCAGGGGCGCGACGGACGACACAGCACCTTCGAAGTTCAGCGCGCTGGAAGCTCTGGCGATCGCTGGCCCGTATGTATTCATCGCCGGACTCGCTTTGGTGATTGCCTGGTTCGCGGATGAGCTCCTGGCAAAGGCGCTGCTTGCCGGGCCGTGGGAGGTGTTCTTTACGTTTGTCCTGCCGCTGGTGATCTGCTTGCTCTTCGCATGGCGGGTGGATGTGAATGAATTTTCCTTGCACGCTTTTTATCGCAATCGGCTGGCACGCTGTTATCTCGGCGCGTCCAACCTGAATCGGCAGCCCAATCCGTTTACCGGCTTTGATGAAGACGACACCGACATTGCCGTCGGCGATCTATTGCCGGCAGATGAAGAGAAACCCAGCGGCCGCGGCAAGAAAGAGGGGGACATCAAGAAAGGTTACGACGGCCCGTTTCCTATCTTCTGCGCCGCGCTAAACCTTACTTTTGGCGAGGATCTGGCTTGGCAGGAACGCAAGGCCGCGTCCTTTGTCTTTACGCCGCTGTATTCCGGCTACGATGTGGCGTGGACCGCCGCGCGCGGTGACAGCAATTTGCGTTTCAACGGCTATGTGGAAACTTCCAGCTACGCATATCCTCCTGAAGGGGTACACATCAGCACGGCCGTGGCGATTTCGGGCGCGGCACTCAGTCCCAACTGCGGCTACCACACGAATCCGGCCACGGCGTTCCTGTTGACCATATTTAATGCCCGGCTCGGCTGGTGGCTTAGGAATCCGCGCACGCTCACGGAGGATGGCAAGACGGTAGAGATTGGCGGCGATGATGCCGTGCGCAAGGACGGGAAGCTCGAATTGATGATGAAGATGGATAAGCATCCGCGGCCTTCGCCGCATTTTTCGCTTTTTGCGCTGATCCACGAACTGCTGGGGCAGGCCAATGACACCAGCAATTACATCTATCTAACCGATGGCGGCCATTTCGATAACATGGGCCTGTACGAACTGGTGCGGCGACGCTGCCGCTATATCGTGATTTGCGACGCGGAAGAGGACTGTGGTCTACAATTCGGCGGGATCGGCATGGCCATCCGGAAATGCCGCATCGATTTTGGCGCGGAGATTACGCTCGATCTCCGCCCGCTGGCACACGTCGGAGACACGCAGTTCAGCAGCGCCCACTGCGTTATTGGCAGCATCCGTTATCCCGAGGATCCCGACGTCACAGGAACGGTGGTGTACATCAAATCCTCGCTGACCGGCGACGAACCAAGCGACATCGCTAACTATAAAAAGGAACATCCCAGCTTTCCGCATGACACCACCGTCAATCAGTGGTTTACGGAGTCGCAATTTGAAAGCTACCGTCGCCTGGGTCACCATGTGACCTATTCGGTCTTTGAGCCTGCCGGTCCCTACCGCTTGCCGTGCGGGACGTTCGATGGGCGATCGAAATACTTCAGCAATCTGCGGCACATCTGGTGTGCGCCCACTCCGGAAATGGATCGTTAAGGCAGCGCCCACAACACGCTACGACGCGCTGCTCATGCAGATCCCGCAACCTTGTCGAGAGCCCCGAGATCGGATCGCCGCACCTCAAAACCGGTGAAATGCGCTTGTCCTCAATTGCAAAGCTGTCCCGAACGTATACCCTATTTAGATCACCGTAAAACTGGTTCTCTTTTCGAACGCATCAGCAACAGCGTCGACGGCCTGGTAGATTCCGCCTCCGAGCTTCGTTAGAGTGACGAATGCGGCGAAAGATAGTTTTCGGAAGTTGTCGTTCGCGAACAATCGAATGGGGCAGGGGCGCTTTGCTTTGGCGAGTTTCCTTCGCCACCGTCACACTGCAGCGACAGCAAGCACTTCATCAAAAGCCAACGCTTGAGCTTTGAAGAATACAACTGCATACAACTACTGGAACGAACTATTCACGCAATAGCGCACGACGTGCTATATTCCGGCCCACACTCTCCCGATGTGGCACATCCTCCATCTCATCGCCCGCCCCATCGAAGCCCTGCTCGGAGTCTTCTGCGTGCTTAGCGCCACAGTTCTGTACCCGAATGAAGAGGGCAAGATTCAGAGCAAGTTCGAGGATTTCTGGATTCGAGTGGACGATTTCCAGAATCTAGCGCTCACGCGCCACGCCACGTTCATGACAGGAATAGCAAAGCTTGAAACACGTTTCTTGGACCTCGTCTTCGGCAATAGACTGATTTCCATTCGAGCGTTGGGAGTCTCTTTCTGTTTTTCACTCGGGACGATCGCATTGCTCACCATGCTTGTAAGTTACTCCATCATTCCCGTTCGGTACCCGCAGCTGAATAGCGCTGGGGTATTTATTATGTCTCTGGGTTACTTGATTTGCGCTGCCATTGTTGGCGCCGCATGCATCTGGATTCAGAACCGTAATTTGCTTCGCAATTCCATTGTTATCGCCGCGCTGATTTTCCTGCTTCTCTGGATGGTGACATTCAGAGCTGGGCCTCCCGGTGCAACGAGTGAAATCAGTATCAGGATTCTTCTCCTTGTCCTCAGCAGCTTCGGCTGCGACGTTATTTTTATCATCCTGACTCGCCGACTTCTTAGGTGGGCAGGCGAGATGACTTCTTCCTTGAAGGTTCTGGCAACAGTAATCGTGAATTTGTTTTTGGCTGTGCTCTTCGTGAGTCCGCTGGTGGTTGGCGTGCACATCCAGCTGATTGGCGACCTACGCGACGAAATCCTGATAACCATCAGCATGATTGCGTTCAGCAACATAGTGGACGCGGTGATTGCTTTATTCTACGTGCTTTTGGCAGTGCTACTCTTGATTCACCGCGCTCTCTGGCCTCTCCTCACGCGCACCTTGTTCCGCATGACATACATCGGCGCGAAAGGCCGCCGGGCGATTCTTACCACCGTCGGTCTCGCGCTGTTAAGTGCGTCCGTGTTTGGCGGTAAGTTCCCTGAGTTGCTGAAGGACTCGGTGAAGATTTTTGGCGGTTAGATGGGTTATGACACGGTTCGACAGCCCAATAAATATATCCTAGTGAAACCTCAGCGTCCGCAATTATGATTTCCTGTCACTTGGATAGTGAAAAAAAACCGAGCCCAGCGAGACGTAATGTACCACGGTTCGCTTCAGATGCCTGAACACATTCGGGTATAAAACTTTCTGTTCTTGCGAATAACGCACTTATTTAGGTCCACTTTCTTGGGGAACAGGAGGAGCAATGTACAAAAGCCGAGTCATCGCTGCCGTTTTTCTGACCTCCTTTCTTTGCCTAGGAGTTCAATCTCAAGATGTACCGTCGTACGCTCTGCGTGGAACAGTGATTACTCCCACAACGGTGATTCCGAATGGCACAGTTGTGATTGTCGCAGACAGGATTGGAGGTGTCGGGGCGGACGTCAACGCTCCAGAAGCAACCACCCCGGTGGAAACGGATAGTTTTATATTTCCGGGGCTAATCGATCTTCACAACCATCTGACATGGAATCTGTTTCCGCGCTGGCCCCCCGTCAATTGGAAGCCCACCGATTGGGATCCAACCAAGAAATTCGGAGCCCGCTACGACTGGCAACAGCTGCAGTCCTATAAGGAAGACCTCGACAGGCCCCACAGTGCTCTCCTCGAAGAAGGGTGGGGCTGCGAGATGAACCGCTACGGCGAGGTGAAGGCCATCGCTGGAGGCTCCACTTCTTCTGTCGGTAGTCTCGGACCCGTAAAGTGCATCGAAGGCCTCGCGCGAGACTTGGACTTCTACTCTGGCTTATACCGAGCAGACGATTTCACCTTAGAAAAGCTTCTGTACAACGTTTTCCCCCTCGAAATGCAGATAGGCGACGCCGATAGCGTACGGGCCCGGCTATCGTCCGGCCAGCTCAAAGCGTTTATCATACACGTAGCGGAAGGAGCCGCCGGTAACGCGAGCGCCGCCAACGAGTACAGAATGTTTGTGGCTCAGGGATTCTTGCGGTCAGGAGTCTCCATTATTCATGGCGTGCCCCTGAAAGCTCCGCAATTTCAGGAAATGGCCGCCCACGGCGTCGGCTTGATATGGTCCCCCAGAAGCAACCTCGAGCTCTATGGAGCAACCACGGATATCGCAGGCGCAAAAAGTTCCGGTGTGGTGATTGCGATTGCCCCGGACTGGAGCCCCTCCGGTAGTAGCGGAATGCTCGAAGAATTGAAGTACGCTGAAGCCTGGAACGCTCGCCAGCATCCAAAGATGTTCGAAGACGCAGACCTGCTGAAGATGGCAACTATCTATCCGGCCCAACTCGCCGGCTTGAGCGATAAGATTGGCACACTCTCTCGTGGTTATCTTGCGGACCTGCTTCTGCTCAAGCGCAACAGTAGCGACCCCTATGCAGCCCTTTTGCACGCCACCCCGCTGGATGTCCGGCTCGTTGTCGTGGGTGGCAGGCCCATCTATGGCGACAGGGATCTAATGGAAAAACTTCTCCCCCAAGCTGTCCTAGAGCCGCTAAGTCTATGCCACAAAGATGGAGCAAAAGTTCTTTATCTCGGCAGCGAGGCTTCTCAGGGCGGACTCAGCAAAACGTGGAAGGAGACTTCCGAACAGTTGGCTCGCGCTCTTCAGCAATGGAAGATTTCTATCGCGGAACTGGCCGAGGAGTCAGAGTGCGCCAAGTAGCCGCAGCGTGCGCCCTGCCCGGCTCGGCGCTGGGAATTGCAGCGGTTGGCTCAACGGGCGGCGCCCGCCCGGTCGAGAGCCGAGCGCATAGCCATCTCGGTCGCTTCGAGATCGATGCGCCCGGTGGGTTCATCAACCTCCTGTTGAACACGCAGTCGACCCGGCAGGGGTGTGTGATGATGTAACTTCGGGAAACAAAGATATCGACTACAATGACTTGGACGGGGAGTTTGCGGCCGGCCCAGGATGGACGCGTACACCGGGCTGGGTTCGGTCGAGGGCGTGAAGTTGCTCGCGGCGCTGCCCGGACAGCAACCAGCTGCACGGCCGGCTGCGGCTATGCTCTCTGCGAGGAAGGCAACGGCTTAGGTCTTCGGCTGTCCTTGGTATGACTCCGCGCCATACTCAGGCCCGGTAGCAGATCTCGATGGTTCGGTTTGTCGGATGTGAGGAGGAGCTATGTTCGAAAGTCGAAGGCATGCAGCGCATGGACTGACGGCGCTGTTTTTTCTGGTAATGGCATTGGTTTTGCCAGGCGCTGCTCTGTGCTCTCCCGAAGAGTTTCACGTTCCGGTGGAGTATTACAAGCTGCCGAACGGCCTGCGCATCGTGCTTTCACAGGATCGCACGGCGCCCACGGTCTGTGTGGGTGTCTATTACCGCATCGGCTTTCGGATTGAGCCCAGGGATCGCACGGGCTTCGCTCATCTGTTCGAACACATGATGTTTCAGGGCTCCAAGAACCTCGGCAAGATGGAGTTCATCAAACTGGTGCAGCAGAATGGCGGAGTGCTGAACGGATCCACACGGTTCGACTTTACGAATTATTTTGAGGTGATGCCCTCGAACAAATTGGAGACGGTGCTGTGGGCCGAAGCCGATCGCATGAGCGGTCTGGCTGTAACGGACGAAAACCTGAAAAACCAACAGGGTGTGGTGGGCAACGAAGTGAAAGTAAATGTGCTGAATGCGCCCTACGGCGGCTTTCCCTGGATCGACATGCCCATGGCCGCGAATTCCAACTGGTATAACGCGCACAATTTTTACGGCGACCTACACGACATCGAAGCCGCCAAGCTCGATGAGGTGAAGAAATTCTTTGATACCTACTACGCGCCGAACAATGCCGTGTTGGCCATCGTTGGCGACTTCGACCCTGCCGAGGCGAAAAAACTTGTTGAAAAATATTTCGGTTCGATCAAATCCGCGCAAGTTCCACTACAACCTGATCTGGCGGAACCTCGCCAGGAAAAGGAAAAGCACGTCACCAAAAAAGATCCGCTCGCCCCGAAGCCCGCGATTGCCGTTGGTTACCACATGCCCGACCGCAACACGCCGGAGTATTACGCCATGGGCCTGATCGAGCAGATGCTGATTGAAGGCGACGACAGCCTGCTGCGTCAGGAACTTGTGCAGAAGCGTGGCTTGACCGATAGCGTGGAGGGCGGCATCAATTTGCTGGGAAACATGTTCGACTACAACGGGCCGATGACTCTCTCCGCCGATCTCACGTTTGACGCCTCCACGAAACCCGAAACCGTGCTGGAGGCTATCGATAAGGCGGTCGAACTAGTGCGCAGCAAGCCGCTAGATCAGAAAACGCTGGACCGCTCGCTGGTAAAGCTTCGCTCCAGTCTCTACGACACCATAGGGCAATTTGGCGGCTTTGGACTCGTGGACTTGCTTGCCAGCTTTGCCCTTTTTGACGACGACCCGAGCCGCGTGAATTCTCTGGACGCCGAATTCCGTAAAGTGACGCCAGCGCTGGTACAAAAGACGGCGCAAGAATACTTGCGGCCCGGAAATCGCACAGTTGTCCTGGTCGAACCCGCACCAAAAAACGCCGCAGCAGCACCGGCGAAAAACCAGTAAGAGGGGAGAACACAGATGAGAGAGATCATTGTGAAGAAGATTCTGCTGGCTCTTGCGGCATCGTTGGCAGCGATTGCGCCGGCGCTTGGGCAAAAACAGACACCGCCTGAAGGTAGCGCTCCGAAGAGCTTTACGGTGCCGGCCAGCGACACCTATGTGTTGGCCAGCGGATTGAGCGTCACGCTCGTGCCTTACGGCATTATTCCGAAGGCGGCGGTTAGTCTGGCGGTCGAAGCCGGCAGCTTGAACGAAGGCAAGTCGCACGCTGGCGTGGCCAGTCTCACCGGTGACCTCTTCCGAGAAGGTACGACTACGCTCACCTCTCAGCAGTTAGCTGAGGCGACCGCGCAAATGGGCAGCGCCTTAACGGTTCCTGTCGGGGAGGATCAAACCAAGTTTGAGCTCGATGTCCTCCAGGAATCCGCACCAGACGCGGTGAAAATTCTCGCGGACGTCGTGGAGCATCCTCGCTTCCCCGAATCGGAGTTGACGCGCCTGAAAAACGACGCGTTGAGAAGAATCGCCCTGCAATTGTCGCAACCGCAAACCATCGCCGATATTCGTTTTCGAAAGCTGCTTTACGGCGAGCATCCATACGGCACGGTTCTGCCCACGGAAGGTGACGTGAAAAAGCTTACTCTGCAGGATGTGAAAGAGTATTACAGCTCGAATTTCGGCGCGCAAAGGTCGCACCTGTATGTCGCCGGCAAATTTGACAAAGCCGCTGTGAAAAAAGCGATTGCCGATAGTTTCGGCGGTTGGACGAAGGGACCTGCGCGCATGGAAAATGTGCCATCACCCACGGCACGCCGCGTGCTGGATGTGACTGACCGCCCCGACGCACCGCAATCGACATTGAAACTTGGATTGCCCGTGCCCCCGCCAACCAGTCCGGACGCTATTGCTCTAGGCTTGACTAATGCTTTGCTTGGTGGCTCGTTCAATTCCCGGATCACCTCCAATATCCGCGAGCAGAAGGGCTACACATACTCCCCGTTCAGCGAGATCTCGCGGCGATATCACGACGCATACTGGGCGCAGAATGCGGATGTGACCACGCAATTCACCGGCGCTTCCCTCAAGGAAAT
>Ga0207132_1161_pt1 | contig 13946 bp, 12 predicted proteins | sample Alteio_BWMinHeat_14_FD_153554 | JGI IMG/M metagenome (GOLD analysis project Ga0207132, IMG submission 153554) | Enriched cells from forest soil in Barre Woods Harvard Forest LTER site, Petersham, Massachusetts, United States -... | ecosystem: Environmental > Terrestrial > Soil > Temperate forest >...
GCAATGGGAGTAGATTTTTAGGCTGAATTCTCACAGTCTGAACCAAATGCCATTTCTTACTTTTCATAATTTGGAAATGTGAAATTGTAAAAATGTATTAAAGAGGAAATGAAATTATTAATTAAATTTTAAATTTCATTTTCACATTTGTTACACCTCCACAATTCCACATTACCAAATTATGAAATCAGATCTTGTACCCTTCCTTTTGAAGATAAACCCTAACCTTTATAGTTTGATCTCCCTGAATAAGAATATGTCCGTCTGGACTTTTACTGTATCCGCCTTTTTCTTCTGTTGATATTGCAATGCCTGCCCGCTGGCAATCTGACTGGCAGTTATCGTTTCTTTCCTGTATTCTGTCAGCTTGGGATTGATGTTTCTTTTTTTTAAGCGCCGATTCATCTACTTTAAGTTTATACAGGAATTTAAGATCACCTTCCTGGCGTACTTCACTTACCTGTCCGGTTTCACCGGCAATTTTGGTTTCTGTTAAACTGCTCTGATAATTAGTAAGGGCAAAAGTATAAGCAGAATCCCGGGTGATTGAAAATGTATAAATGGAGTCCGGTTCTGTTTGTTTATTGGCACGAAGAACTGAATCCAGTTCAGCCGGTTCCGGATTATGCAGAATTTCATCGCCAATCCTGTAAACGGTGTCTATTCCTTCTCTTCTGGTTGTAAAGAAACCGGCATAGCGGTTGGCAATTCCGTTTTCATCCGAAATAAAAGTAAAATGAAAATTGTTGTATTGTGTAGGATAACGTGCGTTACCATATTTCAGTTGTGTCAGTTGGGAAATCTGTTTGAATTCACTTTTGTTCCAGTTGTCAACCAGGAAAATATTGTACCTGTTATTGGAAGGCAGCACCGTATCACCGGTTGGTGCTTTAGCGGTAGGCCGGTTTGAAGAATAAATAATTCCCGTCTTTCCTGGAAAAGTTACAAAGGAAGCATCCAGATCATCGTATATATCATTGGTGATCTGATCAATTTTTGAAGTGGTAAGATTATATTCGAAAATATCTGATTGCCCGTTTTTTACAGCGCTTAAAAGAAGTGTATTATTATCGAGCATGTATTTCATGTCCTGAATCTGGTCGAACATATCAAGGTCGGTAACAACCCTTTTGTATTTTGAAACAACATCGTATACAAACAAACGGATTTTTCCTTCCTTGTAATAAATTACGGCAAGCCGCGTCCCTTTTGGGTCCCAGGCAATTAATGGATAGTGCGGCTGCAGCTGCTTGTCATTACTTCGGACTCCGTTTTTCAGAAGCACTTTGCGATTTACAAAATTTTCATGCAATACAACATTGTATTGTCCGCGTATAAATTCAACCACTGCATAAGTCTGACTCCGCGGAGCCGGGTTGGGAGAGAAATGAAAAAAATCTTTATTGTCACTCACTTCCTCCACAACAGATATACTACCCTTGGGAAAATTTCTCCTGCCACGAATGTCTTTGTTATAAAGATCTTCTTCTTCGGTCATGAAATCCTGCAATACCTCTTTAAATTTCTTTTTACAGATTCGCAGGGCGGCTGTATTTGTATTGCGATAAACGCGTGACAGATATAAAAAGTAAGTAACATTTTCTTTTTTATATTTGTTGGCGAAATAATACCAGAAAGCGTGACCTGCCAGTTCAGGTTTTTCAAAAGCCAGATTATAAAAATTGGTATAACGGCCGGATAAGATCGCTGATTTCAGCTGATCATCCAGTTCAGTATTCCAGTTTTGCGCTATGTAGTCAATATATCCATCAGTAAGCCATTGAGGAAGATCAAGCAATGTCTGATTGGCTGCAACCTCACCAAGATCATCTCCGAATAAAATATTTTCAACAAGCACACGTGCTATACCCTGACGTATCTGGATACGGAGTTTATTATGATCGTCGGTATAATAAACGATCATTTTATTATTTACTAATTTGGTAGTTCCTCCGGTGGATTGCCAGTCAGTTTCCAATCCGATATTGGATTGTTCCATTTCATTAAAACTGTTATAAAGCACAATATTGGCCCTGCGCTGCAGTCCATATTCCACCTGTTGTTCGATTCCGGTTAATTCCTTCTCCGCAACCTGTGCCACATATTTGGCAAGGGGATCACCATTCTGATTGAAATATGTATTGAAATTCTGAGTCTGGTAGTACTTCCACTTCATGTGCTTAAACTGAAGCCGGTTCTTGCCAAATTCTACGGTATTTACCTGGGCGGTGGCCTGAAACAGAAAGAAAAACAGGGTATTCGTGATTAAAAAAAGTTCTTTCAACTTCAACTTATGCGGAACTTGCATACCTTATTTGGAATTATAGAGAATAACCGGTTCAAGTTAAGACAATCCCTAAAACCGGTGAAATAGATTTTGCATTAAAAAGGTGTATATGCTAACAGTAAAACGATTCATATTCAACCCTATCCAGGAAAATACATACGTTGTTTATAACGGAAAAGATGCCTGTGCCATAATAGATCCCGGATGTTATTTTCCGGAAGAAAAACATACCCTCTCCAGTTGGCTGAAAAAAAATGATTTACATCCCAATTTATTGTTAAATACACATTGCCATCTGGACCATGTTTTCGGAAATAAATGGATTGCTGAACAATATCATCTCGATTTACAGATGGGTGAAAAAGAACTGTGGACATTTAATTTTGCACCTGAATCGGGCATTCGATGGAGTATGCCATTTGAAAATTATTCAGGCAATATAATTTTTCTTAAAGATGGGGACGAAATATTAATGGAGGAAGATAAACTGGAAGTTCTGTTTACACCCGGCCATTCCATCGGGCATATAGTATTTTATAACCGCATTCAGGGATTTGTTATCGGGGGAGATGTCTTATTCAGAATGGGTATCGGGAGGACGGATATACCTGGTGGGGATTCTGAAACGCTGCTGGTTAGCATCTCCGAGAAACTGTTTACATTGCCAGACGATGTGATTGTATATCCCGGTCATGGGGAACCGACAACTATCGGGTATGAGAAGGAAAACAATCCTTTTTTGAGGGATTAAAAAAGCTTTGAATTTACAGGTTTTTTTTATTGGCCTTGTACCATTCAACTGCTATCTGTAAACCTTCTTCAAAATTAAATTCAGGAGAATAACCCAGATTTTTTTTAGCTTTTTCAACGGAGGCAAGGGAATGTTGAATATCTCCTTCACGATTTGGTCCGTGTTTAACTTTGACTGCTTCGATAGTCGGGTCAGAAACTGAAAGATATTTTTTAAGCAGATGAACCAGCTGATTCAGGGATATCTGTTCTCCATATGCAACATTATAAACTGTGTTGATCGCGTCGGGATTATTTGTGAAAACAGCCAATATGTTAGCCTGAACTACATTATCTATGAAAGTAAAATCTCTGGTATGATTTCCGTCACCGTTGATCACAGGTGACTGATGTTTTAAAAGCTGATCTGTAAATTTTGGTATCACCGCTGCGTAGGCACCATTTGGATCCTGCCCGGGTCCGAATACATTAAAATAGCGGAGTCCGATCAGTTCCATCTTGTACGTGTGAGCAAAAACATTTGCATATAATTCGTTCACGTATTTAGTAACTGCATACGGAGAAAGCGGGTTTCCTATTTTTTCCTCCAGTTTGGGAAGTGCCGGACTATCTCCATATGTAGACGAAGAAGCAGCATAAATCATTCTTTTTACATCGTTATCTTTTACCGCCATGAGCATATTGACAAAACCGGATATATTTACTTCATTGGTGGTAATGGGATCAATTATTGACCTGGGCACCGAACCCAGCGCCGCCTGATGTAATACAAAGTCAATCTCATAACAGGCAGAGAAACATGTTTTCAAATCCCGGATATCTCCTTTGATAAATTCAAAAGAAGGATTGGATACATATGACTGGATATTACGCATATGACCCGTACTCAGGTTATCAAGTACTCTTACTTTCCGGGCTTTGTACTTAGTCAGATATTCAACCAGATTAGAGCCGATAAACCCGGCACCACCCGTTATTAAAAAGGAATATTTGCTTAAGTCTGTTGTATGATATGGAATCTTGTACATTATAACCTGGCATCGATCATGTCGGAATTTAATACACCCTTTACATCATATATTACTGATCGTTTATTTATCAGTCCGGGAATATTTAATTTTTTAAATTCCTCATGGGCAACGGCCAATATAACTGCGTCATACTTTTCGGAGTTTCCCGATAGGGATTTAAAGGTATCGATTCCATATTCGTGTTTAACAATATCAGGTTCAGCCCATGGATCACATATGCTGACCTTTGCCTGATAACTTTTTAATTCATTCACGATATCTATCACGCGCGTGTTTCTTACATCTGTGCAATTTTCTTTAAAAGTGAAACCCAGGATAAGAATACTTGCATTTTTTACCGGGATCTCTTTTTTAATCATCAATTTAATTGTTTCACTGGCGACATATACACCCATGCTGTCATTTAATCTTCTGCCTGCCAGTATGATTTCCGGATGATATCCTGCCAGTTGAGCTTTTTGTGCGAGGTAATAAGGATCGACACCGATGCAATGACCACCAACCAGACCAGGTTTGAATTTTAGAAAATTCCATTTTGTTCCTGCAGCCTGCAATACTGCATTCGTATCTATGCCGAGCAGGTTAAATATCTTGGCAAGCTCATTGACAAATGCAATATTTATATCGCGCTGCGAATTCTCAATAACTTTTGCAGCTTCCGCAACTTTTATGGAAGGTGCTGGATAAGTTCCTGCCTCTATTATAGACAAATACAGTTCATCTACTTTTTTTGCTATTTCCGGTGTTGAACCTGAAGTGATCTTTAAAATTTTTGCTACTGTATGAAGTTTATCACCCGGGTTAATTCTTTCAGGAGAATAACCACAATAAAAATCCTTATTGAAAATAAGACCGCTGGTTTTTTCCAGCATCGGAACACATTCTTCTTCAGTGACACCAGGATATACCGTAGACTCATAAATAACTATGTCACCCTTTTTCAAAACACTGCCAACCAGTTCACTTGCTTTATATAACAGCGTAAGATCAGGATGATTATGTTTATCGGTAGGTGTAGGAACAGTAACAATATAAAAATTACAGGCGTCAATGTCAGATATATTATGCGAACAGTACAATCCTTTTGCACCTGGTTTCGAACACAATACTTTTTTCAGATCACTGTCATTGATTTCCATCGTGCGATCGTGCCCTTTCCTCAATTCTTCTACACGATGTTTATTAATATCAAATCCGACAACAGCATACTTTTTTGCGAATTCCACAGCCAGAGGGAGCCCAACGTAACCCAGCCCGATCAGTGCAATGAATTGATTTGATTCCATTCGTTTAAATATGTGTTATGATGTTCCGGTTAAAAATACAGAAAGCGGTACTATAATAAAGACAAAGCATTAACGGATTGATAACGAGATGATTAATGAAATCATTGCGAATATAGCGAGATGATACCTTACAAGTATTTCTTATATGGTTTAAGTAAAATTTCAAATTCTTTTTTTTCGATCCGGTAAATAAATAATCCGAACAGTACAAGGAAAAGAGTCGCAATGGTATAGTTGAGCGCTACATTATGCCAGACGCTAATGATACCATGATGGATGAAATATAAGATCACTACTATAACCATATAAGCCACCAGCTTTTTCCAGGCATAAGGTACGGGATAAGATTTTTGTCCCCAGACATAGGAAATAACCATCATCGTTCCGTAACAGAGGAATGTGGCCCAGGCGCAGGCCATATAACCGAAATAAGGAATAAACAAAAAATTTACTGCAATCGTAATGCCTGCCCCGATCAGTGTAATATACGCACCAGCCGTGGTTTTGCGTGTCAGGCGATACCAGATGGACAAATTAATATAAATGCCAAGAAACATATTTGCCAGCAGAAGTATAGGTACTACTTTAACACCGGCCCACATTTTTTCATCATGAATAAAAAGCTCCTTCCATATATTCAGATAAAGGGAAACAAATAAAAACATAGCGCAAATAGTGATAACAAAAAATTTCATTACCCGTGCATACACCCTTGGAGCATTTTCTTCGGACGACTGTTTAAAGAAGAATGGTTCAGCGCCCATTCGAAAAGCCTGGACAAAAAGAGTTATTAGAATCGAAAGCTTATAACAGGCACTGTATACACCCACTTCAAATGTTGCAGCATCTCCTTTTAACGGGGACCAACGCTGAAGCATCACACGATCAAAAGTTTCATTGATCATGCCGGCGAATCCTGCGATGGTCAGCGGCAATGCATAGATCATGACTTCCTTCCAAAGTGTTTTATTGATATGCAAATGCACACTGCTCCATTCTCTGGAAAGCGCAAGGAATTGAAAAACGGAAGCCGCTGCATTGGCAATCAAAACATAAGCTACACCATACCTGACGCTGTAAACCAGGTGTAAAATGCTGTTTGGATTTTTTTTAATGATAGCCGGACAAACCGTAAGAAAAAAGTACACGACAAAAATATTCAGTAGTATACCTGTAATCCGGATAAATGCGAATTTCTTTGGTCTGTTTTCATGTCTGAGTTTTGCAAAAGGCAATGCGCTCAGCGCATCAAAGCCAATAATCACTGCACAAAGCGTGATATATTCGGGATGATCCGGGAGGCCAATGAATTTGGCGATAGGCAACCTGAAAAATATTGTCAATCCTATAATGCCAAGCGTTGAGATTAGAAGGGATGTACTGAGTGTGTCGTAAACATCTATTTTGTATTCCTTCCGTTCCATAAAGCGGAAATAGGCTGTTTCAAAAGCAAAAACAATCAGGGTAAATAAAAAAGGGATGAGGGCAAATACAAGACTCATTCTGCCATATTCAACCGTTCCGCTGAATTTTCCGGTCAGGTAGGGCGTCAAAAGATAGTAAAGGAAACGTGCGAAGATGGAGCTTGCTCCATACCAGATGGTTTGACCCGCTAATTTTTTTATACTTGACAAAAAGAAACTTTAGACGCAAAAATAACGTAGAGTACTGACTTTCAATCAGAACGCTGATTCATTTTATATATTGCCATTTTATTCTTTACTTAAGGTATGAAGCGCACATTTTCTGCTTTGTTGATCCCCTTGCTATTATTATTTCTGGAATCTCCTGCCCAGACCAGCCAATCCACGGCAGAAATAGCATATATGATTACCCGGATGGCTGAAATCTACCATGTTCAACCCAGGGTAGTCGACAAGTCTTTTTCATCAGATCTTTTTTCGCAGATGATTCACGCTCTTGATGCTGATAAAATTTATTTCAATGAAGAAGATATCCTGAAGCTAAGTGCTTATAAATATACGCTAGATGATCAGCTGCTTAATAAGAAAGAAGAGTTTTTAAATCATCTCATAATATTATATACAAAAAAAATTAACCAGTCCGATTCTATCCTGGATTTATTATCCAAATCGCGGTTTAACCTCAATCTCAAAGAAACTTATATGGTTTCCGAGGATACCAGTTTTTCACCAGATGAAGTCCTCAGGGAAACCAAAATTTATAAACTGGTTAAGCGTAACATCCTGGAAACACTTGCAGATATGTATGATGATGATTCAACGAAAAACAATATAACAATTGACAGTCTGGAACCCAAGATCAGGAAAAAGGTCTGTCATGCTTTTAAAAGAGATATATTAAGGATACGTCAAACAAACGGTGGCTTATCGGGATTCGTAAATAATGCCTGGTGCGAATCAGTGGCATCATGCTATGATCCGCACACCGAATTCTTTTCTCCAGGGAAAAAAGAAGAATTCCAGGGTGAACTGGGCGATAAACAATTGCAATTTGGGTTTAGTCTTGGAGACGGGAAAGATGCACCTGAGATAACCCATCTAAAACCGGGAAGCCCGGCCTATAAAAGCGGGTTAATTCATGAAGGGGATCAGATATTGGCATTGCAATGGGATGGAAATGAAGAAGTGGATGTATCAGACGGTTCTACTGAAGAAGTAAATGCATTTATTTCGGGGGACCATGGGAAAAGTCTCACACTAACTCTCAAGAAATCGGATGGTACTCTGCGAAAAGTTACACTGCAAAGAGAGGAATCCACTATGGATGACGATAATAGCAGAGTGCGCAGTTTTATTCTGAAAGGTTCTCATCGCGTCGGATTCATCTCTTTACCTGCTTTTTATACCGACTGGAATGGGGAGGAAGGAGGCAGTAACGGATGCGCGGATGACGTAGCAAAGGAAATCATTAAACTTAAAAAGGAAAATATTGAAGGACTCATCCTGGACCTTAGATACAATGGCGGCGGTTCCATGCTGGAGGCCATTGCGCTTGCAGGGATTTTCATCGACTATGGTCCTGTAGGAATGACAAGGGACAAGGAAGGAAAGATATATACCATGAAGGACGTGAACCGGGGATCTGTTTACGATGGGCCACTGATACTGCTCATTAATGGTTTCACAGCTTCCGCTTCTGAAATGCTGGCGGGAACCTTACAGGACTATCACAGAGCCCTGATAATTGGAACACCTAGTTTTGGTAAGGCAACAGCCCAGGTAGTACTGCCGCTGGATACTATGTTCGACGAACAGCATATGGAAAGAATGAAAACGGCAGAGAATTTCATTAAAATTACTATTGACCGCCTTTTTCGGGTGAATGGTACCAGTGCACAGCAAACTGGCGTGATACCGGACATTTTTTTACCTGATTATAGCGAAACGCAGTCCGAAAGAGAGAAAACGCTTCCGTTTTCCCTTCCGAATATCACAATAGATGCAAATAAGTACTATCACCCATATCCTGCCATTTCCCTGGAGCCATTAAAATCTTTTTCGAAATCATTTATGGATACCAGCCAATTCTTTATTTCGTTTAACAAGTATCTGGATATTTTGGTCCAGGGTCAGGTTGCCCGGGACCAGGTATTGGTTTTCAATTATATGCTGGAGTCAAGAAGGCAGATATTCAGGGATCTGAATGATGAGGAAAATTCAATTAATAATTTGAAACCACCCTATGAAATCGAATGGAACCAGTATGAGAAAGTAAGAATGCAGGCAGATGAAGATCTTCGAAAATCGAATACCATGCTTACCCAGGTGCTAACCCGGGATACTGGAATTCTTTTGGGATATGAATTGGCTTATCGTATGCCTGTCAATTAATTTTTAAAATATAATTCAAAATAGAAATACTATATGCGTCGATGTTTTTACTTTTTACTTTTTACTTTTTATTTTTCTTCCGGATCACGAGCACAGGTGATTGAGAATGCCGGTGATTATATGACTGCGATGTCCAATGCTCAGATTGAAATGAATCAAAAATACATGGCTTATATAAGTGCTTCCGCGCATAGCCGGCGATCAAAAAAAATTGAAAAACTCCGGATGCAGGCTTTGGAAAGTATTAATAATGCGAAATACAAAACTAGCGACCTTCCGAAATACAAAGGAGACAATTCTTTACGACAGGCAAGTATAGATTATATACAATTCTGTTATAGAATTTTCAATGAAGATTACTCAAAAATTGTAAATATGGAAGAGATCGCGGAACAATCTGTTGACCAGATGCAGGCATTTCTTTTACTTGAAGAAAAAACCAGTGAAAAACTGCAGGAAGCCAATGAGGATCTGGCAAAGGCAGAAAAAGAATTTGCTGCAAAATATAAGGTAAACCTCGTCGATTCAAAATCTGAGTTGACAGAAAAGATGGGAACTGCGGGGAAAGTAAATAGTTATACGGATAAACTTTATATTATTTTTTTCAAATGCAATTGGGAAGACGGTCAGCTTTTCAACGCCCTTAATGCACATAAACTCAACGATGCAGAACAGGCAAGAAACTCTCTGATTGGATTTACAAAAGAAGGACTGGAGGCACTGCAGACTGATAGTTTAAAAACTTTCCAGGGTAATCCTTCGCTGGCTGTGGGTTGCAGAGATGCTTTACAATTTTATAATACCATGGCAAAAAATGAAATACCAAAACTGACAGATTATTATCTTAAGCAGGAAAATTTCGATAAAATAAAAAAAAGCCTGGAGGCAAAGGGGAATAACAGAACTCAGGAAGATGTGGATCAATATAATAAAGCTGTAAAAGATATTAATGCCAGCGTAAACAGTTTTAATCTACTTAACCAGAACCTCAATAGTCGACGCCAGGAAGTAGTACAGAACTGGGAGAATTCGGAGAAAACATTTCGTGATGATTTGATTCCCTACTATAAGTAGTGTGGGGGTGTGAGAGTGTGAGAATGTGTGAGATTATTTGAATCCTCAAACGCTCACACATTCTCACACTCTCACACTCTCACACTCTCACACTAATGTTTAGTGTCTATCGACAGGTACGTCATTCACTACTCCCGCTTCAGGATCGCTGTATAATGGATTTTTAACAAAATTGCTGTCAGTGAGTGTTCCCAGAAAACTGATGAGGTAGAACCGGTCGTTTTCTGAAATAGGAATTCCTTTTCTTAAAGAACTGTCAAGTGTGGAACTCTCAACTATACCGGAATTATAATGTTGCAGCAATTCACTGATTGTTGAAAATCGCCCATCGTGCCCATATGGAAATGTAAGGAAAACATTTCTCAGGCTTGGTACACGGAATTTTAAAGAATCCTCTTTTCTACCGGTGATGCGCATACGACCATAATCTTTTAAGGTGCTGTCAATTTCAATACCTGTATTTCGGTAACTGAAATCTGTAAACAGAGGTTCCTGGTGACATCTGGAGCATTTCTGTTGAAAAATTTCATACCCTGTTTGTTCATATTTATTGAAATGAGCCGTTCCTCTTTTCATCTGATCATATTTGGAATCTGCCGAAACAAGGGAAGCGGTAAACTGCGTCAGCGCTTTTAATATTCTTTCCGAATTAATAAGAGGGGATCCGAATGCCTTGTTAAATAAGGAAGGGTAAAACTTATCTTTTCTCAGCCGGGCGATTATCTGGTTCAGGTCTCCAGCCATTTCATGCGGATCAAGAATAGGCGCGAGAGGTTGTACTTCGATATGATTGATGCCGCCATCCCAATTCATTTCTTTTTCCCAGGCCAGATTGAATAGGCCTGGTGCATTACGAAAACTGAACTGATTATTGAATCCATGGCTAAGGCGATGTTCATAAGTGGCAAATGCTGCGTATTGCTGGTGACAGGAAGAGCAGGGGAAATTTCCGTCCTTAGAAAGTTTTCCATCATAAAATAATTTTCTACCAAGATAAAAGCCTTGTTTTGTTCGAGGATTATTACTGAACCGGTAAACTGGTGGAGGGAAACCTCTGGGTATCTGGAAAGGGAAGGGGGTATTGTTCCAAATTACACAACAACATCCTAATATAGATAAAACGACGAAAGATTTCATGGATTTGAAGTAAGCGTGAGCCCTGTAAAACTTCCTATGAAATTTTCTGAAATTTTTCTGGCAAGTTTACCTGGTGTGGTGCAGGAAGAAATTTCTTTTATCCTCAAAGGAGTTGCGCCGTCAAAAAAATAATCGAGCTCTACCGGCACTTCAATAATGATCTTATATTCATTTGTTATCCGGAATACTTCATCATTCGTCGTGTTCATTTTTATCTTCCATACGGTACTGTATGGATACCGGTACCCACCTATATGATACGCGATCATATGGGAAGGCTGATCGGATAAAGGTGAAATGCCTTCCATTTTAAAACTCTGATAACCGCTGTTCCAGGTCCAGAACATTCCTTTAATGGGATCCAGCGATCCGGATTGGGCTCCATGGTTCTGATCAACGGAATCAATACCCAATAAAAACTGAATTCCATTACATGTGCCCTTCGCTGCAGGAAATTCAATCACAGTACTTGAAGAATCAGAAAAATCAATGAGATGATATGATGAAGCATGATTTGGCTTTTGTCCGGAATCCGTGTATACCGGCTCGATCTTTCCTACATAAAACCTGAAACGGCTAATTTCATATGTTTCTCCAAAAGGGTTCTTATATTTTTTATTTAGTTGAAGAGGCTCCCCATGAACGTAAACTTTGAAATGTATCACAAGTGTAGAATCTGTTTCCGGTTTCCTGAAAGAAGTCATTAGTAGTATCAGAAATATGATACATACTATAGTCTTTATTGCCGGACAAAACGCCGGGATGATTTTCAATTTGATAAAATGAGTTCTCTTAATCAAAACGATTAATTTTTTTTCTGAAATCTTTGATCTGGGCTCTTTTTTGTTTTGCTTCCTTTTTTTTCTCTTTTGAAGCAAAGCTCGGTTTGGTTGCTTTTCTGGGTTTGGGTTTCACAAGGGCCCGTTCAAGAAAGTACTCCATTTTTTCAATTACTTCCTGTTTGTTGTCAAGCTGTGAGCGATGCCTTTGTGATTTCACCATTAGAAAGCCTTCACTATTTATTTTGGACGCGAGTTTATGTTCGAGCAGATCTTTCTGGTCATTACTGAAAAGAGCAGAATTTATGATATGAAAGAAACCAATCACCATGGTTTCAACCTTATTAACGTTTTGTCCTCCTTTACCCCCGCTGCGTGCCGTGCGGAAACTGATTTCCCGGGAAACATCTATCTTCATTTCATAAAAGTAATTTGATTAATTTGAAACTGATGCGGGCAGTTGTACAAAGGGTAATCCGGGCCAGTGTAGTAATCAATGGCAATGTTCAATCTGCCATCAAAAACGGTTTAATGATCCTGCTTGGCATCGAAGATTCTGACGGGCCGGATGATATTCAATGGCTGAGTAATAAACTGGTCAACCTTCGGATATTTAATGATTCTGCAGGAATAATGAATTTGTCACTGAGGGAAACAGGCGGAGATATATTACTTGTAAGCCAGTTTACTTTACTTGCCACTACAAAAAAAGGTAATCGACCTTCTTATATCCGCGCTTCAAAGCCAGATATCGCCATTCCTTTGTATGAATCCATGATCATTCAGCTGGAGGAGGAGCTCGGAAAAGCAATTTTTACAGGTGTATTCGGTGCCGATATGAAGGTAGAAATATTGAATGATGGTCCTGTAACTATCCTTGTCGATACGAAAAATAAGGATTTATGAAACTAAAGGTATATATCGCGAATGCGTTTTCTGAGAAAAAATTTGGCGGCAATCCGGCTGCTGTTGTACCATTGAAGGAATGGTTAAGTGATATGTTAATGCAGCAGATTGCAGCTCAGAATAACCTGCCCGAAACAGTTTATATCATTCCACAGGGAGATGATTATGCCATTCGCTGGTTTACGCCGACAGTGGAAGTGAATTTATGCGGTCATGCTACACTAGCTTCAGCGCATATAATGTACGAACATTTGGGATATGTCAGGCAAGAGATTATTTTTCATTCCAAAAGCGGTGCTCTCAAAGTGACGAGGAATCGGGATAGAATTACACTTGATTTTCCGGTGGATGAACCAGAGAAAATACCAAATAATGAACTGGTCAATAAGTCAATTGGTGTTAAAGCCAGGGAAGTTTTTAAATCCAGATTTGAATATATGGCAATACTGGATAGTCAGGAAGAAATAGAAGCCCTGAAACCAGATCTGGAATTAGTTAAGCAACTTCCTTCCCTCGGCCTGATCGTTACAGCCAGAGGGGATGAAGTGGATTTTGTTTCCCGGTGTTTCTTTCCACAGTCAGGCATAGACGAAGATCCCGTAACTGGTTCTGCGCATGTGGTCATGGTACCCTATTGGGCTAAGCAAATGGGTAAAACTAAATTATCCGCTATCCAGTTATCAGCCAGGAAAGGTTATATTGATTGTGAACTTGCCGGCGACCGTGTATTAATGAGCGGGCATGCGAATACTTATCTTGAAGGAGATTTTTATCTTTAAGGCCTAAAGCCTAATGCCTGAAGCCTTATGCCTTAAGCCTTATGCCTTAAGCCTTAAGCCTTAAGCCTTAAGCCTTAAGCCTAATTATCATTTACTTGCAAT
>Ga0207132_1136_pt2 | contig 13903 bp, 9 predicted proteins | sample Alteio_BWMinHeat_14_FD_153554 | JGI IMG/M metagenome (GOLD analysis project Ga0207132, IMG submission 153554) | Enriched cells from forest soil in Barre Woods Harvard Forest LTER site, Petersham, Massachusetts, United States -... | ecosystem: Environmental > Terrestrial > Soil > Temperate forest >...
ATCCGCAGCTGCGTGCGGCTGGGCTGCAAGGTGCATGACCTGGTATCCGTCTTTTGCGCCATACTGCGGCCATTGCGGCAGCCCCGGGCCGTTTGCTTCCTATGTGTGGGCTACTTTCGGCGACGCTTCTTTGCCTGGGGCTTTTTTTTCGTGCCGAGGCCGAGGGCTGTAGGATGCTTTGGTTGATAGAGGCCAATTTCGGCGCCACTCGCTAGAGGTATGTGCGTGATGGAGCCCCATCTTTCTTCCTTAACGACCGAGCAAGTGATGCCTTTTCTTCGGAGCGCTGCCATTTCGGATTTCAGGTCGTCGCACATGAAATAGAGTTCGTGCGGGCCATTTTTGTCAGAGGGATGAAAAGCAGCCTCGGCCGGCGGCAATGCAAAGATAAGCCAACCGTGGCCGGCATCGACGGAGTCGAAGCCGAGAACGTCGCGAAAAAATGCGCGGTCCGCGTCGGCATCCTTGGTGTATACGATGACGTGCGCCCCAGAAATCATAGTCTCCTCGGAAGGTTGTGGAACCCCGGCAGGCTGCGAGTGTAGTGGAGGTTCGAAGCTTCTTTCAACACCAAACCTTAAGGTTTGGACCCCGGAACGATTATCGTGGTCTTGGCGCTGCCAACGTTTTCGAAGCGATCGTAGGCGCGCACTGCAATGGTGTGCTCACGATCGCTTGTGGCAGGGCCCGTTGAAGGGAACGTCAGAGAAACCTGGTAGTGCTCCTCCGGAGCGTCGCTTATTCCGTTGGCCGGGGCGATAAGAATCCAGTCGCCGCCGTCCACGCTGTATTGCGCGCGGTCAATGCTTCTGGAAGCGTCGCGAGCCGTAAATCTCAGCACCACGGTTGCGTCGCTACAAACACCCGTGCATCGGTTCCCAGCGTCCGCCGAGAGTTTTTCGATCACCGGCGGGGTGTTGTCGACTTCGAAGCGTTCGCTCTCGCGTTCGGCTTTGAGGGCCACGGCGGGTGGATTGGAAGGGGCATCGCTGGCAACAATTTTTAGATAGTAGGCGCCATCGGGAAGAGCCGTGGTGTCCCAGGAATAGAATTTTTGATCGAGCTTGTCCTTCAGTAGTTTCCACTCGTGTTCGTTTTCGCCGCGATAGTAGACGCTGTAGTGCAGATCGTCGTCATTGTCGTCGTGGGCGCTCCACAAGACGGATTGATAGCCTTTTTCGCGGAACCCCTGGGGAGGCTGTTCGAATTTTTGCGGGGCGATGGTCTGCGCGACGAAAACGCCAGGCGTGTTCGGGGTCGGCGGCATTTTAAGGACGACGCTTGGTGCTTGGCCCGTGGAGATGACGGTGTTGCCTTGTGCTCGAACGCCGGGTTCTTCGAGGACGACGGCATCGACGACGGGCGCGACATTACGCGGAAGGTAAGCCAGGCTCACCCAATTGATGCCGTCGCCGGGGCGGCCGTCGTGCATGACGGCTTTCCACTGTAAAAATCTGGCGCTCGGTGCTTCCACGGCGTTGCCGGGTTTCGAGTACGGACCGAACCAGCGGGACCATTCCTTGCCGGGATCTTCGGTGTTGCCGGAGCGCACGAAGAATTCGAGACGCGGTCCGCCGCCGGATGCCGCAGCAGATTTTGCGGAAGCCCCCGTCGCGGGCGGCGGTCCCCACCAATCGAGTCGGCCCCATTGAGAGAAAAGTTGCGCATCAAAAGAGCGCGATTCAAACGTTCCTTCGGGTTCGTATTCGGGGCCGACGGAGAAAACTTTTCCGGGATTCGCGGTACACAAGAAAACTTTGCCAGCGGCGTTGCGGGCGATGCCGGTGATTTGCGCGGAGCCTGCTTTGGCCAGTTGCGCGAAAACGCCGTGACCGTCGATGGCTAGCAGAGCGCCATTGTTGCCGGTGCCTGCCAGGACGCGGCCGTCGGAAGCGAAGCCCAGGGAATAGACTACGTCGTCGCGGGAACTCCAAAGCTCATCGGGCGCGCCGTCCGGGGAGAGGCGGTAGATGCTGCTGGAGAGAATCGGCGGGAAAGCGACGAACGGCGTTGTTTGCTGGAGCTGACCAGAAACCGTGCCTGTGACTCCGCCGGCGCTGCTCGTGAAGGTCGTGGTTCCTTGTGGCGAGGTGACGATGGTGGTCGAAGGGGTGGAGATGGTGCGTTGTTTTTTCGCCGATGGCGGCGACGTAAAGGGAGCCATCGGGAGCGACGGCGAAAGAAGTGACTTCACGCTTGGAGGTTTCGTAGAGGACGAAGCCTGCGGCTCGGGCGGCCGAGGAGTCTTTGTCCTTCGGCGGAGATTTGGCATCTGGACGCGTGATACGCAGGACGCGGCCGTTGGGCTCGGTACCGGCTAGAAGATTTTTGTTCGCGTCGAAAGCGAGAACGCGAATGTGAGCCTCGTCGCTGGCGTAGAAGAGTTCGCTCTTGCCGTCGGGCGAGACGGAGAAGACTTGGCCTTTGTCGCCTGTGGCTACGTAGAGAACGCCATCGGAGCTGAAAGCGACGTCCCAGATGTATTTTGTTTTGGGATCGAAGAAGACCGATTTTTCACCGGACGCGGAGACGCGATAGACCTTGCCGTCGGGGGAAGTGGCCACATAGAGCGTGCCGCGGGCGTCGAAGGCCATCGATTGGGCTACGAGGTCGGTGGATTCAAAGACGGTAGTCGGTTTGCCGTCGTTGTCGAAGCGAAAAACTTTTGCGGGAGAGCCGCCGGCAGCATAGAGAGTGCCTTTGGGGTCGACACGGAGCGACCAGAGATAGGAGGCGTCGGCGTCGGCGAGCAGCGTGAATTTTGGAGCGAGTTCAAGGCGGCCGTCGCTGCGGACGGCTACGCCGTGGGCCGTGCCTTTGAGGAATTCTTCATAGGTGGTTTGCAGCCAGCGGCGGGTATGCTCGGCGCGAAGAAGGGAAAAGGACGAGGTCATGAAGCAAAGAAGTAGAGACAGAAAAACGATTCGGACTGGCGCCGGGCCGTGGCCAGTGGAGGGAAAATTGGCGTGCGTAGGCTTTGGCATTTCGATGGTCACCGGATTTGGAGATTCAGAGAGATAACACCGGAAACTGGGCCGCCTAGCGCGATCGAGGATTCGCCGGCGAGAGATTCGCGAAGAATTTGGACCGTGCCGGGGGTTGGGCGGCCGTCGATAACATTAATCTGCGAGAGCGGGATATTGGGAAGTTCTTTGTCGTCCCAGAGGAGGGTGGGCGTGGGGGCGAAGAGGCCTACGTAGAGGCGGTCGTTGCGGCGTTCACGGTTGAGAAGAACGATGAGTTGATCGAGGCCGGCGTTGCTGCCGCCTGGGCCGCCAAAGGAGAAGCCGCGAGAGGCACGGTTGAGCATTTCGCCGTCTGTGACGAGAACGCGGACGGTGGTGCCGCGCGTGGCTTGATCGGGCACGCGGACCGTCGTTTCTTCAACGCGCGCAGGGCCGCGATAGGGGCGCAGCAAAACGCGGACGCGGAGAGTTTCGCCGGGGGAGGCCTCGCCTTTTTCCAACCAGGCGCTTTCGATGCTGAAGGATTGGCGGCCGGGGACGCTTTCAACGCGAAGGGCGATGCGGTCGAAGACGGGAACTTCGCGGGTGTTGGTAAAAAGGCGCGCGAAGACGCTCTGCATGTTTAGGGCGATCGGCAGGCCGTCGGGAGAAAAGGAATCTCCAGGCGCGAAGGTGTTTTCGATCTGGACGGGGGCGTGGCCATGTACGACAACTTCTCCGGAGAGATGGAGCGTGGTGCCTTCGCCGTAGAGAGAGTTTTGCGTGAGGCCGTTGAAAACGGTGAGGCCCATGAGAAGCGGAGTGAGCTTGGGGTGATTGACCATCTCGAAGTGGAGTTTCTTTTCCGTGCCCCCTACGGCGAGAGTTAGGTCGATCGGGATCATGGGAGGTGGAGCGCCTAGTTTGCCGGTTACGGCGGTGAGATGGTCGCCGGTGATCGTGCCGATGGAGCCGCCTACGTTGATGATCTTGGTGGACGCTAGTTCCGAAGAGAGGGTTGTGACGACTGCCGTGCGGGCCATGGGAAATTGGACGTCGCCGAGGTTTAGAAAGGGATGGCCGCAGAGGTACACCTGGTTGGAGCGGATCGCCGTGACGGTGCAGGCGGAGCTGATGGACATGTCGCCTTGCACTAGGACCATGCCTGCCATGTCGCCGGGTAAGAGATGCGCGTCATCTGGCTTGGGGGCGGCCGTGCCGCCTTGTGCGGCGACAAAGCCGTAGCCTTGGAGCTGGCCGGCGAACTGGCGGAGGGCTTCGGGTTGATAGCCGGAGAAGACGAGCGGAGTTTCGATGGGTTCGAGGGCGGCGCCGGTGGGCAAGCCCGTGCGAGAAGCTGCATCTTGCGGGAGCTGCTGAGCGCCCGCCACAGAGGCTTGGGACTGGGGCGGGATGTTTTCGGAGGACCTTTGCGGCTCTGGATGGATGATGTCTTCGATCGGGGTGACCCCGCCGATGGGCTCCTTGGTGAAGACGCCAAGTTTGAGGGAGAGAGCGCCCGCGAGTTTGCCTTCGAAATAGACGGGGCTGCCGCTCATGCCGGCGACCACGCCGGTGTGCTCGACTTTTGGACCTTTGAGCTGGACGAGAATGATGGTTTGGCGGGGGCCCAAAAAATTGGGCATGATGCCGATGACTTCGAGGTCAAACTTTTCGACCTGGTCTCCGGCGAAGATGGTGTAGGCGTAGCCTTGCATGCCCGGGCGAACTTCGCTGAGGGGAAGGATTTCGGTGGACGTTGGCACCTGGCCTTGGGCCGTGAAGAACGACGGGACGATGGCAGGTGCGGAAACCAACGCCAAAGCTGACAGAATGAGAAAGCAGGAGATCGTGCGCGTCATGGACAGATTAGGCGGAGCCGGAAGCATGAATTGCCAATCATACGCGGCGAGGTACGGGGAAGCAATTGGACCACAGGGAGCCGGAAGGTAGGACCGAGAGGCTAGGCGTTCTAGAACCGCGTGAACCGATCAAGGCCACGGAAAGCCAAGGCAACGTTTATTTCCGAAACTGTTTCCGAGGAGAAAATTTCGAACGAACGCAAGCCGGCGGGAAGGATCGATTTGCGGTCAGATTGACCATCGAGCGAGGCCCGAGCAGTCGCATGAAATAAAACGAATCCAGCTGCAACGGACGCCACCAAGATAGAATGAGCGCCATATATATAAACCCATATATATAAAAGAGCGCGCCTTATGCCGCCTGTGATCGTAGACACCATCGGACCTTTTGCCTAACGTTTTGCCAAGTACTTGGCGATCACGCTGGCGCAGGCTTCGACAAACTGCCGTTCCGGTCTGGTGAAGGTCAGAGCAAAGTAGCTATTGATATCGAGCTCGGCGGCCAGCTTCTGGTTTCCATAGATGGGGACAACGATTTCAGACTTCACCAGGGACGATCCCTCAAGATAGCGCGGATCTTTGGAGACGTCTTGCACGACCACTACCTCGCCGCTGGCGGCGGCCGCACCGCAGAGTCCGGTGCTGAGGGGAATGCGAGTCTTTGGTGTAAAGCTGCCGGCGAAAGGTCCGACGACGAGATAGCCGGGATCCGCCGGATCGACGAGATAAAAGCCTGTCCAGTTGTAGCGCGTCATCTGTTCGTGAAGACGCTTGGCCATCCGCTCCATGACGGACTCGACCGTAGGGGCGGTCTGGGCGTAGTTTTGAAATTCACGGAGAAGTTCTTTATGTACCGCGGTCATGTTTTGGCTTTTTGTCGAGCGCGAGGAAACTTACGTGGCGCTATAGCATGCGCCTCCGTACGCCCCTCAGTTTACACGAACGACCTACACGTCGGGCGCGAGAGGCGTGCTGGCCGTTCCTTTGCGCGGCCGTCGAGGGAAGCATCGACGTTTTGCCGCTGTGAAGGTAGAATTGCGGCGGCGAGGTGCGGAATGGAAGAGTTGAAACGATTGAATGGCGAAGCAAAGAGCGGAGTTTCGCGGCGGGAGTTTCTGGGGAAGACGGCAGCGGCGGCGGCCGGGTTTTCGATTGTGCCACGGCACGTTCTGGGCGGGGCTGGGTTCGTGCCGCCTAGCGACAAGGTGAACATTGCGTTTATTGGCGTGGGGGCGCAGGGATTGCGCGTGATGCTTCATTTCTTGAAAGAGCCGGACGTGCAGGGCGTGGCTGTATGCGATGTGAATAAGAGTGGGGCGAATTATCCGCAATGGGACACGCATGAGTTTTCGAAATCGGTCGGGACCTTGCTCGGAACGGACAGTGGGTGGGATTGGTTGAGCCCGGACGAGCCGATTCAGTTGTCGCATACATTGCGAGTCACAAGCGGCGTGGCGGGGCGCGAGCCCTGCCAGAAGATTGTGAATGGATATTACGGATCGCAACAGCGGTCGGGGACGTATAACGGATGCATGGCATACGCGGATTTTCGCGAGTTGCTGGATAAGCAAAAGGATGTGGACGCCGTAGTAGTGTGCACTACGGACAATTTGCACGCGGCGGTTTCGATTGCGGCGATGAAGAAGGGGAAACATGTTTTTTGCCAGAAGCCGCTGACGCATACGATTTATGAGGCGCGGAGAATGGCGGAAGTGGCGCGCGAGACGGGTGTGGCCACGCAGATTGCGGTGGGAAATCAGGCGTCGGAGGCCACGCGGCTGTTGTGCGAATGGATTTGGGACGGAGCGATTGGGCCGGTGCGGGAGGTTCACAACTGGTCGAACCGGCCGTTCTGGCCACAGGGCATAGAGCGGCCGAAAGAGACGCAGCCGGTGCCGGAGGGGCTCGATTGGGATTTGTGGCTTGGTCCAGCGGAGGCGCGGCCGTATCACGGAGCGTATTTGCCATTTGTTTGGCGCGGCTTTGCAGATTTTGGCTGCGGCGCGTTGGGAGATATGGGTTCCTACAGCTACGACACGATTTTTCGCGTCCTGAAGCTGGAGGCTCCGGAGAGCGTAGAGGCGAGCTCCAGCGACCGTTATGCAGAGACCTATCCGCTGGCGTCGATTGTCCGTTATAGCTTCGGAGCGCGCGGGAATATGCCGCCAGTGAAATTCAATTGGTACGACGGCGGGCTGAAGCCGCCTCGGCCCGATGAGTTGGAGGAAGGCCGCACGCTCACGCACGAGGATGCAGAAGGTGAGGGCCTCCTATTTGTGGGAGACCGTGGGAAAATCCTGTGCGGATTCAATGGATCGAATCCCAAGCTGATTCCACAGAGCAAAATGGACAGCTACCAGCAGCCAGCGAAAACATTACCGCGCTCGCCGGGAAATGAGCGCGAATGGTTGAATGCGTCGAAGGGAGACAAAACGAAACCAGGTGCGAACTTTGAGTTTACCGGGATGGTTACGGAGACGCTGCTGCTCGGAAATGTCGCGACCATGACTGGAGAGAGGCTGCGCTGGGACCGCGCCGCGATGAAAGCGAGCACCGACGCGGCGCAGAAATTCATAAAACCCGAGCGACGAAAGGGCTGGGAGTTGTAAGAGGTCACGATCGCGAAGATCGCGTGATGCAAAGTCTCAGGCTTCGTGAAGGTTGCGAACTGCGTCCGTATGGGTCGCACGCCACAGCGGAAGACTGGCTGCTAACGCAGCAATCGCGATCACCGCTACGGCAGCAAACAGCATCATCAACGGACTGTGTGCCGTTACGCCGAAGACCAGGCTCTCGAGCCAGCGAGCGGCGCTCCACGCGCCGATCGCGCCGAGAACAATTCCAATCACAGCGAGGCGAGTGGCGTGCCATCCGGCCCAGCGAAGAATTGCCGAGCGCTCGGCGCCAATCGCGAGCCGAATGGCAATTTCTCTCTGCCGTGCGCTAACCCAATAATTCAGCACCCCGTAAATCCCCACCGCAGCCAGGAGCATCGCGAGCCCGCCGAAAAGCACCAGCAGCAGCGTCGCAAAACGCCGGCGCTGGAGCGTGGCACCCAGCCAATCTTCGGCAGTTCGCAGCGATTGAATGGGAACATTTCGGTCCAGAGCCGAAACCTGCCGGCGAGCGGCGCTCATCCATTGCGCCGGATCGCCATTGGTGCGAAGCGTCACCACCATTGCTGACGAGGGTTTCTGCGAAAACGAATAGTAAAACGTCGGTGATCGTTCGGCGTCAAGGCCCTCCTGACTGACGTTTGCCACCACCCCGATGATTTCGAGCGTTGGCCCTTCCATATACGGACCGCCGACCTTGAGATGCTGCCCTAGCGCCAGTCGCGGATCCGACCACTCTTGACGTGCGAGCCGTTCGTTGATCAGCGTGACCTGGGAGCCGCTGGCGCGGTCCGACTCGTTGAAGTTTCGTCCCGCGATCAGGCGTATGCGTGCGGCGCGAAAATAACTGGCATCCGCAACGTCGAATAGCGAGAGAGGGACATCGTCGCGCGTCGGGGTCGGTTTTTCGAGGATCGAATACCAATAGTCACCGCAATCGCCCCGGCCGGGAGGACAATTCACGAGGCCGACATCCTCAATGCCCGGCTCGGCGCGCAGGTTCTGCGAAAGCTGCTGGTAATATTCGCGAACGCTGTCGTCGCTTTTGTAGCGCGATTCCGGCAACTGCAGTTCAATGGTCATCAGATTTTGCGGATCGAAGCCAGTGTCGGCATGTTGCGCAGCAATCAAGCTGCGAACGAGAAGCCCCGAAGCGAACGCCAGCATCAGCGTGATGGCGATTTCCGCGATCACCAGCGTGCTGCGAAATCCTTGACCGCGCCTCCCCGTGCCGGCCGTCGGCGAACCCTCTTTCAGCGCCGTGGTCAGGTCAACTCTTCCAGCCTTCAAAACAGGAGCAAGTCCAGCCAGTAATCCGACGGCGACGGAAATTACAGCCGCAAAAAGCAAAACGGGTATATCAAGCGCAGCTTCGGTGAGGCGCGGAATATCCCGGGGGCCGATCAGTATTAGCGTACGCAAACACCAACCTGCCAGTAGCAATCCCAATGCGCCGCCGATGGAGGCGATAACAATATTTTCGGTGAGTAATTGGCGGACAAGGCGAGCACGCCCGGCGCCGATCGCCACGCGAATAGCGATCTCGCGAGCGCGCGCCGTGCTGCGAACGAGTAGAAGACTTGCGACATTGGCACAGGCAATGACCAGCACCAGGCCTACTGCGCTCATAAGAACGAGCAGCGTCGCGCGCAGGTCTCCTCCTGTCATTTCATCTGCAAGGTAGGCCACGTAGGAGCGATGATCATCTTCGGGACCGGGGTCGCTCAGTGCGAGCCGTTGCATGATGGCATCAAGATTGGCGCGCGCCTGCGTCGCCGTTGTTCCCGGTTTCAGCAGGCCCAGCCCGCCGATCGAGCGGTGGTCGCCGCGTGTCGCGGATGGGCTTTGTGTGCGGCCGAGCGGTAGATACACCTCGGTGGACCGCCACAAATACTTCCGTCCTGGATGGAGCACGCCGATGATTTGATAGGAAGTGCCGTTTAATTCGAGCGCCTCGCCGACAACATTGGAATCGCCGCCAAGCCTGGTCTGCCAAAACTCCGCAGTTACGACTACGGTTGGCGCGGCGCCGGGCTTATCGTCGGCCTCCGTAAAGAGGCGCCCTAGTGCGGGCGTCATTCCAGTGAGTCGACAAATATTGCTGGTTACCAGCAGCGCGTGCGTAAGTACGGCGTCGCCCCTGCCCGTGAGCGTCAAATCTGCTCCGGTGGCCGCCGCCATGTCTGTAAAGGCGTCGTTCTCCGCGCGCCAGTGCTGAAAGTTAATCCACGTGACGGCGATACCGGACGCTTGTGCGGTGGATTCACCCAACCTAACCAGGCGCTCACCGTGTGGATAAGGGAGCGGGCGCAATAGCACAGAATAGACCACGCTGAATATGGCGGTGTTCGCGCCGATCCCCAGCGCGAGAGTCAGGATGACGACTGCCGAAAAGCTAGGCGCTTTGCGAATGCCGCGCAGTCCGTAGCGAATGTCTTGAAGTATGGTTTCGAACTTCGGGAACTGCCAGGTCTCGCGCGCGTTTTCCTGCGTTCTAGTTAGATTGCCGAAGGTCCGGCGAGCCGCCGCTCGCGCCTCGCTGGTCGGCATGCCGCGTTCGATATTCTCGGCGGTCATCAAGTCGAGATGTGCTTCGATCTCATCGGAAAGATCGCCCTCCAGCCCACGGCGAAGATGCCAGGCGCTACAAATCTTCGACCACCATTCGCGCATAGTGTCACCTTTGGGGAGCCAGGACGCGCGCCATGGCTTCCACAAAACGCATCCATTTCGATTTCGCCGCAACCAATTGCGTGCGGCCGAGAGCTGTCAGGCGGTAGTATTTCGCGCGCCTGCCGTTCGGGGATTTTTTCCACTGCGAGCTAATCCAGCGTCGTTGCAGCAGACGCTGCAGCGCCGGGTAGAGCGAACCGTTGTCGACCAGGAATTCATATTCCGATTGCCGCTCGAGGAATTGCGAGATGCCGTAGGCGTGGTTCGGAGCGCCTTGCAAGCTGCGAAGAATCAAGACCTCGAGCGTGCCTTGCAAGAATTCTAGCGTTTTACGTGGATCGTCTACCGTAGACACTCTACCTGTCTACACCTGCGGAAGATTCTTGTCAAGCGGCTGGGGAGTGGAGCTGGAGTGGAGCAATTCCCGGTGCGCTCAGACGACCGATTCCCGAGTAGGGGCACGGTATACCGTGCCCTTCCGCGCTGTTAGAACCTATGAATCGGGCCGAGCAGGTTCCAGTGTATGGAACACCAAGTCAGAAATACGCAAGCTACCGCGACGAGCGAGAATTTCACCCGCGAAATAGAACGCACGTCGGCTCGTTGCCAGATGCGCACACCAGCGACAAGCGCGAAGATGCTGAAGAAAACCGCGATGCCGGAAAACCAGGTTATCAACCAAAAATATCGCTGGATGGCAGGGAACGATGGCAGATCCGCATTCTGAAGTGTACCGGACAGCGCCGCAAACCAGACGAGAACCATAATCCAAGCAAAAGCCGCCAAGCGCGGCCCCCTAGTAATCCAAAGAGTGCCAGGCTGAGGTTTCACCTCAGGCCGCTGGCGGAAAAACAGCCGCCTGAAGAACCGCACCAAACTGGCGAACAAAACCAATAATAAAATGATCAAGCTGGTCCCCAGAAAAATTCCCACAAACGCCTTGTGCTCGTACCACGGCACACGTTGGAGCTGCACGCCGGCGAAATTGATTGCCAGGCGGACGATTTTTCCCGACGAGTCGCGAATGGCAAAGATGCGAGCCTGATCGCCTTCGGCCTGCCACAAATCCTTGCCAATGGGTTTCCATTTGCGCGTGTGGCCACGCAGGTCCTTAGCATTGTCGATCGTCAAGACACCATCTTTGTCCACTTTGGCGACGGCTTGTCCGGCGGGATTCCCGATGGCGAGCTTGGTGCTGTCCGCGCGCCGCGTAGTTTGATAGTTTCCAGCGATGTCCTTGAGTTGGCTGGCGGGGATCGATTGGAACGCGGGCGGCGTGTACGCCGGGAAGTAGCGATCCACAAAACCGTGCAAAAGTTCCGCGCGGTTGCGCGCCGCGGAGCCGGCCGAATTGTAAGAGACAAAAATGACCAGCTGTTGCGACGGCTCCATCAGAAACATGCTGTGAAACGCAACCAAGTCTCCATCATGCCCGATGAAGCGCAAATTGTTTCGCCAGGTTTGATAGAAGCCCATGCAAATGGATGGCAGGGAATCGGAAGTGCCGAATTGTCGCGTCCACATCGCGTCGCGCGTTTCGGTTTTTAGAATGCGGTGGCCATCGAGTTCGCCGCCGTTTAAAAGAGCCAGTGCGAATTTTTCCATGTCGCCCGCCGCGGAAGACACGCCGCCCGCTGGAGCAGGATTAAAAACTTCAAATCCGATCGCGGGTTTTTCCGTTGTGGCTCGGTAGCCGTCGGAAACATATGGAGCGAGTTCCGCCGTCATTGGTTCGTTGAAGCTGGAGTGCTTCATGCCAAGCGGCAGAAAGATGTGCTCGGAGACGTATTGTTCGAACGGTTCGGCGCTGACGCGCTCGACGATGTAGCCAGCGAGGCCCACGCCGTAATTCGAATAGGCGGGGATTTCGCCGGGAGGATACATGCGGCGCGGCTGATTTTGCATCATGAAGTCGCGAAGGGAATGCGCCTTTTTGGGGTCGACAAAAATAATGTCGCGAACGACTTCTTCGAACCCGCCGGTGTGGGTCATCAGGTTGCGGAGAGTGATGGGTTTGCCAAAGGCCGGGGCGATTTCGAAATCGAGGTATTTGTTTACGTCGGCGTCGATGTCCAGCTTGCCTTGCTCGGATAGTTGCATGACGGAAACCCAGGTGAACAGTTTTGAGATAGAGGCCAGACGAAACATGCTGGTGTCCGGATCGACAGGCGATTTTTTCGTGATGTCCGAGTAGCCGTAGCCTTTTTTCAGCAGTTCTTTTCCATCTTTCATCACCAGCACGGTCGCGCCGGCTACGTCGCTGCGTTCCATCTGCAGCGGAACGAGCCCGTCGAAGAAAGCTTCGAGGTCCGCTTTTTCGAGCGCATGCGTGGATGGCGGGGAAGGTAGGGAAGACGGCTGTGATCCGGCGGCAGTCACCGGAGCGGCGGATTTCACTGGAACGGGGACTTGAGGAGGGAGCGCCAGCGCGGGGAGTAGAATGCACAGCGCTAGAAGCAGGACAAGAGTGCGAAGCCGGGTCATGTCGCCTCCGAAGGATAAGAAACAAAGGAGAGAGTGTCTTGGAAACGGGGAGCCGGCGCAATAGAAAACTGAAAAATCAGCACGGCAGCAGACCGAGAGTGCCCAGGTCAAGAGCTGCAAAACGATTTCCTCGTGGCGCCGGGTTCATTCATAACGGAGGGCGATGATGGGATCGACGCGCATGGCGCGGCGGGCCGGAATGTAAGACGCCAATAACCCGGCCCCCAGAAGGAGCAGTGTCACTCCGCCAAAAGTCAGCGGATCGGTGGCCGTCACGCCGAAGAGCAGCGACTCAACCGTGCGCGTCAGAACCAGCGAACCGGCGATCCCCATTGCCACCCCAATGAAAATCGTACGCAATCCTTGGCCCAGGATCATTCCAAGAACGTCGCCGGGGCCCGCTCCGAGAGCGATACGCACGCCTATTTCGCGCGTGCGGCGGCTAACGGCATAAGCCATCACGCCAAAGACACCTGCCGTAGCGAGAAGCAGCGCAACGATTCCGAAGAATCCGGTGAGAATGACATTAAATCTCCGCGAGCCGAGCGAAGCGGAATAGACTTGCGAAAATGTCCGGAACCTCGTGGGAATCTCTGGGTTCAGGTCCTCGAGGATTGCTCGCGCTGCCGAAGTGACGGACCCTGTGTCGGCATCACTCAACATGGTCAAAGTGATCGCCGAGCGCGGCCGCTGGAACAAATTCACGTAAACCGTCGGACGCGGCGGCGCATCGAGGCCATCTTCGTGCGTATCGCCCACGATCCCGACGATGGTGAGCAGACGCACGTCGCCGTCCATGTTTCCGAACTCAATGGTGTGGCCGATGGGGTCCTGCTTTGGCCAGCGGTCGCGCGCCAGCGATTCGCTGATCACCGCAACGTGCGGAGAATTCGCGCCGTCGCGCTCGTCAAAGATTCGTCCTCGAACGAGTGGAATCCCGAGAACCTGGAAGTATCCGTCCGTGACCACTCCGAAATCCGCATCGCCAAGCCGCTCTTTCTGCTGGAACAGCGCTTCAAAGCCATCCAAGGTCTTGGGAACCTCGTTCTGAGTCATGAGCAGAAACAATCCGTTGGGAAGGCCGCCATCCTCCAGCGGGAGGCCACTAGTAGCGCCAACGTTGCGCACGCCCGGAATTTGTTTAAGCCGGTCAATCAGATTTGAAAAGAAAATCCCCTGACCTGCCTTGGCTTTGGAATCCTCCACCCACGGAAGGGAGACGTCCATGGTAACGATTTTGTCCACGCGGAACCCGGGATTCACTTCGAGCACTTTCACGAGACTGCGCCCGAGCAATCCCGCTCCAACCACAAGAACCAACGTG
>Ga0207132_1162_pt1 | contig 13894 bp, 10 predicted proteins | sample Alteio_BWMinHeat_14_FD_153554 | JGI IMG/M metagenome (GOLD analysis project Ga0207132, IMG submission 153554) | Enriched cells from forest soil in Barre Woods Harvard Forest LTER site, Petersham, Massachusetts, United States -... | ecosystem: Environmental > Terrestrial > Soil > Temperate forest >...
CGCAGCATTAACAGTTTTATTTCGATGCAGCGCTCCGCTATCCGTAGACGGTTCGGTCAGGGTATGCTTCTTCGGCTCGACCAGGCCCTTGGTCAGGAAGACGAAACTGTTGAACCCATCCGGCCCATCGAACCCTACCAGGAACGGCTGCCCTGCCTGGAACCGATCATTACGAAAACCGGTATTGAGATCGCTATACAGCGGTTATTGGAAACTCTTTGCCGCCGACTTCAGCAGGAAGGTAAGGGACTGCGCACCGCCATCCTTAAGTGTTATCGCGTTGACGGAGAAACCATACAGGCGGGCATCAGCACTAATAGTCCGTCGCATCATATTTCGCACCTGTTTAAACTTTTTGAGCTGAAAATAGCCGCTATTGAGCCGGGACTGGGTATCGAGCTTTTTATACTGGAAGCGCCTAAAGTGGAGGATATCGATACTTTGCAGGAAGCGCTGTGGGAAAAAGACTGCGGGCTGGATGACCCTGGCGTAACAGAACTGCTCGACCGTGTGGCAGGCAAGGTAGGTGCCGCCGCTATCCATCGTTATCTGCCGCAGGAGCATCACTGGCCGGAGCGATCGGTCAAATCAACCTCCTCCATCCAGGAAAAAGCAATCACAGCATGGCGCACTGATAAGCCCCGGCCCATACAGCTTTTAAACCACCCGGAGGCCATCGAAGTAACCGCGCCGATACCTGATTACCCACCTATGCTGTTCCGTTATAAAGGCAAAGTTCATCAAATTAAAAGAGCCGACGGTCCTGAAAGGATAGAACGCGAATGGTGGCTGGACCCAGGTGAACACCGGGATTATTATAGTGTGGAAGATGCAGAAGGGCAGCGCTATTGGTTGTTTAGGTTAGGGCATTATGAGGAGGGGCGGGTGAACCAGTGGTTTTTGCATGGTTTTTTTGCGTGAGGGGGAGCGTGATTAAACTGACAGGACTATTATGCCGTAGATTATGTCGACAAGAGCATTATCCATAAAAATCCATCGCCCGCCGTTACATTTCTTTCTTTTCCTCATGGTGGCCCACCTGGAAAATATCGAGCACATACTTCAAGTCCTTGTAATCCGCTTTACGGTCAACCATAAGGCGGATGAGATATAACACATCATCATTAAAAAAGCGTAAGTCGTTATCAGACCATTCCTTTTCTCTTTCATTCATGTAATCAATCAAGGGTGTTGGTCCGTCTTCACTAATCTTAACCAGACCATTGTGCATGCCTTTTACTTTTTGCCTGCCCGCACGGCCATAGATAAAAAGCTTATCGTAAAGTCCGGCATTTTGAACTGCTTCCAGGGTCGCTATCACCTGTTCGTATTTTGCATCATGTATGTCCTTATCTACTAAACGCCCATAGCCATACTGTGTCTTCATTCCTTCAAATCGCAAACGAGTGCCTAAAAAGCTGAGGCGTTTATTAACTGAAAGAACCATTAAGTATACGGAATACCCTTTGGCTTTTAGTTCCCTTATCGTTTGATTCATAGTTTGTCCCGAAGAGAATGTAGTTTCAAGGATAAAGTTCAGGCGATTTTCTTCGCAATAGCCTTTCAGTAAATTATTCCATGGCTGAGAATATTTTACAGTCAAAGCGGGATAAAATTCTTCGTAGTTCGCTTTTATTTCATCAGACTTCGGATGATAGTCGCGGTAATCATCTGCGTTGCAAATAACCGCATTTTTCCCTGTGATTGCCTGTGCCTGGGTGATAAGTTCGGATTTGCCGGAGCCTGGCTGGCCGCCTAAAATAATGGCAACCGGATTTTCAACATGTGTAACGCCCGCAGTAAAGTCTTCAATTATTTTCCCCGCTATAGCCTCCCTTTGCTTATCATTCAAATGATAAACTTTTTCTAATTCTTCAAGGGTTGGCATATCAGATTACTTCCAGAGGAGCGTATTCTTCGAGGATTTCCTGCATACGCTCTTTAGATTCAAAGTTTTTGGAATCGCGTGTCATTTCTGAAACAATGAGGCTTATTGATCGGTAACCGTCAAGTTTTTCCTGATCAGGATTATCCTTCATACTTTCTTCCAACTGTTTTTTTGCGCTGCTGGTCATGATATTATTTAATACATGCCGTGTGTTTTCCGTTAGCTTATACCAGTCAAGCGATGAAGAGCTTAAGAACACATTAGGGGTGTCTTGACGTCTTCTTGTCAATCCGACCGGAAGGGGGGTATGTCTTCTAATCTTTCTCATTTCGTCGATATTCAAAGTTACAAAAATTTAAACCGTTATCCCAAAAGCTTAATTCATTTAAAAATACACAATAAATTTTTAAATCCCACAATAATTCACTTAAATTTGCTAATAAAATTAGCAAATCAATGCCCGGCTACACCGAATTACAGGTCACCAGCAATTTCAGCTTTCTTCGGGGCGCTTCGCACCCGGATGAACTGGTGGAACAGGCCGCCTTATATGGATATAGTGCAATTGCCATAACCGACAGGAACAGTTTTGCAGGAATTGTGCGGGCCCATGCTGCTGCCAGAATTAAAAAAATACGCCTTATACCCGCCTGCCGGCTCGATTTGCTTGATGGCCCCAGCCTGCTTGCTTACCCGACCGACCAGGAGGCCTATAGCAGACTTTCGGGATTGCTCACCATAGGAAACCTGCAGGCAGAAAAAGGCGAATGCCACCTTTATAAAGCGGATGTTTACGGGCATGCCAAGGGGATGAAATTTATCGTGGTGCCACCTGCGGGTTTAAACGCAAACTTTGATTTCGAGCCCTTATTTAGGGATGTTTTAAAGGAATACCGCGAAGCTTTCGGCAATGAGCTTTACCTGGCGGCAACCCGGTCATACCAGGGAGATGACAGCAAAAAATTATTTCGCCTTTCGCAGCTATCAAAACGGTTAAGCATTCCGATGGTTGCTACTAATGATGTACATTACCATGAGCCGGTCAGGCGTGAATTGCAGGATGTATTGACCTGCGTACGCGAAAAATGCACTATTCATACCGCCGGTTTCCTGCTTCATCAGAATGCGGAAAAGCATTTGAAAACTATCGATGAGATGGAGCGCTTATTCAGGCAATACCCTGATGCAATTAAAAGAACACAGGAAATTGCTGAAGCCTGCCAGTTTTCGCTCGACAGCCTTAAATATATCTATCCCGAAGAACTCACCAGCGAGGGTCGTACACCACAGGAAGAGCTTACCTACCTAACCTGGAAAGGCGCCAAAGAATATTTCGGGGATCATATTCCGCCAGATCTCAAAAAAACTATCGAACATGAGCTGGACTTTATGGAGAGAAAGAACTATGCCTCCTACTTTTTAACCGTTCATGATTTTGTGCGTTTCGCCCGGAGTCAGAACATCCTTTGCCAGGGGCGTGGTTCTGCCGCCAACTCGGTTATTTGTTACTGCCTGGGGATTACTTCGGTTGATCCCACCAAAATTAATTTACTGTTTGCCCGGTTTATGTCGGATGCCCGGGATGAACCGCCTGATATTGACGTTGACTTTGAACACGAGCGCAGGGAGGAAGTGATACAGTATATTTATAACAAATACGGCCGCGACCGCGCCGCCATTGTAGCCACCGTAACCCAGGAACGGCATAAAGGCGCCATACGCGATGTAGGCAAAGCGATGGGGCTGTCTGTGGATACCATCAGCCGGTTATCCGGTTCCATCTGGACATTTACAGAGGATTTTTTTGAAGGAAAACACATTGAGGAGCAGGGACTAAATCATAGGGATCCGCTTCTCCTGAAAGTACTGGAGCTGACAAAACAGCTGATGGGCTTTCCGCGCCAGTTGGGGCAGCACACTGGTGGTTTTGTGATCACGCAGGGAAAACTTTCGGACCTATGCCCAATTATGAACGCCCGCATGGAGGACCGCACCTGTATTGAATGGAACAAAGACGATATTGAAGCGCTGGGATTTTTAAAGGTCGATGTGCTGGCTTTGGGTATGCTCACTTGCATCCGCAAGGCTTTTGACCTGGCCAAAAAACATTACGGGCTTGAGCTTACACTGGCCAATATTCCACAGGATGACAAGGCAGTTTATGAAATGATAAGCCACGCTGATACTGTAGGTGTTTTCCAGATAGAAAGCCGGGCGCAGATGTCGATGCTTCCGCGACTAAAGCCAAAGAACTTTTATGACCTGGTGATCGAAGTAGCTATTGTGCGGCCAGGACCTATACAGGGCGATATGGTGCACCCTTACCTTCGCCGGCGCAATGGCGAGGAACCTGAAGATTATCCTCCCGGATTGAAAGAGATTTTAGGCCGTACCCTGGGCGTGCCGCTTTTCCAGGAGCAGGCTATGGAGATCGCTATCGTGGCTGCAGGCTTTTCACCCGCAGAAGCTGACGGACTACGGCGCAGCATGGCTACCTTTAAAGCAAAAGGCCAGGTGAGCTATTACCGCGAGAAATTAGTCGGTGGCATGGTGAAAAATGGCTATGATAAGGAATTTGCCGAGCGTGTTTTTAAACAGCTGGAGGGCTTCGGCAGTTACGGTTTCCCCGAAAGTCATGCCGCCAGTTTTGCTTTACTGGTTTATGTTTCTTCATGGTTAAAATGCTATTATCCGGATGTTTTTGCAGCGGCATTGCTTAACAGCCTGCCGATGGGTTTTTATCAGCCCGCCCAGATCGTGATCGATGCCCGGAAACACGGGGTTGAGGTGCGGCCCGCAGATGTAAACTATTCAACCTGGGACAATTTGCTGGAAGAAAAAGCGGGCAAATATTGTGCGCTTCGTTTGGGTTTCCGGCAGGTAAAGGGAATGGGTGAAGAAGATATTGAAGCGCTGGTAGTCGCGCGGAAAACAAACTATATCAATATCCATTCGTTGGTGGATGCCGGCGTATCGCAGGCGGCGCTTGAAAAATTGGCCGATGCTGATGCTTTTCGCTCCATGGGACTCGACCGCCGCCAGGCTTTATGGGAAGTATCTGCGCTGCATGACCGGCCGATCGCCCTGTTTGAAGGTCAGCCTTCCGAAAGCGCTGCCGAAACACAGGTATCATTACCTTTAATGACTAACTCCGAACATGTGGTGCAGGATTATGCCTCCACAACCTTATCCTTAAAAGCGCACCCAGTTAGTTTTGTCCGCGAAAAACTGCAAATGCTGCACGTTTTGCCAACGAAAGAGCTGGATAATATTACTGATGGCACCCCGGTTAAAGTTGCCGGCCTGGTTCTGGTACGGCAGCGGCCCGGAACAGCAAAAGGGGTTTGCTTTATTACGATAGAAGATGAGACCGGTTTTTCCAACCTGGTAGTCTTCGAAAACCTGTTCGACAGATACCGCAAGGAAATTCTTCATTCCAAACTGCTGATGGTTGAGGGCAAGCTTCAGCGGGAAGGGGAGGTGGTACACATTATTGTAAGGCGTTGTTATGACCTGTCGAAGTTTTTACGTGGGTTAACCCCAGCCGGCAACGAAAATCTCCCTGTATTAACCCTTGCCCGCGCTGATGAAAAAACGGCTGCCGTTCCCAATGAGCGAAACACCATACCCGTACACACGACTGCCTCAAACGCGGTATTTCCAAAAGGAAGGAATTTTAAATGACGTGTTTAATGATTGAAAAATGATGTGTGAGGCGCAATTTAATGCCGGCAGTGCGATTTCCCCCGCCAGCTGGCGGGGGTGGAGGGGTGTGTTAATCAGCATATCGGGCAACACCCCCCGCCACCACACATCCAAACGCGCCCCCCCTCTCAAGAGGGGAGTCGCTTAACGCGCATATTTTCAATTAGTTAGCGCAACACTAATCTTCCAAATGATATTGTTTGGTTACGTAGTGCAGCAGGTTTACCGCGTCATTCATACACCTTCGGTTGTCGTCTATCAGTTCCTTGCTGTTTATCCGAACCAATATCATTTGGGCGGCCAATTGGGTAATGTCTTCCTGCGTTAAACTTCGCATTTGCGCAGTAAGCCCGGGAGAATGGGCAAATGCCGCATCCATGTTTGCAGGTGTAAAATGCTGATATAAAAAAGGGTCTAAAAAACTTCTCTGGTATTGCAGGGTAATATCCTGTACCGTACGCAAAAGTGCAATATGGGCCTCATATCCCGATATATGGCTTATTATTTCTGAGTTAGAAAATTGCTTTAGCTGGAGTTCGTTTTTTATTGCAGTAATGGCCCCGGTTGATGGATGGAACAACCACAAGCTATGCGACCCTGCAATAAATATTTGTATTTTTTTGAGATCCGCTTTTGCTAAAGGCTGTTGTAAAAGTTTAAATAAGGTATCGTTCTTTTTCATTATCCCCGTTTCGCCGTGGAAACCTTCGTTTAGTTCGGCGGTGTCGGCCTTCAGTTCCTGTACAAATTGCGATGTTAATTGCTTTACGTGTTCGTTGTTGTTAATATCATCCCTGATGTTTTCGGCTATAAAACCCATCATAACGGCAACAAATATCATGAAACACTCCAGCACATATTCTTTCCAGGGTTTCGGATTGTGTTCCAGTTGGGGGTGATGATGTACTTCCATATTTTCTTCGGGTGATGTATCCTTGATGCCTTCGGGGACTGTATTCGCTGATAACGGCAATTCAATTTTGTTTTCGGCCTGATTTTCAGGAGCGGGCTCAGATGTGTTTAATTCTCCCTTAACAGGTTCACCGGCAACGTGTTTAGCTTTGACCGCGGGCTTTCGGTTCGGGCCGCGGGCTTTTGGCTTATTCTTTTTATTATCGCTGTTTTCAGGGGGTGTGTTGCTCATAAAGCCCCAAAGCTAAATATTTTGAAATACTTGTTTGGAAGGATTTATAAAATAGAGAGGTAGGCCAATTGAACAGCGTGGCAGAAACCTGTCCCTCGAGTGTTCGAAACATTCTTTTTCCCTCTTTCCGCGCAGCGAAGAGAGGGATGCCGAGCGTAGTCCCAACCAAAGGTCGGGAGCAGGGTGAGTCAACTCGCGCGTCAGAAATTGGCGGTAATGTCCGCCGGCTTGACTCACCCCAACTACTCCGCCTATTGGCGGATGGTTGCCCCTCTCTTCACCTTCGGCGGAAAGAGGGGCAAGCGTCATCTTTACTGTTTCGATCACCCAAGAACGTGTCCCCCAAAAATAACGCTTGTCTAACGCGTCTTAAAGATTTACATCAATCTTCTTCCCCGTTTTAGCTGCCAGGTAGATAGCATCGATCAGTTTTAAATCTTTTAACGCCTCGTAGCCATCTATTGGCACAGGGGGTTGCTTGCCTCTTAAAATAATATCAGCCATTTCTTCCATTTGCACGGTTTGGTGTACGGTTATCGGCTGGGTTAGTTCTCCCTTATGGGTATGCCCCATTATCGGGCCGTAGCCAGTGGAAGGCACCATTTCCGCGTAGCCTTCCGTCCCGTTCAGGAAAAACTTATCCAGGTTGTTCATGCTGTATGTCGACAAGCAGGATGCAGTAGCCCCGCTGGGGAACCCAAATTGAAATTGTATGGTTTCATCAACACCTTCCTTAAACTTCACCGGGTCGGTTTTAATTTCCTGCGCGGTGACCCAAACAGGGTCCTCGCCGGTCATGTAACGGGAACCGTTGATGGCATAAATGCCAATATCCATTAGGGAGCCCCCGCCCGCCAGCGCCTTATTTAACCGCCATTGCCTGGGGTCGCCTATCTGGAAGCCGCACAATCCCTGGAAGAATAATATCTTTCCAAACTCTCCGCGTTTTCTCATCGTGATCACTTCGAGCGTTTTAGGCTCAAAATGCATCCTGTAACCTACCAATAATTTTACTTTCGCCTGTTTGCAGGCATCGATCATTTCCTGCCCTTCCTTGGCATTTAAGGCCATAGGTTTTTCGCAGATCACATGCTTCCCGGCCTTAGCCACTCTTATTACCTCATTGTGATGCAGCGCGTTTGGCGTTATAACGTACACGGCATCTATATCAGGGTTGTTTTTGATATTATCAAAATTCTCATAATTATAACAATTCTTTGCAGGGATATGATACCTGCTTTGCCAGGTGGTAATTTTTGAGGGTGTACCGCTGATCACACCAACCAGTTTTGCCTTAACACAAGCCCTCATCGCTTCGGCAACACGCTCGCCATAGCTCCCAAGCCCCATTATGGCTACCCGTAATACCGGTCCGTCGTAATTATTTTCATGATTGTACTTGCCATCCGCCCACCCTGATACGGGCGCTAATTGGATGGCCAAAGCTGATATTCCTAATTTTTGAAGAAAATCCCGGCGTGAGTTCATCTTTATATATCTTGATTTTGATGGTTACAATTTATGCATTTTTTAAACTAAATCGTTCATAACAGTGCTTTTACCTGACTGCCAGGCTCACCCGCATCACTATCGGGTTGGCGCCGAACCTCGGGCCTCCCCAATCTGTCTCATCGCCGTTAAGAATGCGCAGCAATTTGAATGATCCATTATTATAATAGCCTTCTTCCACTTTTAGATATTGCCATGGTTTGCCGATGCTACCACCAACCGGCTTAAACGTAAGGTGGCAATGGGTTCCCATCATCAAAAACTTATTTTCATCCATTTTCACTATTATTAACTTGCCGATCGGTTCGGCATCGGTTACCACTTCGTTTCGCTGTCCATCACCGAAGGACACGATCGCTTGCCAGGCTCCCAGATCGATACTTTGCTCCCCATGATTTTCACGTTCAACCGCAGCTTTCACTTTGCCTTCAAAATTCCATTCAGCTAATTCGCGCATCATTGGGGTAATCGTCTCATACTCCTGTCCAAAAGGCGCCAGGCGTTTGGCAATTTCTTCGTGTGTTGCACCCCTGCCGTTGTCGTCAATACCAAACGGCGAAAAGCCTATGCCGCCACTGGCAATAACTTCATACAGATATTTAGCATTGCCGGGAACCAGGGCCGCTTCTGGTACAAAAAGCGCATTATCCCAGCGATTGTACAAATCGATCACTTTTAGCACTTTTTCGCTGCCATCCAGGTAAATATCAGGGGCAAGCAAATCAATGGCCGGCGCAGCAACCTTCCGTATCGGTATCACATTATCGGTAGGACCACCGCTTTCGTAGTTCGTCGCCATTGGGTTGGTCAGCGGGTCGCGCAGGGCCGCATTAGCATACATAGGTAGCGGGTACTCGGCTTTTCCGGCAGCCGCTACCTGCCCAACAAAACGAGCAATCGACCATGCATGGAAGTACTCATCGGCTCTGTCCCCAAATACTTTTTTCCAGGACCCTTCGGAAACAACCGGAACATTTAATGCAGTAAGGACGGCGGGTTTCAATAATTCGGTCGGTACAGGGCCCTCAAACAGTTTTTGAGCTAAGGGGGAGTAGTCTCTCACGCTATCCCAGGTTCCCGATTCATTTTCTACCTGCATCATTATTACGGTATGTTGATGATCAGCGCTCTTTAGATGCCGCATTACTGCCCCAAAAGCCTTAATGTCAGCATCCATGGTGGCCTTTATGTGGGGTGACGGCGAATCAACAGACTGACCATGATTACCGGAAACATTTGGGTATTTTAATGACTCCCGTTTCATCCATTCGGGCATATAATGGTTGCTACCATTTTTCCAGGTAGCAAACCACAGCAGCACCAGGTGCACATGATGTTCCCGTGCCTGGCGGAGGATCATGTCAACAAGCGAAAAATCAAATACGCCTTGTTTGGGTTCAATTTGCTCCCAGTAAATAGGGATTTCGAGGGTATTGGCGTGCAATTTTTCAACCGCGGTCCAAACATGTGGCAACATACCCGGCCATGCACTTGAGTTATGGGCCTGTCCACCAAGGATTAGGAAGGGCTTACCATCAACCAATAGGGCATGGCGGCCATTCTTTTCAATAATTCGGGGTATCATTTTATCGCTCGGCTGGCCAAGAGCATTGCCTACTGCCGATAAAAATAGGGCGACACAAATCAGTATTGTTTTAGTCATTTACTATAGAAAAGGTTTTCCATTGAGCCGGTTTGAAATTCAACATTCCGGCAGCTATGGTTTCGGGGTTTAATTTAGACAGTTATTTGCTGCCGGGGTATAACATTTGTAACTATAAAAGCAACAAATGTTAATGCCCTGCTCTTCTTCGTTTGTCGCATTATTTCGACGGCACAGCCTGGTCCATTTGCCCGATCTTATCAAACATCACCTTAAAAGTATTCCATTGCGTATTTACATTATCCTGCTGACCAGGTATCCTGCCATAAAAACCATTAAAAAATTGAGCTGGTGGCGACCAAACCGTTTCTGCTATTCCATAAAAACGCCCTTTAAGCGCCTTGCCCGACCTGGCTCTCGAACGGTACAGATCCTCAACCTGTTCGGTGGCGACGTTCGGGTGGTTCCAGGCGCAGGTAACTACCCTCAAGCCTTTGAGGGCAAAATAAACTGCGGTTTCATTGTCTTCATCATACTGCCAATCGCAGATCACCACATCGCGCGGAATCATGTCGACCGCCTTATAAGTATCATTATAACTCGCGGCCCATTCACCAATGCCGGTAGTACGTCCGTCGATTAAGCGGTCGCCCCATATCCATAGCTCCTGGCCGTGTTCGGCCAGGTGATCCCGTATGGTTTGCACCTCGTTTGCAAACAGTACCGCCTTGTCGCGGCCTGCGCAACGCGGGCATTTATCCTCGCCCAGGTAAAAAACTTCGTCCATACCTGCATGGAAAGCGCTTGCCTCAAACACATCCATGATCTCGTCGACAACATCGAATACAATTTTGTGGACTCCGGGATGAAGCGGGCAGTAGCTCCGACAGTATAAGTTGTCGGCGTTCGGCCATTTATAGTCGGCTGGTGCGGGCATTTGGACCCACGGGGTTTCGTCAAATTCGGGGTAAGCCTTCAGCAGGGCGCCTGTTTTAGCCGCCCAGGATTGATGGCCCAGCAGGTTAATTTGCGGGATGATGCTGATGCCGTTCTTTTTGCAGGCCTCCACTATTTTTTTTACGTCCCCTTTTGATAGTGCCAGGGTATCCCGCAGTTCAGGATGACTTTTAAATTGATAATTGTAATCAACGCGGATGATCAGCGTATTCACTTTTCTTGGCGCCAGTTCCTCGTTGATAAATTTAATAAAATCAGCCAGTCCATTTGGCCTCGGCGCCGCGATAGCGAAGCCCCTCACTTCATACAGGCTATCAACTTTTTGCTGCGCAAAAATATTGCTGCTGAACAAACTGCTCAGTAATAGCAACAGGTACTTGTAGTTTTTCATTATGTTAAAAAAGGGTAATCGGAAATGATATGCACAAGATAACTAAAGGCAATAAATTTACAGGATTATTTTTATACACTTTAAAAAGGCACAAGCCTTTTCGATTATCTATTTTAGCGGCACCCAATTGATCATAGACTACCCGTTGACTCACCATCGGTTAACATTATATTAACATAATGATAACCCTGTAGTAACTTTCGGAGGCTATCTTTATAGCGATAGCAGTGTTTGATAGATTACCCAAAGCACGTATTGTTAATTAATTAAAATTCAGTTAATTATAAGTAAATATTGCGAAAGGGGTTTGTTTATTTAAATATCCCGCCGGCTATAGGAAAGCACTACAAGGGAATGGCGAAGTTAAAAAACTTGCCGGGAACTTTCTTCGAAACCGGGTTTATAGCACATAAAGATACAGGGTAATTTTCTATTCGTACAAAACTAATCACTAAAAATCAAAACGATGAACAACGACACAACAGCCGAAATCTCAGAAAAGGAATTGACGGATATCCGTGAAAATTATGAAGATGAGTATTGGTCAAAGAAATACGGTGTAAGTGCTGAAGAATTGAAGAAACAGGAAAATAGCAAAGCTAGAATTTATCATAAAATTGTAGAAGCAAACTTCAACAATAAAAGATTCAACAGCTAAGCCCGGCTATATACCGTTAAAGTTTGATACCCATGTCCGCAGTAAATTGCGGGACTTGTTTTTTTCTATCCCATAAACCCGTTCGCGGCTCGTTTATAGTAGTTCCGTCGCCAAATTAGCCAGTTCGCTCCGTTCCCCCTTTTGCAGGGTGATATGCGCATAAAGCGGATGCCCTTTTGCTTTATCGATCAGGTAGGAGAGGCCATTGCTTTCGGCATCGAGATAAGGCGTATCTATCTGGTAAATATCCCCTGTAAAAACAAATTTGCTATTTTCGCCTGCGCGGGATATGATGGTTTTTACCTCGTGCGGGGTGAGGTTTTGAGCTTCGTCGACGATAAAGAAAATCTTACTCAGCGTTCGTCCGCGAATAAACGCCAGCGGAGCGATGGAGATTTTATCGTTGGCAACCAACTCATCAATTTTTGCCTGCATTTTTTCGTCATCCCCAAACTGATCCTTAATAAATTTGAGGTTGTCCCAAATCGGCGCCATGTATGGGTCGATCTTTGATTTAATATCGCCGGGTAAAAATCCAATGTCCTTATTACTAAGCGGAACGATAGGCCGGGTGACAAATATTTGTCTGAAATTTTTCCGCTGTTCCAGTGCCCCAGCCAGGGCCAGCAACGTTTTGCCCGTGCCTGCATTGCCTTGTATCGTAACCAATTTTATATCAGGATGCAGTAAGGCGTGTATGGCAAAAGCCTGTTCAATATTTTTCGGGAAGATATTAAAAACGGGCTGTTCTGTTATTTTTTCTAAAGTTGCTGTCTTTGAATTATAAAACCCCGGGATCGAACCTTTTTTGCCGTTTAAAATATAGAAATGATTGCTGGTATGGGGCTGCATTTCAAAACTATCAGCGGGCGCCGTTTCTGAGCGGTTTAACTGGGCGATCAGTTTTTCGGGGACCTTATTTAGGGTAGTTTCACCGGTGTACAGCTCGGCAAGGTTCTTAATTTTACCGGTTTCGTAATCTTCGGAATGCAGGCTGAGCGATTTTGCCTTTAGCCTGAGGCATATATCCTTTGATACAAGCACCACTTTTTTATCCGGGTTTTCTTCCTGCAGGCCTAAAGCGGCATTCAGGATGCGGTGGTCGATCTTATCCGAACCAAAAACCGCCTCTGCATCCGTGGCGATGCTTTTTGTATCCATTATTACCTTAAAGCTGCCCTTGCTGCTGCCGTTTAAAGGCCGCCATTGATTAATAAGTTGGTTGTGCGATATGTCGTCAATCAGCCTGATGAAGCTGCGGGCTTCGAAGTTGCGGGTATCATTACCGCTTTTCATGTTGTCGAGTTCCTCGAGTACCTGGATGGGGATGGCTACGTCATGCTCCTGGAAGTTTTCGAAGGCGTTGTGGTCGTATAAGATCACCGATGTATCTAAAACAAAAATTTTGGGTTTCCCGTTCGATTTACTTTTGCCTTCCTTGCTCATGGTTGGCTAAATTAGCTATTTTAAGGATGGCAGAAAAACTGAATTCAAAAGACGCGTAATAAAAGTGCATAAAAAGCGAAAACGGAAGCCTCCTCTTGCGATTCGACTTCCGTTTCCTGACTCCCTGCGCAACCGTGGTCGCTCATGAAGCACCAAGTTTTGTGTAAATTAACCGCCCTGCTATTCTGCTGTTCTTGCGAACATTGATTCTTTCAGTTCATTAGCGGGTATCTGCGCTTCTCCGTAAAAAATTGCAGCCCTTCTAATACCTCTTTTAATTAGCCTTCTTTTTCCGCGGCTTTCGCCGTTTCTTTTTCTGGTAACTCAGGCACTTCCGTGATCTTTAGCTCGCCCGAGGGTCTGCCCGATTCAGTTCTGTAATCCTGTAAGGTTGTCAAAGTACGTCGTTCTTGATGATTCTAAGGTAGTGTGCAGAGGGACATCTGTCAAGCTTTTTTTTTGTTTTTTATTAACACGTTTTTAACATTTTCCTAACGCTTTTTATTGTTTTAAAGCAATCATTTGGAGCGTTCTTTGCCAAATTTCCGGACTTATTAACACCGGCGTTTTTCACAGAAATTTCAAAAAAGCTA
>Ga0207132_1163_pt1 | contig 13823 bp, 9 predicted proteins | sample Alteio_BWMinHeat_14_FD_153554 | JGI IMG/M metagenome (GOLD analysis project Ga0207132, IMG submission 153554) | Enriched cells from forest soil in Barre Woods Harvard Forest LTER site, Petersham, Massachusetts, United States -... | ecosystem: Environmental > Terrestrial > Soil > Temperate forest >...
CATCGGGAGGATATCCGAAACCGAACATGTTTGATTGGATCCTTCCCAGCGGTCATACTATTGAAGAGCCGGTTCCATCTCTGTTTACTTTTAATATGCCAGGTAATTCTGTCACTTCCCTGATGGGTATCTCAGTTCCTGATGCCCAGGTAAAAATAAGCGGCGAATCCCTCAGGGAGAGAGGGCCTTTATTGATCACGCATTGGGGAATGAGCGGACCTGCCATTTTAAAAATGTCTGCCTGGGGAGCCATGATGCTGAAAGAAAAAGAATATCGTTTTGAAATACGCGTAAACTGGCTGGGGGATATTACTGAACAATCAGTTCGGGATGAAATACAATTGATCCGTGATTCTGCAGGAGGGAAAAAAATCCGGCAGAAAAATCCGTGGGACCTGCCGCAAAGACTTTGGGAATGGCTGCTGGAGCAATCCGGAATAAAAGATATACACTGGGCCGATCTGCCTTCCACGCTTCAGAATAAATTGATTCAACATCTCACCAATATGCCGTTCGGAGTGGATGGTAAAACGACCTTCAAAGAAGAATTTGTAACGGCAGGAGGCATTCGTCTTTCTGAAATCAATCACCATACCATGGAAAGTCGTATCAGGCCAGGCTTGTACTTCGCCGGCGAATTGCTGGACGTGGACGGTATCACAGGTGGCTTTAACTTTCAGCACGCATGGACGAGTGGATTTATAGCAGGAAAGTCTATCGCTGAGCAAACCTAATTAAAATTGGTATATGGTTTATGGTGGGTGGTAAATAGAAAAACCATAAACCATACACCATATACCATAAACTAAACCGCCAACCGCCAACGGCCAACCGCCAACCATCAATCCCCAATCTAACAATTGAGCTTCCTCGTACATAGTAAAAAGAAGTATGAATAAAATTATATTCTTCAGTATAATTTTAATCTCATCATTTACATTCTCATTCACTTATTCTCAAAATATCATTGAAGGGAAGGTAATTGACATTGCATCTAAAGAACCACTTGAACTGGCCGTAGTTACCAGTAGCATTGGGAAAGAAGCAACAGTAACAGGTAAAGACGGACGATTTATTTTAAAAAATGTTTCCGCATCTGATTCACTCTATATTTCATATATCGGCTATGCTTCGCAAAAAATAAAAGCCGGAGGTACTAAAAATAATTTAACGATTGGTCTCGAAAAAGGACCGGTCGATCTGAAAGAAGTCACCATTTCCAGCCATGCCGATAATCTGACTACAGCACACACACTGACCAGCATTGACCTGAATACGCTGCCCATAAAATCTGCGCAGGACCTGCTCAGACTGGTTCCCGGACTTTTTATAGCCCAGCATCAGGGAGGTGGTAAGGCCGAACAGATTTTTCTTCGTGGATTTGATGCAGACCATGGAACAGATGTGAATGTTTCTGTAGACGGGCTCCCCGTAAACCTGGTCTCCCAGGCGCATGGACAGGGCTACGCAGACCTGCATTTTGTAATACCTGAAACGATTTCAGAATACGATTTTGGAAAAGGACCTTATTATTCCAGTAAAGGCGATTTCTGCACAGCAGGATTTGTTTCCTACAATACCTTGAATATACTGGATAAGAATACTGTAAAATTCGAAATGGGACAGTTTAACACCACTCGCGGGTTAACCATGATCAACCTGTTAAGTGAGAAAGCAAAAAGCAGGGGTATGAGTTCATATATAGCAGGCGAGGCGTACTATTCAAACGGAGGACCCTATGATGTTCCGGAACATTTTAAAAGGTATAATGTTTTCGGGAAGTTCAATGCCATGCTTGGCACAAAAAACACGTTGACGCTGAGCTTATCTTCATTAGTTTCCAAATGGAGGGCTGCAGGTGAAATTCCAAATAGGGCCCTTGCAGAAGGATATATTAAAGACCGGTTTGGAAGTATTGACAGTTCCCAGGGAGGATATACTTCGAGGGCAAACGCAAACCTGAAAATCACTTCCTCTTTCAAGAATGGTTTAACATGGGTCAACCAGGCTTATTATTCATATTATTATTTTAGCCTGATCAGTAATTTCACTTTTTATTATGCAGATCCCATCAACGGGGATGAATTCGGTCAGCATGAAGTAAGAGATGTGCTTGGATATAAAAGCACGATCAACCATCAAAGTTATTTCGGCAATGCTACGTTACGATCAACAGGAGGCATTGGAATAAGATATGATCATACACATCCAAGCTGGTTGTCACATACGCTGAACGGAGATAGTATTCTTAATTTTATTCAGAAGGGGATCATTAAAGAATCCAATACATATGCATATGCCGACGAGACACTGGAATCCGGGAAATGGCTTTTTAATGCCGGATTGAGATTTGACTATTTCAATTTTTATTATTTAAATACGGCCCCATCTTCTGACACAGCTGCTGCCATTTACAATGGATTAAACACAACCCAGGGCAAGGCGATTGTTTGTCCCAAATTTAATATTCAGTATACACTAAATCCCGAAGTTCAGTTATATATGAAAACGGGAAAAGGTTTTCATTCCAATGATGCCAGGGTTGTCATAGCTAATCAGGGATACCAGATTTTACCCGCAGCTTATGGAATTGATATTGGCATGAACTGGAAACCCATTCCAAGGCTGTATATAAATACAGCCATTTGGTATTTATACCTTCAGCAGGAATTTACCTACGGAGCGGATTTAGGTGATGAAAGTGTTAAGCCAGGAGGAAAAACGGCAAGAAAAGGAATGGATTTTTCGGCGAGATACCAGATAACAGGCTGGTTATTTGGAAACCTGAATCTTGATCTGGCAACGCCAAGAGAACTGGGTGCATCCAAGGGCCAGGATTATCTACCCCTCGCTCCGACTTTTACCAGCACAGCAGGTTTGTTCTATAAATTAAAGAACGGATTGAATGGAGGAATAAGTTACAGGTATTTACATAACCGGGCTGCCAATGAAGATTATTCTCTCACAGCCCTGGGTTATTTTATTACAGATCTCAATGCCAACTATACCAGGGAAAAAATGGAGATAGGAATTTCTATTGAGAATCTTTTTAACCAAAACTGGAATGAAGCCCAGTTTGCATATACATCCAGGTTAAAATATGAAACAGATCCTGTTTATGAAGTTAGCAACACACCCGGATCACCATTTTTCCTCAGGTTTAAATTTTCAGTATTTTTCTAATGGCATTCCCGGGTTAGTCATTCAAAACAATATTTGGTTAAATATTTTTTGAATACCTCATCAATTTCCACATAATAAGTTTAACATTTGTCTATAAATATTTAAGATGAAACCCTTCTTATGTTTTATATTGCTATTCGTTTTTATCAGCAATTCAAAATCTCAAACAACAGAAAAATTGACTTTAAAGAAAGTGCTTTTAGCCCAGCTGAAAACAAGCCATAATAAAGAAGAATGGTTTGCTCCATTGAATATTGCCATTTCCGGACTCACTCCCGACCAGGCCAATTGGAAAGAGAAAGGCGCCGATCATTCGATCGCTGAACTCACTACCCATATTATTTTCTGGAACCAGCAGGAATTATCAAAATTCCTTGATCAGCCCGCACCGAAATATTCAGGAGATAACAACGAAACATTTTCACCGGTTGATAAAGACTCCTGGCCGGCAACAGTTAAAAAAGCGGACAGTCTTTTAATTAGTTGGGAAAATGCCATCGAAGCCGCAGATGAAAAAAAACTGGAAGCATGGTATGAAATCATCGGGCATATCAGTATGCACAATGCTTATCATACCGGACAAATCGTATACATCAGGAAAGTGCAGGGATCGTGGAATCCGGCGACTGGCGTTAAGTAAGTGTGAGAGTGTGAGAGTGTGAGGGTGTGAGAGTAATAGACGGTCAACGGTTCCCGCACGCGCGGGATCAACGGTCAACGAAAAAAACAATGTATGCATACAAGAAAAGACTTCATCTGTAACAGTGTCGGCCTGATAGCCGGCAGCCTAGTTATTTCTTCATTTTCCCGTATTCCCATACTCCAATACTCCCATACTGGTTTAGCGCCTTCTTATCCTCCGCCTGGGATCCAGTTATTTACTTTTTTTGATGTAATAGACAAAGACGTTGATGGCACTTTGAAACGCATTGCAGAGATCGGATATGTCGAAATTGAATCGGCATTCAGCAAAAAGGGGGGATACTATGGGCTGAAGCCCAAAGAATTTGCTGCATTATTAAAGGGACTGGGGTTGAAATGGAGATCACATCATGTTCTTGGTGCACCATTTAAATTACCTCCCGGAATGAAAATGCCGCTCGACGCTGACGGCAAGCCACTGGTGATTCCACCCATGCGCAACCTACGCGATAATATGCAGGTACTTATTGATGAAGCAGCCGAAGGAGGTGTTGAATACCTCGTATGTGCCAATACACCTATCAACACCCTGGATGAAATTAAATCTTCCATCGAAGTATTGAACCGTACAGATGAAGCCTGTAAAAAAGCAGGACTGCGTTTCGCATATCATAATCACGATGCTGAATTTCATACCGTGGAAGGAAAAATTCCTTACCAGATGATACTTTCAGAAACGACCATGAAGATGGAGCTGGACCTTGCCTGGGCAACTAAAGGAGGAAAGGACCCTGTTGAACTATTCAAGCAATATCCCGGAAGATTTCCATTATGGCATGTAAAAGATCTGGACAACACTTATCAGACAATTCTTCCGGTCGGCAGCGGAGCCATTGATTTCAAAAGAATATTTGCTGAATCTGAAACAGCAGGAATGAATTATTATTTTGTTGAGCACGATATGCCCAAGGATCCATGGGATAGTATTCAGAAAAGTTATGCGGTCCTCAAAGACCTGGCACCTGTAAAAAAATAAATATTTTATTCTCACCATGCGGGGGTTTCAAACGATCATATTTTTATTCATCTCCAATACATTTATGACTTTCGCCTGGTACGGGCACCTTCGTTTTAAGGATTTTTCCTGGGGGAAAAGCTTGGGACTTTTTACTGTTATTCTCATCAGTTGGGGACTTGCATTTTTTGAATATCTTTTCCAGGTTCCTGCAAACCGGATTGGTTTTAAAGAAAACGGAGGTCCTTATTCGCTGGTGCAGTTAAAAACCATTCAGGAAGCCATCACACTCATGGTTTTTGTGACTTTCACACTTATTTTTTTCAAGGAAGAAAAACTGGCGTGGAATCATCTGGTAGGATTTGCATTCTTAATAGCAGCAGTATTTTTTGTTTTTAAAAAGTGGTAGAACCCTTAGAGGATCTGAATTAACCCTTCATTTACACCGGTTCGCCCGATCATGAAGTATATTGGACATTTATGTAATAAATCGCCAATCTTAACTCTTAATATGTAAGTTTGCGGCCTATTTACGCTTAAAGCTTAACGCTTAAAGCTTAACGCGTATCGCGTAATGCGTTGAGCTTTTTCCTTTTTAATTTTTAACATGAAAAAGAGCTATTTTTTTCTTTTTGTTTTTTCCTTTTTTCTTATTATAGCCTGCCGGCAAAAACGATCCGGCAATCCACGCGTTTTGGTATATACGAATCATACTCCCTCAGCGGATGTCACAGCATCTATCCAGGCCTTGCAAAAACTGGGAAATATTAACGGATTTGAAATTAATGCGACTGACACGACAAATCTTTTCGCGGACGATTCCTTATCTGCCTATGCTGCTGTATTGTTTTTAAATCGTTCAGGTGTAAATATTGGAAACAATAATAGAATAGCCCTGGAGCGCTTCATCCAGGCTGGCGGCGGATTTGCTGGAATTCATCCAACAGCGAAAACCTATAACTGGCGCTGGTATGGACGTATGATCGGCTCAACGGGGGATTCCGGTGTTTCATTCATGCACCAGGAATATGATGGCGGTCGCGTTGAATACAATAATGACAGTCTGACTGCAAAAAATGCCGACGACGATGCACATTTAAAAATGGTACTGAATGCTATTGAATATGCGATCGGTCACTACAGCCCACTCGATTATACAAAGGCGACAACTCCCTATCCTCCTTCAGAAGATCATTTTACAAAACATATGTTGGTTACTGCTACATTTTTTGAACCGACTGAAATGACCATTCTTCCAAACCTGGATATACTGATCCTGCAGCGACGCGGGGAGATCATGTTATACAAGCAGGAAACAGGCAAAGTGAAACAGGCAGGATTTCTAAACGTATATTTTCATTCCAACCTAAAGAATGTAAATGTAGAAGAAGGAATGCTGGGATTATCAAAAGATCCTGATTTCAAAAATAATCACTGGGTATATATTTATTATAGTCCGGCCGACAGTTCCGTGAATCGCTTGTCACGCTTTACACTTGAAAATGATTCCATCCTCAATAGCACAGAAAAAGTTATCCTGGAAGTGAAATCGCAGCGTGATATCTGTTGCCACACGGGAGGATCCATTGCTTTCGGCCCCGATAGTCTTTTATATTTTTCTGCGGGTGATAATTCTACTCCATTTGATGAACCGGGTCAAACATATGTTAGTCATAGTTTTGCTCCATTGAATGGCGCACCAGGCCACAAACAATACGATGCCGAAAGATCTTCCGGCAACAGTAATGATCTGCGTGGAAAAATTATGCGTATTCGTGTACACAAGGACGGTAGTTATGAAATTCCTGCCGGAAATCTTTTTGCCCCCGGTACTGATAAAACCAGGCCGGAAATTTATGTAATGGGAAACAGAAATCCTTATCGTATTACGGTGGACCAGAAAAACAGTTTTCTATATTGGGGTGAAGTGGGACCTGATGCTCCTTATGATAGTCTCGCTACACGCGGTCCGAGGGGATATGATGAAGTAAACCAGGCGAGAAAAGCCGGATATTTCGGATGGCCATTTTTTGTCGGGAATAATTATGCATATCATGAGTATAATTATTTGACCGGGGTTCCCGGCCCTGCTTTTGATCCTGCTAAACCGGAAAATCATTCACCCAATAACACCGGCCTTACTGTTCTTCCTCCGGCACAGCCAGCCTTTATTTGGTATCCTTATGCGCTTTCTCCTGAATTTCCTGAATTGGGCACTGGAGGACGAAATGCTATGGCAGGACCAGTTTATTATACAGATTTTTATCCCGCAGGAACACGTTATCCGGATTATTATAATGGGAAATTATTTATCTACGACTGGATCAGAGGATGGATAAAAGATGTTACTCTTCAACCCAACGAGGATTTCGAACAGATGGAATCTTTCATGCCGCATATGGTATTACATAATTGTATTGATATGGAAGCCGGTCCTGACGGAAAATTGTATTTGCTCGAATATGGAACAGGATGGTTTCAGAAAAATCCCGATGCCGGATTATCCCGCATCGACTATAATCCGATCGCCACTGCAGCTTCCGCTGCAGCTGTGGTTGTTGATACTTCCGCTTCAGCACATGGACCTTTCGCAGCCGGCTATGCACTGACGCAGGTGATGGATTGTAAGAGTTGTCATAAGGAAGACGGAGTTTCTATCGGGCCATCATTTAAACGTGTAGCAGAAAAATATGCAGAGGATAAAAAAGCTTCTGCTTACCTGAGTCAGAAAATCATGAAAGGCGGGAGTGGTGTTTGGGGAGATGTAGCCATGTCTGCGCATCCGGACCTCGCGAAAAATGATATGGATCAAATTGTGGAATACATTTTATCATTAAAGCCCAAAGCCCTGAAAGGCTTAAAGCCTAAAGCCTAAAGCCGAAAGCAAGTGTGAGAGTGAGAGAGTATGAGGGTGTAGGTAATAAAGTCGGTCATCGGTCATCGGTCATCGGTCATCCGTCATCGATAAAGAATATGAAAAGATATATAGTAATAGTGATGTTGTTAGTGTCTCAGATCGCGAGTGCTCAAATTAAAAATTCAGCAGAGATAAGGAATGAGGCCGGAGCAGTCATTTCAGGAGCCACGATCCATGTGCTGAATACAGATATATACGTGCTGAGTAACAGTGCGGGTCTGTTTACCATTCCTGATTTGCCGAAAGGAATTTATCCGGTTGAAATTTCTTCCGTCGGTTATGCAAGAGTTGAAAAACAAATCCAGATTCCACTTAGCAGTGATAAACTGGTGATACAACTCGCGCGATCAACCACACAATTGGATGCCGTCGTGGTCACAGCCGAGAAACAGGAAGCAAATATTCAAAACGTTCCGATAAGTATTACAGCAATCTCTTCACGGGATGTAGATGCTTATAGACTTTGGGCAAGCGACCAGCTGAAAGGAATCGTTTCAAATTTATATTCAGCAAATCCTGGTGACGGACGAAATGTAATTTCCATTCGTGGTATTACTTCTACTTCCTATGATCCCGCGGTTGTGACATATATTGATGGTGTTCCGCAGTTTACACTGGATACTTATATTCCGCAGCTGTTTGATGTGGATCATATTGATGTATTGAAAGGTCCTCAGGGTACACTCTATGGAAGAAACGCCATGGGAGGTGTAATCAATATTATCACGAAAAAACCCGACGATCAATTACATTTTTCGCTCGAAGCAAGTGCCGGAAATTATGGAATGCAGCGGTATACTTTTCAGTTCACTGCACCGTTGATTGCAGGAAAACTATTCCTGGGCGTTGCCGGATTGTATGAAGGATCCAATGGTTTTTATACGAACGATTACAACGATACACATTTCGATAAACAACACCGGTTCGGTGATAATATTTATCTGAAATATCTGATGAATTCCCAATGGTCGTTCACCCTTAATATGAAAAACCTGTGGAACCGCGATAATGGCGCATTTGCTTTGAACCCCTCCATCGCTGATGCCTTCGTAAATCCTTATCACCTGGATCAGAATGCTATCGGTGAAATGATTGACAATACGACGAACGGTTCATTGATGATCCGACATACCGGTGCGAAAGTAGATTTCAGTTCGCTGACAGCTTACCAGTCGAATTACCGGATTTATCAGACCCCTGTTGACGGAGACTTTTCACCACTGGATGCAATCAGCATCGTAAATAATTATGGCAAGCCATGGAATAAAGTAAATGCATGGACAGAAGAACTCCGTCTTTCTTCTGCAACAGCCTCTTTATCTCCATTGAAATGGACAGTTGGATCTTATCTTTTTATTCAGAAAGCACCCAATAAACAGGGTGTTCATTTTGGTACAGATGCAGCAGCAGTAGGTTCACCCGACAGTCTCTATACCATCATCAATACCACCAAATTAAAGAACGAGGGGATCGCTTTCTACGGGCAGGCGGAGTATACGATATCAAAATCATTTTCTGTTACAGCGGGCATCAGGTACGATTATCAGCAATCCAGCGAAGAAGTTTCCGGCTTATATCTTCCCGATGGTTCAACGACCGGATTTGTTACACAACCGGATACTTCGGGAAAAGCTTCTTTTAATGCAGTGAGTCCCATGGTTTCTTTTTCATATCATGCCAGTGAGAATGCGCATATATATGTTAGTTATAATCGCGGATACCGTACAGGAGGACTGACACAACTTTCAACAGATCCAACCCAGCCGCCACTTTATCCATATCAGCCGGAATACAGCAATAATTTTGAGCTGGGCTTTAAGGTCAATTATTTTTCGAACAGACTGCATGCAAACCTGGCTGTATTTTATAATACAGTTCAGGATGCGCAGGTTCCCACATTAATTCTTCCGGAGGCTATAACAGTAATAAAAAATGCAGGCGGACTGACGAGCAAAGGATTTGAAGCAGAAATTCAGGCATTACCTTTCACAGGCCTCGAAGTGACTTATCATATCGGATATACCCATGCGACGTATACGAGTGGCGATCTTTCTTCCAATGGAAATCAGGTGCCACTGGATGGCAAATTCCAGGTATTTACACCCAACATGACTTCCATGCTAGCTGTCCAATATAACAAACATATCACCAAATCTGCCAGCGCTTTTATAAGAGGGGAGTGGTATTATTTCGGAAAACAATATTTTGATTTGGCCAATGATTTGGAACAGCCGGATTATCAACTATTCAATGCCAGCGCGGGAATAACGTATTATCAATTCAGTTTTTCTGTCTGGCTGCGAAATATCACAGACGTCAAATACATTGTTTACGCCTATGACTTCGGTGCCGCGCGTTTGGGGGATCCGTCTACGATTGGAGTTACTTTGAAGTACAAATTTCGTTGACCGTTGATCCCGCGCGTGCGGGAACCGATGACCGGTATTTCATTCTCACACTCTCACACTCTCACACTCTCACACTTGTATTAAGTGGAATAATATTATTTTTTTTCTTCGCCAGTCGCAGGAAAATGAATCCTAAAACCAGACAAATAATTAATGCCTGGATAGAATTTTGTGGGCCGAGCGGGCCACCGGTAATGAGTCTTGGGCCGGAAATTTTACTTTCAAATAAACTTTTTGTAATGGAGATGCTGGGATTAATGGCACCATAAATTCCCGGCTCGGTAAAATCCCAGGCGAAATGCATAAAAATGGGAAGCCATAAACTTCTTGAAAAGACAAAGGCAGCCGGAAGTAAAAATCCTGCATTGATGGATGTGGAAAGAACAGAAATAATATTTCCATCTTTAACACCACTATGTGCAATGATAAATATTATTATCATGATCGTTATGGATATTCCCGTCCCGAATTGTTTTTCTATCAGGCGGAATACTATTCCTATAATAATTATTTCGGCTACAAAACCAGCTGTGAGTGCCATTATTAATGAAGGGATCATTTCACTGAAAGCGTTGACCCGAACAATGGTATAATCCCCTGCGATAAAAATGACGAATATGAATAATGATTGCAAAAGGAATCCCGTAAAAAAACCAAGATTTGCGTTGCCCCCGAAAGTGGATGGGCTCAATTCAGTAATTTTTCTTTTTTCATAAAAGGAGAAAAGAAAAATATAGATTAAAACTGCCGCAAGAGCTTCTGAAATCCCGACGATCCCATTAATTAATTCATCAGATATATTTATTTTTTCCAGCAACGGCCTGAGCGCAGATTCAATCAATAAAACAGCGCCGGCAATGGCAGCAATACCAATGATGATTTTGGTAATGAAAAAGAAAATGATTTTGTTAAAGATATTTTTTCCGCCCATATATTGGTTGACGGTTGACGGTTGACGGACTTTAGGATTCTCATACTCTCACACTCTCACATTCTCACACTTGCTTTAAGCTTTAAGCTTTCGGCTTTAGGCAGTTAATAAATTTAGCCAAGGCTAAATTTATTAACTCTGCTCATCCATTGTCCGCTGGTAAAATCAGGCATATCAACAGTCTGATTGCCGAGTTCAATACTCATTTCACTTAGTGGTGTTATAGAACTCCATGCAGCGGCATCATAAACATCCATGGGCGTGTTGGTTTGATTTTTTACAGATTCCACGAAATCCTGGAGCACAAAGAAATCCATTCCACCATGTCCTGCGTTCTCAGCTTCCTTACCCCAGCGCTGCCAGTCAGGGTGATCATATTTATCCAGATAAGGTTGTGCAGGTTCCCATACGTCGGATTTTACACTTACTCCTTCAATATAGAGCGATTGATTCACGTCCATCCAGATACCATGTGTGCCCTGAACGCGGAAGCCCAGTGAGTAAGGTCTTGGCAAACTGGTGTCATGCTGGAGTAAAATAGTTTCTCCGTTCGCACAACGGATCTGGGTGGTGACGACATCACCTAGTTTGAATTCAACTTTTGCATTTGGATGATCCGGGCCGCCTTTCTTTACAATATATTCATGAAGGCCGCGCGATTTGCTGGCGAAGGAACAAAGTGAAACAAATCGGTTTCCGTAATTAATATTCAGCATTTCTGCAATGGGCCCGATGCCATGGGTTGGATAGAGGTCACCATTACGATGTACGCTGTGATTGGTGCGCCAGCGGGCTTCAGAAAAACCCTTCTCACCAAATTCAACACCGCTATTATAAGGCGTTTTTCCATCATTCAATTTTACTCCCCGAAGATCATGCTGATAGCCGCCCTGCATATGTATGAGTTCGCCGAAAAGTCCCTGTCTCACCATTTGCAATATGGCCATCACATCACGGCGGTAACAAACATTTTCCATCATCATCACGTGAGCGCCATTTTGTGATGCGGCATTCACCACGTTCCAGTGATCCTGCAGAGTAATACCAAGCACGACTTCCGTTCCTATGTATTTGATGCCGGCAGAAATTCCATCCAGTATCATGGGCGTGTGCCATTCCCAGGGCGTTGCGATAAGAATTGCCTGCAGATCTTTTTCTTCCAGTAATTTTCTATATGCATGCGGATCTCCTGTGAATATTTTAGGCGTCGGTCTTCCCGATTTCGTTACCAGGTCACGCGCTGACTGAAGCATGCGATCATCAATATCGCAAATGGCAATCACATCAACATCTGGTCGCTGCAGTGCGTTCCATAAATGATTTTGTCCACGGAGACCAGTGCCAATAATGCCTAGCCGGATTTTAGTGGAGGAAGAATTTGCAAAAAGGGAAGACGGACGCATCAGTCCGATACCTGCGCCGGCGATGGATATTTTTCTTACGAAATCTCTGCGTTTCATTTGGTATATGGTTTATGGTGAATGGTGGATGGTAAAATTAATTAAACCCATCTACCATATACCATCCACCATAAACTAAATTTCGGTCAACGGTCAACGAAACAGGAAGTTCAAAGTTGAACAAGTTGATTCCTGATCGCATAAATCACCAGCCCTACGCGGTTAGAAACGTTGAATTTTTTGAAGAGAGATTCGCGGTAGCCGTCTACCGTGCGTTCGCTGACGAACATTTCATTCGCGATCTGCTGATAATTTTTTTCACTGCAGGCGTGTTTCAGGAATTCGGTTTCCCGGTCGGTTAATTTTGGAAAAGCATTTGCAGGATCCTGTCCTCCCATATGTATGGACTGGATTACTTTCCTCGTGAGGACTTCATTATAATAATATCCCTTGGCGAGGATTTCTTCAAAAGCAACCTGGAGTTCTTTGGGATCTGCGTCTTTCAGAATATATCCACGCGCACCCTGGTGGATCATTTTAATAATAGTGGTATCCGAATCCATCGTACTCAGTGCAAGCACGCGCATTTCAGGATGATTTGCATGCAGCCATGCAGCGGTTGCATATCCATCCATTACGGGCATATGAATGTCGAGCAAAACAATATCAGGTAAGTGATCTGGTTGAAGCTGATCAATGAATTCCCTGCCATTGCCTACATCCATTAAAACCTTGTAGTTGGGAAATAGATTTATGAGCACGGCAAGTCCTTTGCGGAACATGGTATGATCATCTACCAGTGCGACATATTTCGGGTCAGACATATTTCATTTGAATTTGCAGTGTTGTTCCTTCGCCGGGTTTGCTCATGATTTCTGCTTTTCCACCTACAAGCGTTGCCCGCCTCAGAATATTCTGTAGTCCCAGTCCTTCTCTTTTATTTAATTCTGTTTCGGGATTAAACCCTCTGCCATTGTCGGAAATTGTGATGTACATGCGGTCTTCCATATAACGTATCGAAACTTTCACGTCGGAAGCACCTGCGTGTTTAATGATATTCTGCAGTCCTTCCTGCACGATACGGAATGCAATCAGTTTGTCCTGGTCAGGAATATTTTTTTCTGTTCCCTGCACATCGGAAGTTATTTTAATGAATCCACTCCTGCTAATACGACGGATCTCCTGACTGATGCTTTCCTGGAGGCTCACCTGCTGAACGCGTTGGCTGCTGAGACTTTTTGCAATATCGCGCAACTCGGTCATCGCGAGACTGATACTTTCTTTTACATTCCCCAGCAATTCGCCATCCACGGTTTGTTTTTGTTCC
>Ga0207132_1164_pt1 | contig 13792 bp, 10 predicted proteins | sample Alteio_BWMinHeat_14_FD_153554 | JGI IMG/M metagenome (GOLD analysis project Ga0207132, IMG submission 153554) | Enriched cells from forest soil in Barre Woods Harvard Forest LTER site, Petersham, Massachusetts, United States -... | ecosystem: Environmental > Terrestrial > Soil > Temperate forest >...
GAGGTACAAAAAGTCACTCGAGGCACCCCGAAATCTGTGGGCCTCTGCCAGGGAATATATGGTCACTTTGCAACCTCCGGTTGATCCCACCGCATATATTGAGGAATAGCGACGACCAAATAGCCGCGGCCTGTGACGGGCTGGTCGGAACCGGCCGGCTTGAAAGTCGCGACAACCCAAACGTCGCCGTAATTGTTTCGGGAGAACCTGCGCTTGGGACTGGGGCCGTCCAGAGCTGGTGTGAAGAGAGCGCTCGCGGGATCGAGACTGCCGACGAAATCGACATCGTCGTCGCCCATGGTCGCCACAAATTCTTCGAGCTTCCACGTTGCTTTCACCGGGCCGAGTTCGATGTCATCCGGTGTTCCCTGCTTGCCGTCGGGGCCGTTTGCGTAAGCGATGGCGTCGAATTGGCAGTATCCCTTTGCGTGGGGCTCTCCGCCGAGGTGTGAGAGTGCTGTTTCGGGCGTGACCTTCAGATAGTCGATGCGATCGTAGACTGCGAAGGCAGCTGGAGCGAGGGCACTTTGAAATGCGACGTCACGCTTGCCGGGGATTGCTGCAACAGCGACGTCGACGGTGACTTTGATCAAGTCGGGCGTATGGCTGATGATTTTCTTGACAGTCACGCCGGCACCGAAATCCATGTCGGCCAAGGAGATATCCGCCGGGAAATGATCACCGTAAATGCGAACTTCGCCGCCAACGCTTCCCGCTTTCAAAGCAGAGATATCGAGGCCCAAAACCGTTGGCTCGGCGTTGGCACGGCGCATGGCAACGTCCATTCCAAATTCCTGATAAGCGCCCCAGAACCAGCGTCCTTCCATCTGCGATTGATCACGAGACAGCATCATGACTTCGCGAGTGACCGTTGGATCATTGGGCGCCGTTCCCGCGTTGTCGGAGGTCGAGCGTCCCCGCCACGCATAGCCGGTGTAGACGATGGATTTCCCTGTTTCGGTCAGTGCTGAGCCGTCCGTAGGAAACGTCACTCTCGTTTTCGTCGAAAAACTCTCGCCGGAAGGAACCGCTTCGATTTCCATGGTGCCGAAAAATTTCCCTTTGCCGGGTTGCGTTCCCGAAATGAGCCAATGTCCGGCAAGTCGCGGTGAACGCATGCTGGCGTGCCATTCGGACCATTCGGGAGAGTGCAGTGAACCGCTCTGCGCCAAGAACGCGAGCGCTTGCTCGACGGGAGGCCGCAGGTCCGTTCCCGGTGGAGGTGGCGGGTCACCCGGCTGAGGCGGAAAACGTTGGAAATTCAAGAAATCTACCGATGGATAGAGACCCACGTGCAGGTTGACGAGCATCTTCCAGTCTCCAGCGCTTCGGCGCCACGAAAGGGGCTTGGCCAATGCGTGACAAGCGACGCAAGAGCGCTTGATGTCTTCACTAGGGACCTTTTCGTCCACCATGCGATGTTCTGGAAAATATTCGATGGGCTTGGCCTCTTCGGGGGCGAGACCGTGCTCATTACTGAGATAACGAAGAATCTTGCGGGCGTCGTCCGGCTCCAGCGGAACGCCGTTCAGTCGGACCATGCGCTTAATTGCTTCTTCCCAGCCTTCGGGGATGGTACGAATCCAAGAAATGCGCGACATGTTTCCCTTAGCGTCCGGTGCGTGGCACGCGCCGCACTTGCTGATGACGAGCTCGTCCTTTACGGGAAAACCTTCTTCAACGGAGGTCGGCGTTGACGGCTTCGCGGCGGTTGACGACGGTGGCGCAGTTGCTTCCTGGGCGGAACTGGAAGGAAGGCTGAACGCATGGAAGAATAAGAGAGAAAGGGCTGCCCCGGAAATAAACCGCGAGATGAGTGTGACGAGCGAAGGCATCAGCCGTCCTTTCCGGTTTTATGTTTGATAAGGCTCGACCCGGACCTTGTGGAATGCGGTTGGGCACAACGATGTGTCCCAAACATCTGCATTCGAAAAACTGTAGGCATTCCGAATACTCAGGCACTGCAATCTGCGAATTTTGTGGAAGAATACAAGTTCTAAAAATGAAGCAGCGGCATTGCGATTATTTCTAATCGTTAGATCCGTGCTCTCGTTGAAGCGGAGCGTGCGCATAGGCACCGGCACGAAGGATATATCACATCGCATTGCTCGCGGTCCAGATTGCAGAGCAGTTGGCACTGTCCAAGTAGGTCTGACGCCGTTCGCCAAAACTCTGCACGAGCTTGAATTTCATCCATGCAGCGTGTTACACGTCACTCCTGACTGGCGACTATCTTGTCGGCAGCGAAGCTGCTCGGCCGCCCGGTGGTCCCGCTTCTGTTGGCGTTCCAGACGAGTGACGGGCAACCAGAAGTAATGCCTACGGGTTAGAGGATTGGTACCGAGAAAGCGCTAGCGTTTACCGATGCACTTCCACATCCTCGGAGAAGCCCAACGCAGGGTTTATGCATTTATCAGCGAACTAGCGTCCGCGTGCGTAATGCTCTTTTTGTTCGGCGGGCTCTTTTAGGAGTTCTTTGCCGAATACCTTAGAAATAGCTGCCGAGTAGCCACTCGCACACCATCGCCTCATGCAACTCAATAGGTAGCACGAGCCGCGCAAAGCGCGCTTTTTAACTCCAGCGAGAAGCGGCTCGCCCGCACTCTTCTATTGCTTGCCCAGTACGGCAAACAAGACCAACCTCACGGAGTTCTCCCCAAGATGTCGCAAGAAACGCTGGCCGAGATGGTTGGCACAACGCGCTCACGCGTCAATTTTTTCATGAACAAGTTCAGGAAATTGGGGCTTCATCAAGAACAACGGCGGACTTCAAATCAACACTTCTCTCTTGAGCGTCGTGCTGCACGAGTAAGCAAACTCTCGCTTATCGGAAAACGACACACACCAGGTCACACCCGAACAGGAGGCGTGTTCCGGTAATCTGGCTCCATCTTGCGCAGCGAACCTCCTGGTGATTCTCGGACATCAGAAAGCTCCAATGGATGGTGAGTTGTTGCTTATAGGACAGCTTGCATTCCGTTTGAGTGAGAGACTGGTCAACGAGATAACTGTAGTAAACGAGGGAGGGTGTGGTGGCCAAATCTATAGGGTCAACGGCGGCAGCTAAAGCGAATGGCGGTCCTGCCACTATTGAGAGTGTGGCGGACATTATCGAACGTGAACTCCAACATGTGATTGTGGATTGGCTTGCGCGAGTCGAGGAGGAGCCAGACTTAAAGAGTGTCCCGCTGAGCTTTGAGGAGCGCACGGGCCATCTTCCTCAGCTTCTGCATGATGTGATTGCGAGGTTGCGCCTCGACGCAGGGACGAAAGCTCCGATTTCGAAGGCTGCGGCCCACCACGGGGATTTGCGGCGTCAACAAGGCTACACGGTAGCGATGGCGGTGCAGGAGTCTCGTCTACTACAGGTCACCATTTTTGCCACGCTGCACAAAAACACGAACAATTTGGAATTCAGCAAGCTGCTTCCCGACGTTGTGACCATCGCGGACGAAGTGGATGCGCAATTGAAGGAGCAGATGTTGCGGTTCATGGCAGCGGATGCTGCGAAGGTGGCGAAGGGCAAGTAACCCCCCGCCAAAAGCCACCACACCCATCAAGTTGCTCGCCCCCTGTGCGGATCTGACCGGGAAATTTTGGCCTACTGTCAACGGTCCCGTACGCATTTAGCCTTGGGCAAAGACGCCCAGGAGCCCAGGACTGTCGAACAGCCGGAGCAGGGGCGCGTGGTAGCGATTGCGCAGGTCGGGGGATTACACCACCGATATCAGCGACGCGCCGCTTGGCCGGAGCAAACCAGTTGCATCGATGTTTGCCTTCCTGGAGCGGAAATGCCGCTTCTCCTTGATCTATCCGACGAAACTCTTGTTGATCCAAAACTGCATTCTTTCGCGACACGGACTCCCTGCACTTGGGGGCACTCGACGACAGGACGAGGCAGAGACTGCCAGTCCTTAGCGATGTGCTTGCCAACAAGGAAAGTGCATCGACGAGATCTGCGATTCGCGTGCGGCAACGATGCTGGTTGATACGGACGGAATTCTCGCTAGCACACAGGAGCTCTGAACTTAGCACTCGCGAGCTCTGACAGTTTGCAACCGCGAGCGTGCCGCCGTGCCAATAGCGATCTTCGACGAGCGCGCGTCATGCATCACGTTGTTATATTGCTCGCTCTCCATCCTTCCCGCGTTTATATGAATAAATCAGTGCTGTCCCAAGAAAGTCCGAGCGGTCCACCGTAACTGCTTGATTAAACGAGAGTAAGGGGTCTCTGTGACTTTTTTCGATTTCAACTTTTTGCTTCACTTTTGGCGCCATCCTACTGCTTTCCAGCTTGCTCCGGAGGCAGTAGATGAACCAAGGCCGAACCGTTTTCTCTCAACTCGTGGAATTCCTCCCCACCTACCAGTTTCAAATTTGCGTCGATCGGTACCAGGGCAATCGCTACGTCAAAGATTTCTCCTGCTGGGATCAGTTCCTCTGTCTGGCCTTTGCTCAGCTCACTTATCGCGAAAGCCTCCGCGATATCGAAGCTTGTCTTCGTGCTCAGCAACCCAAGCTCTATCATATGGGCTTCCGGGGCCAAGTTTCTCGCAACACCTTGGCACACGCCAACGAACACCGCGACTGGCGGATCTACGCCGATTTCGCCCAAGTCTTGATTGCCACCGCTCGCGACCTTTACCGTGGAGAGTCTTTTGGAGTGGAACTGTCCGAGACCGTGTATGCCCTCGACTCGACGACCATCGATTTGTGTCTGTCGCTTTTCCCGTGGGGAAAATTTCGCCGCCGCAAGAGCGCGGTGAAACTGCACACGCTGCTGGATCTGCGGGGCAGCATTCCGACCAATGTTTATGTGACCGGAGGCCAAGTTCACGACGTGAACATTTTGGACCAGTTGCTTCCCGAAGCCGGAGCGTTTTACTTGCTCGATCGCGGTTATGTGGACTTCGCTCGCCTGTATGTTTTGGCCCAAGCTTGTGCCTTCTTCGTCACGCGCGCCAAAAAGAATATGCAGTTCTCCCGTCGCAGCTCACGTCCCGTCAAACGATCGGCAGGCTTGCGAAGCGACCAAACCATTCTGCTGACCGGAGTGCGAACTGCACAGCGCTATCCCGATCCCTTGCGGCGCATTCACTACTTCGATGCCGAGAGAGATTCCCGACTGACCTTCCTGACCAACAATTTTCTCCTTCCCGCTTTGACCATCACCCAGTTGTACCGGGCCCGGTGGAAAGTGGAATTGTTTTTCGAAAGCTCGACATGGTGCACTCCTTCGGATGCTATGGAATTTCAAGGGCCAATTGCGCTGAATCGACCGTTGGTGGGGGCGCAGGACGGTTCCGTTCGGCCACGCATTGCTCAACGTCTGCTCTGCGAAGAATCCATGGTGCACCCCCGCAGGCTTGCGTCGCCGGTAACTGTTTCAGCCGAATCAGTCGCAAGACCGTGGTCGGCGTGACGCCGAGAACGCCGGCGGTTTCGCTGACGGACATTTCGCCGCGGGCCTGGCGTTCTCCCTCACAGTAGACCGGAATCGCATGGTGGCTGCGCAGCGAGCAGATACGCATCGCCGTCCAGATCTGCGCCATCCGTCGAGCGCAAGATTATGGACGACGCGTTGTTCGGGGAAAAGGAACGCGCCCAAGTCACGCTCAACTCCATCGGCGACGCCGTGGTGTGCACAGATATCGCAGGGAATATCACTTTCCTCAATCTCGTCGCGGAACAAATGACGGGCTGGTCGCGGCAAGAAGCGGTGGATCGTCCCATGGCCGAGGTCTGCCGAATCCTGGACGCTGCGACTCGCAAAATCACCCCGAATCCGATGGGTATGGCAATTGTGCACAACCGGATCCAGCACCTATCGTCCAACTGCATTCTTATCCGTCAAGGCGGATTTGAAATTTCAATCGAAAACTCCGTCGCATCCATCTACGACCGCCAAGGGCAGGCTACCGGAGCGGTAACCGTTTTCCGCGATATTACGGAACGCAAGCGACGTGAAGATGACCTGTCCCGCTTGGCAGCTGTCGTCGAGTCATCGTACGATGCCATCGTCAGTCTCACGCCCCAAGGAGTCATCCTTACATGGAATCACGGCGCGGAGCGAATGTATGGGTACTCGGCTGAGGAAGCTATTGGACTGTCGATTCTGGTCCTTTCTCCTGTCGACCAGTCAGTGGAAGGCTCAAGACTCCTGAAGATGGTAGAACGAGGCGAAGCTGTGGAGCAATTCGAGACCGCTCGCGCCAAAAAGGACGGAACCCAAATCCAGGTCGCGATCACTCTCTCACCGATCAAGGACTCGGATGGCCATGTAGTCGGTGTCTCGAGCGTTTCCCGGGACATCACCGAAAGTAAGTACTTGGAAGAGATGTCTCGCAAGTCGCAGAAGATGGAAGCTGTCGGTCTGCTCGCTGGCGGCATTGCCCACGACTTCAACAATCTACTGAGCGTAATCATTGGCTACAGCGAAATGCTTTTAGATAGCACGCAAATCGATATCAAGATGCATAGCCGCCCTCCCATCCGACCTTTTCCAGCCTGCTCAGTCCCTTCAGCGCGGCTTCATAAACACTCTCTGCGCGGACTCTCACCGTGTGCTCGATATCGCGCTGAGCAGCTTTACGACAAAAGAGTTTTCGTCGGACATGGGGAACTCCGCAGGAATTTGCGGCAGAGGACTGATCGGATCAGTATACGACGTTCGCCCTATACTGTCAGGGCCGTAAACGCTTTTCCGTCGCGGATTAGCTCCTCTACATCGCTCCGATTTCACAACTTCCTTTGGATGATCATCCTTAAAACGTATACCTTCCATCGGACCAGGAATCTCGCCTCGGGGAACCCGAGCGGTATACCTGCATATATTAAGGACGGGAGGACGTCTGGCGTTCCTGGAGCTTGACAATATAAGTAGCTGTCTATATATAGTCATCTTAGCATGAAAAAACCTGACTCGCTCCAAGGGACTCTGGATTTGCTGGTGTTGAAGATTCTTTCGCGCCGGCCGCGTACGCATGGTTACGGCATTATGGCCGCAGTCAAAGACTGTTCCGACGATCTGCTGCGCGTTGAAGAGGGTTCCCTGTATCCAGCTCTCTATCGCTTGGAGGAAGCTGGCTGGATTCGCGCGGAATGGATCAAGAAGGACACGGGACGACGGGCGCGCGTGTATGAGCTGACGGCGGCTGGAAAGAAGCAGTTGGGCATGGAGGAGTCTCGTTGGCTTTCGGCTTCCGCTGCTATCAACCAAGTATTGAGGACGGTCTGATATGTCGCTATGGTCAAGGGTTGCCAATGTTTTTCGCGGGGAGAAGCTGAGCAGCGAAATTGCCGAGGAGATGGACTCGCACATTGCCGAAGCGGTCGAGCAAGGGCGCGATCCGGAGGAAGCACGGCGTGCTCTTGGGCGCAGCTATGAACAGCGCCGGCAGAGAGAGATTGGCCATGAAATCCGGACGGTGCGATGGCTTGAGTTGTTAAGCGCCGACATTCGATTCGGTTGGAAGCAGCTCAAGAGAAATAAGGTGACATCGATCGTTGCGATCCTTTCGCTGGCCCTTGCCATGGGCGCGTGTATTGGGGCGTTTCGTCTGATGGATGCGCTGTTGTGGCGTCCTCTGCCGGTGGCGCATGCTGAGCGCATCTTTGCAATTTCGCGTGAAGCATACGACCAGCAGGGTAAGCCGATTCGATCGGACATGTGGGCCTATCCTTCGTTCAGCCTGATGCGCGATGCGGTCAAGGACCAGGCGGAGTTGATCGCAGTCTCCCCTGCTAGCCGAACGGATCTCACGTACTCGTCTGACCAGGAAATGGAGAAGGCGAATGTGCAGTATGTCTCGGGGTCGATGTTCGGGGCATTCGGACTGCAGCCGGCTCTCGGCAGATTGCTGACGGAGAGTGACGATCAAAAGCCTGGCGCTCATCCATACGTTGTTCTCTCGCATGACTACTGGACGCAGCGTTTTGGGCAAGACCGCCAAGTTGTTGGCCGAACGTTGCGCATGGGCAACGGGATCTATGAGATCACGGGGGTTATCGACGGGCCGTTTACTGGCACTGAACCGGGCACGATGACGGATATCTTTCTTCCAGACATGATGCATCCTGCGGTCACGCGCTCTGATTCTTCGTGGGCTCGGACTTTGGTGTTGGTTAAGCCAGTTGCGGCCAAGACCGGAGCCGGTCTGGAACCGCTGCGCCAGAAGTTGAGCGCAATCAGCCGCGTTTTCGAAGAGGAACGGGCCAAGGGGTTTACGGGCGCGGACAGGATATTTTTCCAGAAAATCATTGACGCGACACTGCTGATGGAGCCAGCGGGCGCCGGTATATCGAGTCTTCAAGAGGAGTACCGCAAAGCCCTAGGGATTCTCGCTGTGCTGGTCGTAATGGTGCTACTGATTGCCTGCGCCAATGTGGCCAACTTGAAGATGGCACAGTCGGCGATGCGATCGCGCGAGATGGCACTGCGTGTGGCCATCGGTGCTGGGCGAGGCCGCCTGGTACAGATGCTGCTGGTAGAGAACGCTATGCTGGCCGCGCTGGCTGCCGGGCTTGGAGCGCTTCTTGCGTGGCGATCGGCTCCGCTTGTGGTGAGCATGATCCAATCCTCCGACACTCCGGTGCGATTACTACTCTATACGGATTGGAGGGTGCTCGGTTTTGGCGCTGCGCTGGTCTTCTGCGTATTGCTGCTGTTTGGCGTATTGCCGGCGCTACGCGCCTCTGCCGTGAAGCCGGTGAGCGCGCTCAAGGGCGGTGAGGACGATCCTCAGTCCCGACGACGGCTCATGCATGGCATGATCGCGGCGCAGGTTGCGTTTTGTTTCCTGGTGATCTTTATTTCAGGGCTTTTCGTAAGGACCTTTGAGAGCTTGGCGAATAAGCCGCTGGGGTTTGCCCCTGACAATCTGCTGTTGCTGGACGTGGTGACGCAACAAGGCCAACCGGCTGTGGTGTGGGATCAAATCGCGGACAGCCTGCGGAGCGTGCCGGGCGTTGAGACAGTTGCGATCGCGGGCTGGCCGCTGGTGTCTGGCGGCAACTGGAATAACTTTGTTTCGGTAGGAGGAGCAGCTCCGGGTCCGATTATGACCTCCCTGCTTGCGATCTCGCCGGGGTGGGCGGAGACCATGAAAATACCTTTGCTCGACGGAAGGGATTTTCGTGCTGGCGATACCGCTCCAGGTCAGGCGATCGTCAACCTGGCTTTCGTCAGGACCTTTTTCGACGGGAAGAATCCGATCGGAAAGACTTTTCAAGAGAGAGAGAATCATTACCGGGTTGTGGGGCTAGTTGCGGATGCTCCCTATTTAAATCTCAAAGACGCCATCGTGCCGGTAGCCTACATTCCCTTTCATGCGGTGGATGCGCAAGGCGTAGCGCAGGCGGAGACGCAGGAGACGTTTGTCGTGCGCACTGCTGGCTCTAATCCATTGGCGCTCGCATCTGTGCTGCGCAAGGCGATTCCGCAGGCTCGCGCGGGCTTCCGCGTCAGCGACCTTCGCACCCAGAGCGAAGTGGTGCGAGCGCAGACAGTGCGCGAACGGCTGCTGGCGATGCTGGCGGCATTCTTCTCATTTGTAGCGCTGTTGCTGGCAGGGCTTGGACTCTACGGAGTGCTGAGTTACTCGCTACAGCAGCGGGAGCGCGAATTCGGGATTCGTATCGCGGTTGGTGCCGGGATCGGGGACATCGCGTGGCAGGCTACGTCGCGGATCTTTCTGATGGTGATGACGGGAGCGGCGATCGGAGCGGCGCTGGGGATGGCTTCGGTGCGTTCTGTGGAGACGCTGCTGTATGGCGTGAAAGGAAGCGACCCGGTGACGCTTGCCGGTCCGGCGCTGGTCTTGCTGGTGATTGCGCTACTGTCTGCGTTGCCGGTGATAGCGCGTGCTTCGCGCATCGATCCGAAGATGATGTTGCGAGCAGAATGACGTAATGCGCTAATTTGTGGAATCGCTCACAAAAGGTCGATCTCTTTCACAGTTCTGTGCATTTTGGAGATCTCGGCCAGAAACCGATTGGTAAGCGATTCTAAAGTTTCCAAATCCTCTCTCAAGCGCAGGAACGTCGGATTGGGAATAGCCTTGTGGAGAGTCAACTCGTAAATCGAAACTGAGGCATCGATCTCCGACCGAAGGTCTCCGCGGGGGCCGGAGCCGCTCAGACACAGCAGTAACGCCACGCGTTCTGGGTCAGTGCCTGACTGTACCTTTATTCAACCGGCTGTCCCGATCTCTTCCAAGCCCAGGCTTCGGTGTCTCTGTGCCTTTGGTGCAAGTCCAACGGAACCTTTTGGTTAGAACGCTGCCATGTCACAAGCCAAGAAATTTAATATTTACCGCCCAGGGATTTGCGAACCGCTTCCGTGCCCCTGACTGCCATCAGCGGACCATTTCCAGCCTGCCCATAAACCACTCGGGATTCAGGTAAGTGACGCGGAATGAGGCGATTCAAGCCAGAGACGCAACCGCATACAATTCATACATTTTGGGGCAGGATAGAAACGGTCCGCTGTGCAGTTCCTTCGTTGTTCCAGGGCTTCGCGAAAGCTTCGAGCGCCTTCTGCAGTTTGCTGGCGAAGGCAGAGTCGGCGCCGTGACTATAGGAGATGAAGGCTTTGCATCGCTTTGCGGCCACGATAGCACCTGGGTAGAGATGAAAAGACAGTGAATCGCACAGTCAAATACGGAACTGCTCTTGTGCTCGCTCACTTGATGGTCAACATCATCACGGAGCGGCTCACCGCGAACTGGGCGTGGAGTTGGGCCCTGCTGCCTTGCTTTTTGTAATCAGCGTAATTCTTCTGTGTCCATTGTTCGCCATGGTTCTTCTGTGGGCATCTCAAAAACGACTGGGCCTGATCTTCTTAACAGTATCCATGGCGGCTTCCTTGGTATTCGGTCTTTACAATCATTGTGCAGTTAGGGGTCCGGATCATGTCGGAGAGCAAGCTCCCGGTCCATGGGGAACCGCATTTGTCCTCACGGCGTACCTGTGTTTCTCACCGAAGCCATCGGAACTTATATGGGCCTTTATTTCCTGTACAGGATGATGAGGGCATCAAAGACGGTTAGATGAGTGTCGAGAGTTACATCATTTCGCCCTTGGTAGCCTCTTTCGCGTATGGGGTTAATGGTCCTGGAGCAGGGAGAAACCTACTTGCGGGAGATTGGGCTGCTGTCGGGGTTGAGAAGATTGCGCAGAAACAATGGCGGTTACCTCGTCGATCTGCTTGCGCGTGAGGAGATGAGAGAGACTGGAGCGGCGAGCGGAGCCGCTACGGTCGCCGGCTGCGATGGCGCAGGAGTACCAGGTGTAGGCTGCAACATAATCGAGGTGGACACCTTTGCCGGCTTCGTAGAGGTAAGCCAGGTCGGTTTGGGCGTGGGGGTCGCCTTGCTCGGCGGCGAGACGTTCCCAGCGGACAGCTTCGGAATAATCCACTGGGACGCCGGTGCCCTTGAAATAGAAGACGCCAAGATTGTGCTGGGCGGCGGGGAAGCCGAGATCGGCAGCAGCGCGAAACCACTTGGCGGCCAGAGCATAGTCACGAGAGGTACCTACCCCGGTGAAGTAGACAGAAGCCAGGTTGGTTTGCCCGACGGGATTGCCATGTTGTGCAGAGGCGAGATACCAATCGAAGGCGAGCGCGGAATTTTTAGGAACGCCGTGACCCTGCTGATAGAGTGCGGCCAGATTATTCGCGGCGTTGGAATGGCCTTTCAGGGCGGCAGCACGGTAGTTCTCTGCGGCCTTTGCATAATCTCTGGGGACTCCTTGGCCGTGTTCATAGAGGTAGCCAAGGAGGAATTCGCCGTCGACATTGCCTTGGGCAGCGGATGCACGAGCAAGGGAAACGACCGACTTGTAGTCCGGGGACGAGGAATCGTTGCGAAGATATATTTGGGCGAGTGTATATTGGGCCACGGCGTCGCCATGATCGGCGCGTGATTGGAGCGAGGAGAGGTCAGGGGAAAGAGCAGACTGCGGCGTTTGGGCCGACGCGTAGGGAATAAAATAAGCGGTGAAGAGGATCAAGAAGAATACGGGACGGAGAAAATAGCTGACAAGTCGATCGAGCAAGTACACGGTGGCCTCCCAAGGTGACGAACAAGATGACGAACTCGATCCGGATATCCAGGCAGCTGCACCGTGGCGCGCTGACGAAAGACCCCCGGAGCGTTGGGCACACCACGGGAGAAAGCGTGGCGAGCAAAACAGCGGTGCCAGATGAGTGGCGAGAAAGCACACTGGTTCGCAGCACGCAAAAAGCGTGATGAGCTACTGGGACCCCTCGCTTTTACGGATTGCTAGACTAGAGACGAAGGTTCAGGGGGAAAAGTTTGGAGAGAATCAAACTCTTTTTCTGTTCATTGCTACGCGGAATTCAAATACCTGCATTGATGCCGATGAAACAATGCCGCGAGTTTCACCCCTAACTCAAGCAATGACGCCCAAGATCAGTTGAGGTTGGAGAAGGCGAAACTCGCTGGACTTCGGGTTCAGTTGGACCGACTCGAGAAGACCTTGGAGACCTTGAGCGGCCCAAGGTGAGCCCCCGAAAGATGTTGATAAATCCCGTATGGTCAAAATTCTCAAACGAGTTGAAATAGCGTAACTTGCAGCTTTCCACAGGCTCACCCCGAATGGACTTCTGCGACTGAGAAACAGCATCTACAATTTCGCTCTTACGGGGTTGTAGATTCAGGGGGAATTCAAGATGCTTTGGGCGCGCGTGGTGGCCTCACCGGAACGGTCAATCAAGAACTCCTGTTGCGGAATCAGTATTTGGCGGTAGAAAACCGAGTCCTGAGAGGCCAGCTCAAGGGTCGACTGCTGCTTTCGGAAGGCGAAAAGGCGACATTAGGCTGGATCCGGTCCGGCACGCAAGGCAGGCGCGCGGGGCCGGGAATTCGCTGGTGGGGAGCAAGAGATCCGTGAAGAGCAAGAAAATCGGAACGGTTGTTGGTGACAAATGTGTAGTCCTGTGCGCGGATGGTTGCCATGAGTTGCCAGTCTTTCGAACTGCCGAGCCCGAGATAATTGACATGATCTGCCAGGTGGCCCGCCGCGTGTGCTACTTCGACCAAGGATGTGTGTAGGCATTCATCGATCAAAAGCTTCACTGTCACCCCAGAAGGTCGCGGCCAGGCCGGGTTGCACGAATCGGTTTTCGTTTCGCCCAGGGGCGAAAAGCCGGACGGCCTCGGCGCGGGAAGGCTTGCACGTAAAGCGGAGCGAGCTCGACCTTCTCGCGGTCCAGAGCCGGGTAGCCGGCGAAAATCTCCTCTGGTGTCGCTCCTTGGCTCAACATATCTGCAATGAGGTCGACTGGAATACGAGTCCCGCGATAGACAGGCGTACCACGCATTATCTCAGGATCGGAAACAATCATGCCCTCTGCACGCTCCAGTTTCCGCAGATCCAGGTCGAGTTCCAGCCGCACTGACTTCACTTGAATCACCACGGCTGAACCCTCCGTAAGAACCACGGCGTCAATTTCGGGGGACGATTCAATCTGTTTGGCGATCGCTCGGCGAGAGGCCAGCGGCAAGAGTCGCACACCTTCCGCTTCGAGGCGTAGATACAGTACTTGCCCGCGGCTGAGCATTCGTTGGACGGAACGGCCGGTGCGAAGCCGTCGCGGCCGAATGAGGCGACGTTCGATAAGCTTATGAACGGCGGGAAGCGGCAGATTCGCAACTGCCGAAGCCTGTGCCGGAGTATATTCTGTAGTGTCCATTCCATTATTCTACCCCAAAGGGGACAGAATTAACAGTGCCTATTCTCAAATTACCGTCAACCACTACAAATTCGC
>Ga0207132_1115_pt2 | contig 13604 bp, 9 predicted proteins | sample Alteio_BWMinHeat_14_FD_153554 | JGI IMG/M metagenome (GOLD analysis project Ga0207132, IMG submission 153554) | Enriched cells from forest soil in Barre Woods Harvard Forest LTER site, Petersham, Massachusetts, United States -... | ecosystem: Environmental > Terrestrial > Soil > Temperate forest >...
AAATCGGATGGCGGTTCGGTGAGCCTGGCGGTGGATGGGGATGATAATTCCATTTGTTGTACGATTGACGATAATGGAATAGGAAGGGAAAGTTCAAAACAAAACGGATTCAAAGGGGCACAATCCTCACATGAATCCAAGGGTATTTACTTAACCCAAAGTCGCCTTAACCTCGACAGTCTTTTAAATAGCCGCAACACAACAGTGGAAATTATTGATAAAAGAGATGAAGGAGGGAAAGCAGCCGGCACAAAAATAATCCTCACTTTTAATGAGTATTAAAATCTTCTGCGGCGCCTCACCCGACACGAGGTGATCAATGCTTGTTTTTTAATAGCCCTTATCCAAAGCATAAAACCTTGACCTCTCCGCCCGAGAAAACACCGCCTCAACTGCATAAATTTCGAACCTTTTTTCTACACAATTGGAGCAGCCTGCTCCGTTTGATCTTTTAAACTAATACAGAAATGTAAAGGAAAATAAAAAAAATTAAAGGTTACTATTGTTTCGTACGAAAATTATCCTACCTTTGTTTTATGAAATCAGAAAAAGATATCAAAGACAAAAAAGTTGAGCCTACAAAAGCAGAGCTGGAGATATTGCAGGTGCTTTGGATATATGGCCCTTCAACCGTCCGTTTTGTAAATGACAAGCTGAATGAACAGCGCGACGTCAATTATACTTCTACCTTAAAGCAAATGCAGATCATGGCTGATAAAGGCATTGTAAAACGTGATGAGAGCCAGATGAAGCATATTTACCATGTGGTTGAAGAAGAACAGAAAACTAAAGACCACTTGCTGGAAAGATTTGTCGATTCGGTATACCAGGGATCGGCGGGCAAACTGGTGATGCAAGTGTTGGGTAACAAAAAGGCCTCGGAAGAAGACATAGCCAGTATAAAGAAGATATTGGACAAATTGGATAAGCAATAATCTGTTTAAGTCAAAATTTAGAGACATGACAATCGCCCTGATAGAAGATAGCGTTTCCGACCGGCTTGTCGGTGCGCTGTGCAATACGCTGCTGCATTCACTGTGGCAGGGCATTTTACTGGCGGCACTCGCCGGACTGATTGTTATCTGCACCCGCGCGACGAGTTCGGCGCTGCGGTATAAATTGCTGGTATCCACATTGCTGCTTTTTGCAGCCGGGGTTTCGGCGACGTTTTTATGGCAATATCAAAAAACCGGGGGCGTGGTTGTGGCGCAACATATCGTTCAGCCATCCTATACAGGTAATGCAGTGGTGATAGCCGACCATGCCACACCGTCCATCGTTGCAGTCCGTACCAGCTTAACAGACCGGGTTAATAGTTATCTGAACGATCACCACAATACGATTGTGCTGGTTTGGTTTTTGATTATCTGTGCCCGAAGCATGCAATTATGTGTTGGGCTGTATGGAACTTATCGTTTGAAAAGGGTTCATGTTTTTAGGGTTATGGATTATTGGTCCGAACGCATGCAGCAACTTGCCGACGCACTGGGTATTAAACAAACCATTACGTTACTGGAGTCGGGCCTGGCTAAGGTGCCTATGGTGATCGGCCATCTGAAGCCTGTGGTGCTGGTCCCCATCGGTTTGCTTACCGCGCTTTCCACCGAAGAAGTAGAAGCTATCCTGGTTCACGAGCTGGCGCACATTAAGCGTTGCGATTACCTCGTAAATATGCTGCAATGCCTGATGGAGATCGTTTTCTTTTTCAATCCTGCCGTGCTGTGGGTTTCCACGCTGATCAAAACCGAGCGCGAGAATTGCTGCGACGATCTTGCACTGGCGCAAAATAACAATAAGGTAAATTATATCCGTGCGCTGGTTTCCTGCGAGGAATACCAATCATCCGTTCCTGCTTATGCCATGGCCTTCCCCGGCAGCAAGAATACTTTGCTCGACCGGGTGAAACGTCTGGTCAGCGACCGTAATTATTCGCTCAACCTGGTCGAAAAAACGGTTCTGGCTGTTTGCCTGGTGGCGATGGGCTTGGGTGTATCGGCATTTACGGCACGGGAGCATATTCAAAAGGCACTGAAGTCGGTGGTGGCAGCTATTCATCACGAAAATAAAATCCAGGATAAGTCGAAAATTGACGCAGTTAAAAGCGATACAATAAAAAAGAAGCAAGTTGCGCCGGCAAATGCAAATGAATTGCTGAACAAAGTGCAGCAGCTTCACCCGGATACCCTCAAAACTACAGGCAGCTCTGCATTGGATGCATTAGTCCATAACGTTGATAGTTTGAAGGGGACCCGCAAGCTCAATTCGCCGTTAGCCCTCCTGGCCAAACTGGATACTAATAACCAAACGTCCAAAACATTCCGTGCCATTGGCCGGGAGCTTTACCGCGAGCACGTGATAGTCGATACGAATCACTTGAACATCAGCCTGAATGAGCTTGAGCTGATCGTTAACGGTGTAAGAATGCCCGAAGATATGCATGCGCGGATATACAGGCAATTCGGGAGTAAGCGGGAAAGGAATAATTACAATAACGGTTATAGCTATAATTACCTCCCATCAGACGGCCCGGAGCCTACCGGGGCTATCATCCCCGATTTTGGCGATACACTGGTTAAATATGGCGTTATAAAAGATAAGCGCCACATTCATGCCACCTTTACCCGCCACCGCCTCATTATCAATGGGGTGAAGCAGCCTGACGAGGTATGCCAGATGCTGCTCAAAAAATATGGCGATAATGTAAACATCAATTATACCAACAACGGCTTGCCGGATACGCAAATGGAGCGACAGGCATATTGGGCCGGGCGGCAAAGAAAGATGATAGACCAAATGCAGCGGGAGGGCCTGATAACCGATCGAAATGATATTTCATTTACACTTACTACTAAAACCTTTGTGGTAAACGGGTTGGTAGAAAACGGCGAAGTGTTTGAAAGATACCGCCGGGAATACGTGCCCGCTGATGCCGGCGACAATTGGAACTGGAATTATAATAGCACCCCGGGAGATTATCGGGCATATGCAAACAGCTATCGCAACTCCGGAGCCCGTTATCAAATAAGTGCCGCTGATCGGCAGCGGGTGGAGGCTGAAAGAGATAAGGAGCTTGTTGCCGACCTGCTGCAGGATGGTTTGATAGCTGATCCGAATAATGTAACCTTCACGCTCAGCAACAAAAAGCTCGAGATCAACGGCAAAAAACAAAGCGTTGAGTTGTACCAGAAATACAAGGAAAAATACGTGCCTAACGATTCCGCCGGCGATTGGAGCTGGACGTATTCGCACCACAAGTAAACAAGCAATCCAATATTCGATTTATAAGAACTGATCGCCGGATTATCGTGCGAAAGGGAGGTCCCTTGTCTGTTATGTACGACCATCAGCCTAATGAACCAATGAACTAATGAACTAATGAACAAACATCATGATAAAGAACTATTTTAAAATCGCCTGGAGGAACCTTGTTAAAAACAAGGCGCTTTCTTTCATCAACATAGGGGGCCTCTCCGTTGGCATGGCCGTAGCTATGCTGATCGGTTTATGGATATGGGACGAGCTGTCGTTTAATACCTACCACCAAAACTACGACCATATTGCGCAGGTATTGCTTAACCAGACCCAAAGCGGCAATATCAATACCGAATATGGAATACCGGCAGGAGTAGGTGCAGAGCTGCGCAAAAGCTATGGAGACAACTTTAAGTACGTCGCCATGTCGTCGTTTCCATCTCACCATGTCTTAGCGGCCGGCGAGAATAAGGTCTCCTCTTCAGGAAGCTTTATGGATGCCGATGCTCCGAAATTGTTCAGCCTCAAAATGATCGAAGGCAGCGGCAATTTCCTGGCCGATCCTTCCTCCATATTACTTTCAGAATCTTTGTCAAAGTCACTTTTCGGTAATGCCGTGTGCATTGACAAAATGGTTACGCTGGATAACGGAAAAAGCTTTAAAGTTACCGGGGTTTATGAAGACCCGCCCGCGAACACCTCCCTTTATCTTAAGAAGGTATCATTTATAGGCCCATGGAGTTATTATGCTGTAAAATTGCTGCCAAATTGGGTTTTTAATGCCTGGGGATGGGACTGTGCGCAGCTGTTTGTGCAAGTAACCGACCATGCCGATATGGCACAAGTTTCAGCAAAGATCAAAAATGCAGTATACGCTAAAGCAAATAGTGCCGACCGAAAATCCAGGCCGGCGTTATTGCTCTATCCAATGAGCAAATGGCATTTGTATCAGTATAAGGATGGCGTACTGGTATGGGGAAAGATGCAATATGTATGGTTGTTTGGCATGATCGGTATATTCGTTCTGTTACTGGCCTGTATCAATTTTATGAACCTGAGCACCGCCCGCAGTGAAAAACGCGCCAAAGAGGTAGGTATCCGGAAAGCGGTTGGCTCGTTAAGGGGCCAATTGATAAAACAGTTCTTTTGTGAATCGTTCCTTATTGCCACGCTTTCGTTTATGCTTTCCGTACTGCTGGCGCTGGCTGCCATACCATGGTTTAATGATGTGAGCGGTAAGCAGGTATCTATTTTGTGGGATAAACCGTTGTTTTGGGTAGCAGGCATTGGCTTTACCATTTTTACAGGAATCATCGCCGGGAGTTACCCTGCATTTTATCTCTCGTCATTTAAGCCGGTAAAAGTGTTAAAGGGTACTTTTAAAGCCGGGCCCCTTGCAGCTATTCCGCGCAAAGTTTTGGTAGTTGTTCAATTTACGGTTTCTATCGTTTTGATCATTGCTACCATCGTGGTTTTTAAACAAATCGAGTTTGCCGAAAACCGCCCGGTGGGATACAGCAAAGACGGGCTGGTTAATATTGCCATGATGAACGACGACCTGCACAAGCAATTTAGCGCCTTTAGGAACGACCTGCTGGGATCGGGCGCCGTAACAGAAGTGGCAGAATCAACAGATCCGGTGACCGGTGATGGCAATAATGTGGCAGGCCTGCAATGGAGCGGCAAGGATCCGGGCATGGCAGATGATTTTGGCATAGTAAGCGTTACGCCTGAGTATGGTAAAACCGTCGGCTGGCAATTTGCGGCGGGCAGGGATTTTTCAAGACAATTTCTGACCGATTCAAACAGTATCGTATTGAATGAGGCTGCCGTTGAATACATGGGCTTAAAAAAACCTGTTGGTGAAACGGTGAGAATGAATAATAATAATTATACCGTTATCGGGGTGGTAAAAAATATGGTGATGAATTCTCCATACGAACCGGTGAAACAAACCATATTTAATATTAACAAAGGCATGGGTGGCTTTTTAAACATAAAGATCAATCCAAATGCAAGCGCACACCGGGCCTTAAGAAAAATTGAAGCTGCTTTTAAAAATTATTCCCCTTCTATTCCATTCTCTTACAAATTTGCTGATCAGGACTATGCGAAAAAATTTGAAGGCGAAGAGCAGATAGGCAAACTGGCCCGGTTTTTTGCGGCACTCGCCATATTTATCAGTTGCCTGGGCTTATTCGGGATGGCATCTTTTATGGCCGAACAACGGGTTAAGGAAATCGGCGTGCGCAAAGTACTTGGCGCTTCCGTTTTTGGTTTGTGGCGTTTAATGTCAAAGGACTTTGTAATAATGGTTGTGATTTCGCTATGTGTCGCCATGCCCGTTGCGTGGTGGACTATGTACAACTGGCTGCAAAATTATACTTATCGTACAGGCTTATCATGGTGGGTGTTTGCGATTTCGGGTTTCGGTGCGCTGGTAATAACCCTGCTGACCATAAGCTATCAAAGTATTAAAGCGGCAATGGCCAACCCGGTGAGGAGCCTTCGCTCAGAATGAGCTTACGCTTGCGCCGAAGCTTCAGCGTAGGAGCATGGCTCCCGAAGAGAGTTTGAAGACAGAATGAACGCAATAAAAAACTAAATAGCTACACCCCTCTGTGTCTCTCAGTGCTATTTCTCTGTGTTCTCCGTGGTAAAAACTTAACTACAAAGGACACAGAAGAGGCGCAGAGAGCGCAGAGCGAGCAAATTCAAAAAACAGCAGCATGACCAAAAAAATTACGGCTTTTTTAGCTGCCTGGCTTTGTATTGCCCTGAATTTAGCGCAGGCGCAAACCGGCTTGTCGCTGAAAGGCAGAATAACATATCCTGATGGCAAACCGCTTGATGGCGCTACCATCTACCTCAACCGCGCGGCAGACTCCGCATTGGTAAAGGCTTCCCTAAGTGAAAAGGACGGCAATTTTGTTTTCGCTGGACTTAAAGCTGCAGATTACCAGATTGTAGTAAGCGCGATCGGTTACAAAACTTATAAAAGCGACGTTGTCAAACTGCAAAGGGATACTGTATTGCCGTCAATCATTCTCCAACAAAACGAAACCAGTTTGAAGGAGGTGGCGGTAACTGCGAAAAAACCGCCGGTTGAGCAATTGATCGACCGCACTGTTGTCAACGTGGGCTCATTACCGGGCAGCGCCGGCACAACGCTGATGGACCTGCTGGCAAAAGCGCCCGGTGTAACGGTCGACGACAACACCATCAGCCTGCAGGGCAAGGGCAGCGTGACGATCTATATTGACGACAGGCCGACTTATCTTTCCGGGGATGATTTGGCAAATTACCTGCGCTCGCTGCCGTCATCCGGTATCGACCGAATTGAGCTGATGACCAACCCGCCCGCCCGGTATGATGCGGCAGGATCGGGCGGTGTGATCAATATCCGCACTAAACGCACCAAAGAAACCGGCTTTAACGGCAACCTGAGTCTGAATTATATCCAGGGAAAATATGCCAGGAGCAATAACAGCATCAACCTGAATTACCGGCAAAATAAACTGAATGTATCGGCTAATCTCGGCTATACCCTCAATAACAATTATAGCGCTATCAACCTAAACCGTTATTTCGACCCTGCGGTGATTACGGATATTGCTCCCGAATTTACCCAAACATCGTTTATCAATCGCCATTCGGAAAACTATAGCGGCAGGATAAACATAGACTATTATGCCACCGAAAAAACTACGTTTGGCGCAGCGTTTACGGGACTGTTTACACAAGGCGACAACCATACCGCCAATACCAGCTTGCTGAGCAGCGCACAGGGTCAGTTGGACTCGACCATCACAGCCAATAACGTAGATAACCGGCAGTTTAAAAACGGCAGCATCAACCTTAATTATCGACACAATTATGATAAAAAGGGCAGCGAATTGACAGCAGACCTGGACTATGTTACTTATCATACCCAACTCGGCCAAACGTTTGCCAACAGCAGCTTCTACCCCGATGGCATGCTGTATAACTATGACCTGGTTACCGGCAACTTGCCGTCGAACATCAACATTTATTCGGCGCGGACTGATTATAACCATGTTCTTGGCAACAGTTTGCAACTTAGCGGAGGACTGAAGAGCAGCTATACCAAAACCGATAACCTTGCCGATTATTTCGACACGTACCAGGGCGTAACGACGCTTGATTATAACGAAACCAACCATTTCCTCTACAATGAGAGCATTAACGCAGCTTATGTTAATGCCAACAAAGATTTTAAGCGACTGTCGGTACAGGCGGGTCTCCGGTTTGAAAACACCATCGCTAACGGGCATCAGTTGGGCAATCCCGAGAAGCCGGATTCATCTTTCAGCAGGAATTACAACGGTTTCTTCCCCACCCTTTATGCCCAGTACAAGTTAGATACCGCCGGCAAACAAAAACTGGGATTTAATTTTGGCCGCCGGGTGGACAGGCCCAATTATGCATCGCTGAACCCCTTTCTTTCGCCGTTGGATAAGTTTACCTATAATACGGGCAACCCTTACCTACTGCCCACCTATTCGGACAATTTGCAGTTGTATTACACCTTTAAGGGAATAAAAATAACGCTGTTTTATACTTATATTAAAGACCGTGTAGACGGGTTGATACAGATCATCAACGGCTATTATTATAACGAGCCCGGTAATATCGGGAACAGCTACCAAAAAGGAATAGAAGTTAACGCCGACCTTGACCCAGCCAAATGGTTTAATATTCATTTGTACACCCGGCTCACCGAATTGCATACCCTTACAAACTTTTATACCGGGACATTGAACACAACGGGCGAACAGCTTTTTATCAGGCCAACATTCACTTTTACACCCGGAACCGGGTGGACCCTGCAGGCCTACGGAAACTACCAGACCCGCTTTACCAATGAACAATTCATCGACCTGCCGCGAGGCGCGCTTAATTTTGCATTTGAGAAAAAACTATCTGCCGCCACCACTATTGAGCTTGATTTTAACGACGTTTTGCACACCGTAAACAGCAGCTGGTATATTGGCTACCTGGAAGGCACACAGCAGGCTTATTTCCATAGCGTAGGCGATTCGCGTAATATAGAACTGTCATTCAGCTATCGTTTTGGCAAAACAATCAGCAACCAGCGCAAGCACAATGCCAACGGCGCACAAAGCGAGGAGAACCGGGTGGGGAATTAGGTCGCTTTTAGCCACCCATGACACCCCGACACCAATGTCCTTCCGACCGCCGGGAGAAATCTTCTACACCTGATACTATAGCCTGCATAGTCCGGATGCAACGCGCTTAAGATTTCTCCCTACGGTCGAAAGGACACGATTTTTTATTTTGTCATTCCCCTTTCAGACTATTTTTGGTTGATTTTAATAGCTCTACTATTGTATCTTAGTCGGAGTTAAACCCGGTTGATGAAACAAGCCCTGGAATATAGTTTAAAGGTATGGCTGACAAGCGTGCTTGCAGCCCCGTTTTTAGTTCTTATCATCGGGTTACTGGGACATATGGTAGATGGGCTTGGAATTGCCTTTGCTGTTTTGATGCTCGGAGCGCTGCTTTCCATACCTTGCTTCCTGCTGTTGTTATTAGCTTGCAGGTGCCTTATCCGTTGGCAGCGCAATGTTGTCGTCATAAAGGTGGAACTTACGATGATAGGTGTCCTGCTTACTTATGCTCCTTTCCTGATCATTAACGACTACGCCTTCCTGCTTAACAGGGATCAATTGTCAAGACCCTTCTTTTTATTGTATTCTCTTCTGATTATATTCGGCATATGGTTTTATACCCCTAAGCCGGTAAGCACCGAACAAGCTGACATACCTGGTAACGACATTTCCACATGAAGGATATTGCATTTAGATACGCTTTTAAGGTATGGTTGACCACCATGTTGGTCTCACCCCTGCTGCTGGCGGTTTACCAGGGAATAGTGTACACCGGAGGATTTATTTGGTGGGTATTCTTTGGGGTGATATTCGGCGCCGCCTTAGGTGCGCCGAGCTTCGTACTGCTATGGCTTTCTGCAAAGTGGCTTATACGTGCCACCAACCCGGTACGATGCAAGGTTTACCTCTCCATCCTGATTTTACCCCTGGCTGCATTGGCTTTCTTTATCGGGTACGTATTGATAGGGTATTCCATAAATACGGTGTATTTGACCATACCTTATGTATTGGTTGCCGTTGTTGCGGTGTGGTTTTGTAAGATAAAGCGGGTAAATTCGGAATTGGTTTCATAGCACCCATTCGCCAGATTGCGTGACTTGACGCCAAGGGGGAACCAACAGGCAGGGAGGCACTGTTTCACAAAACAATAATAACACCCGGCACAAAATGGAACAACTGTAACAGTACAAATTGCTTAGATAAACTATTTAATGTGCTGATTAACAGTTAATAATCAGCTGATTTGACCTGACATTTTTTGAGCGATCAAATTTTGCGGACGCCGCTGGTCGCTGGTCGCATTTTGCATTTTCCTGTCCGTAACATACTGTTTGTCAGCCAATTGTGTTAAAGCAATCCTTTGGCAAGTGGTTTTGCGCAATGGGATGTGAAATTGAAAAATGCCGCCTTTTACTGGGATTTTTTGCATTTTTTTACAAAAAACGCCTTGATTTATGATTACTAAGTCGTAGTTAAATGGGAGATGCGAGACAGGGCAATCGTTTTCGATAATTTTTTTTTATTGAGCTGGGAAGAGCAGTATATCTTGCGAATGAGCCTGCTATTCGTATTTTGTGTCGCCGCCAAGATAAACGCCGGCAGGCTAAATTACCAATTTTTGTAGGGTATATTTGAATTACTGATCCAAGCTTTGGTCCCTTTTAACAATAGTTCGCAAGCTGATTTTGAAAGTTCAGGATCTGGATTGGGGCCGATAACTATTTCGTCAATTAGAATCGGATTTCCTTCTGCCATAACAGCTGCAACATATGGAACGATTTTATTATTCCTCTCCCGAAATTCAATAGGGAATGGAAGAGGGTCTAATCCTTCGTCCCTTGGCCCTCCGACTAATCGGGAATAAGTTCGATCTGTAACTAGTCTAAATTCTTCTTCTTCACTAAATGATTCATGTTTCATTATTGGTGCATATTTATTAATTTGTCTTTTAAGCAATTTAAGTTGTCTTGGAACACGTGCTAGCCACCTCGCATCAATTTTACACATGCTATCAAAATTGTCATCATTTTGCTCTAAACTGGACGCATATTCCTCAGGGGTCACACCAAGTATTTCTTGTTTTATAAGTTCTATCTTTGAATCCATATCATAAAGACATTTATAAACACTTAAATTATACGTCTGCATCATGGTTTCTATCTGGTCTTTATTAAATGAAATTGAATAGCCTCCGTTAGGACAATACCCGCGCCATTGGCTTAACAAGTCTTTTTTCTTTGAAAGGGAAAATGTATAAACCGTCTCTTCAATGTTGAAATCAGCATTAGAAAGCCATAAATCTAGCCCTCTATATTCCCTTTTTAGTAAATCGTTGATTAATTCCACAGCATGATAAAATTCTTTTGAGTCGTTTTGATAATTTATATGGGAAAGCCATATAGATTTACTTTTTATCATTCCAAGTAATCCACCGGCATCTGTGTAATGGAATAGGGCTTCTTTTGGTAATTCATCCATGATTTTGCACTAAATTTTTTCCTCAACAATATCCACTATTCTCATTTTACGTGAGACCTTAAAAAGGTTTCAATAAGAGAACAAGGAATAAAAAATGGTTTATTAGAAAATAGGATTTCAATCACTTTTTCATAAACAATATATGTTCCATTAAATACCCCACCCAAAGCCGACACATTGAAAGCGCCGGAAGACGTGTCGCCGGAAAATTGACAATTATAAGCTGTTGCTTCGCGCCGGCCCATCTCGAGGATATCATTAATATTTGCACTATATGGTATTGTAACTTTGCAACTCATTTGCTTCGATTTTACGTTTCATTAATCCTTTTTAACCGCACGATAAATAGAAAACACAAATTACGGTTGACATATTATTGAAAACTTGAGAACGCTTGGCAACAACTGCGTAAACGGCTGGCATTGCACAAAATTAATACGCATTAAACATAGGTTGTAAGATACCGATTCAATTACGTAACTTCACTTATTAATGTCACTTCATTATAAGGACAACTACAAATTGGAGATAAATTTAATCCCTCTAGCGTGTAATCAAAACCAATTATGATGTCTTAGAATTAAGCGACCCTATCTAAACCGTGCAATTTAATATTGAAAAATGGGAAAATCCGATTATGAATATCTTGATGAAGAGAGAAAAAAACTTTGGCATAAGGTAAACTCTATTGAAACCGCCCTCCACCGACGCATAGACGACGAATTAAGCAAAAAGGCTGCCGATTTTACAGATGAGGCTAAACAGGCTTCCAAGAAAGCTTCCGAGTATAGAAATAGAAGTGAAGAATCTAGAAATACGATTGTTGAGTATCAAGAAAGCGCAGCAACCAAACTGCAGGAAATCCAAGAAATTTTTTCGTCAATTGAAACTCTAAACTTAAAAATAAAAGCTTACTCGGACGATGCCTCATCAAACGAGGCAGTTATCAAACAATTTACAGATGAAATAAGCAGCAGAAAAGATGCCATTGAAGCAAATATCTCCAAGTTAGAAGGAATTTTTGCGGACCATGAGTCATTGGAAGAAAAAGTTGCGACGATAGAGTTGACGTTTACAAAAGGTGAGGATACATCCGCAAGGATCGAAACACTTTATCGCTCACTACTCGCAAGAAAAAAGGAAATCGACCAGCTTTATTTCGACATTATAGGATATACAGACAAGGACGATCTAACAGGTGCCGAAACAAAAGTAAGCGGTTTGAAAGATACATTAACAACGGCGTATGACGAGATAAGGCGAAATCTAAAAGACACCAACACAGAATTAAAAGATTTATTGGAAAGTGCTAATAGTACTTACGAGCAGTTCTCGACCAAAAACGAACTAGAACTTAAAGAAACAATCGACAGATGGAATTCCCGATACCTTGATTTAGCAAACAAAATCCAAGAATTGTTACCCAATGCGTTAACTGCAGGTTTAAGCTCTGCATTTTCAGAAAAAAAAGATGCTGAAATTCTGGAAAGTGCACGGCTCAATAAAACTTTTAATATAGCCATCGGTGGATTGGTATTTGTTTCCCTTATCCCGTTCGGAATAGGATTGATAACAATGAGCCAAAATAAACCTTTGGAAAAGGTTTTGTTAGATATGCCTAGACTAGTAATGTCTATCCTGCCGTTATACATCCCCGTTTTATGGGTTGCATATTCTTCAAACAGAAAAATGAACCTTTCAAAAAGATTGAGTGAAGAATATAGTCACAAAGAAGTCTTAAGTAAAACCTTTGAGGGATTGTCAACCCAGATAAATAATATCTCAGACGAAAAAACTTCATCTGATTTAAGAAACAAGCTTTTATATAATATTTTGGAAGTTAGTGCCGAAAATCCAGGGAAACTAATTTCCGACTATAACAAATCTGACCATCCGTTGATGGACGCATTAGACAAAAGTGTGAAACTTGCCACAGCTTTCGAGAGACTTGAAAAAATACCGGGCTTCTCAAAACTTGCAAAGATTTTGGACAAAAAATCGAAAGCAATAATAGATGAAGAAGATGAAAAGGCCAACAAAGGTCTGAATGCAATAGACGACGCTGAACAGTAATGTGTCCCAACTAAAAATGCGTCAGTCCCAGCAGGGTCTTCAACGGGACCCTGCGAATGGCTTATGGGGTCGAAAAAACAAAAACCCCTGTTGGTTTCCAACAAACATGGTTTGATCTTAATTGTCGGGGTGACAAAATTGAATTCGTTGGTCTTAAAGACAGAGGACGATAAGCTATAACTATGCAGTAAAGGTAGAGATGAATTCTGTGAAAATTTTTATCTTATATGAACTATCCGTTTGTTAAGATTTTTTTTGTTTAGTTAACCAATAAACTATAAATTGAAAGCAATAAAAACTAGTTGACGAAAAAAGAACATGGATAGAATCAACAACCGTATCACTTGGTTATTTCTAGCTTTTAGTTTTTGCACACTTATTGCAAGCGCACAAAGCAATATCAAAATGACGCTGTATCCATCATTTAATTTTGTGAAAAGGATATCTAGTGGGGTATACGCCGCAGGTTATTTGAATAAGGCCGACTCGAACAAGAAAGTCCTTTTTGTGGATTATAAGGGGAACGCAATTGTTAACGAAACATTTGACGGCTATGCATATTTATCGAATGAAAACGTAATTGTTACCTTGAAGGTCATGCGCCTAGGACAAAAAAAGACTTCGGGGTATGGAATAATCAACTGTTTG
>Ga0207132_1082_pt2 | contig 13507 bp, 4 predicted proteins | sample Alteio_BWMinHeat_14_FD_153554 | JGI IMG/M metagenome (GOLD analysis project Ga0207132, IMG submission 153554) | Enriched cells from forest soil in Barre Woods Harvard Forest LTER site, Petersham, Massachusetts, United States -... | ecosystem: Environmental > Terrestrial > Soil > Temperate forest >...
AAACTTAGTTCCGGGTCCTGGTAAAGCTGCTTGTCTTCCATTGCTTTCTTTAGCCAAACGCCTTTTTGCCTTAACTCCGTCGACGCCGATGGTTTTAAAGCCGGAGATAATTCCGCGGGCAATTCAACTTCAGGCCTCAAAAAGGCTACAGCGCCTATCCAGATTATGGTCATCGCTAAAAGAAGATATAAGGGGTAATAAGCCTCCGGACTTAGCTGATTGTGGTAACCAAAATAATTCGCGGCGGCGTAAGGAATCCACAGCAGCCACAGTAGGCCGAAGCCGGCCAGTAAGCGATGCAGCCACTGCAATTCGTTGCGGTACCGGTCGCCGCCGTTAAATTTCAGGCGCTGGTAAAAACTTTCAACCAACTTGTGTGACAGGTACAGGTAAGTAACAACTGAAATGAATGCCAACAGGTGCAATACCGGGTTCAATTCGCGAAAGATCAGCGTATCATAAGTAGCTGCACCAGTTCTTAAACTTTCGTTGATTGCGAATAAAAGGAGCCCTTGCTCCAGCAACACCGGACTAAAATGCAGCAGGTCCTTCCAGCCGAATTTTCGCTCCGCCTGGGTTAACTTCAGTATATAAAAATAAATCAGGGGGCCAAGCGCCAGGGAAAACTGCAGCGGCAAGCGGCTCCAATCGGGGTCGTAGTTGCTAAGCTTTATGTCAATGCCTAACACCAAAACTATTCCCAAGACCACGACTACTAAAGCCGTGGCAAGCAATCGGTTTGCCGTACGGTTTATCCTTTTAGCAGACCATAAAAAAGCGGCTATAGTGAGGCCGATAAATATCGTCGCCAAAAAGGCAAAGTCGTACAGGGTTATATGGAAGGTGTATGTGTTCAAGTGCTCAACAGCGACAATTGCTGTTCCAAACTTATAACTTATTTAGTGTGTAAAAAAATACATTAATCCCATCTGCAGTGATTTACTCATTCCTCAACCCCTTTACAGGATTTGCCGCAGCCGATCTGATCGTCCGGAAACTAACAGTTGCCAGTGCTATTAACATGGCCCCTGCGCCTGCCAGTATAAACACCCATAAGCTCAGGCTGGTGCGGTAAGCAAAATTCTGCAGCCATTGGTGGGTAAAGTACCATGCGATGGGCGACGCTATCAGCAACGAAATAGCGATCAGCACAACCACTTCCTTATTCAGCATGGTTAATATATCGCTGATGCTTGCGCCCAGCACTTTGCGGATGCTGATCTCTTTGGTCCTTCTTTCGGTGGTAAACATTGCCAGTCCGAATAAACCCATGCACGAAATAAAAATAGTTATCAGCGTCGCAGTCCGCATCAGCCAGGCCGTTTGTTGTTCACTTTCGTACATTTTCTCAATAGAATCGCCCAGGTAGGAATAATCAAAGGGTTCCTCTGGGTAAACTTTCTTCCATTCTTTTGCGATACGATTTACCAGCAGCGGAAGATCGCCCTTTTGGAATTCAGCCGGTGTCAGTTTTAAAGCTACACCAATTTGCCTTTCCGGGTCGTTCAGGATGACGCAGGAGTTAATTTTATTGAAGAACGAACTCTGGTAAAAATCGGCTACAACGCCGACTATAGGGTATCCTTTGTTGCGGGGACCCCAGAGCAAAAGCTTGCCGACAGCGTCCTGGGGATCGCGGAAACCGAGCGCCTTTGCCGCGGTTTCATTTATCAGGTATTCCCTTGCGCTGTCACTATGCAGCAAATTGCGGCCGGCAATTATTTTCATGTGGTAAAACGGCACAAAATGCTCATCGCCCGGGTAGGTGTAACTGTCCATGGACCATTCAAGGGGCCCGCGTAGTCGTATGGGGTCCCCCATGTGTCCGCGGCTAACCGGCGGCGGACCCTCTGTTATTGCCTGTTCAACACCCGGCAATTGTTTTACCTGTTCGGCAAGTACCTTCGCTTTACCAGGCGGCTGTATGCTGAACACCATTCGCAGCGTAATAATATTGTTTGTTTTAATGCCCAGGTCCTTGTTTTGCATGTACCTGATCTGGTTGCTTATGGCTATGGTGCCGATGATAAAAAGCAGCGATACGGTAAACTGGAAAACGATAAGGCTTTTGCGCAGGTAGCCTTTATTATCGGCCCGCTCGCTTACTTTGCCTTTCAGGCTATTCACCGGCTTAAACGCGGTCAGCAGTCTCGCCGGGTACAAGCCTGCAAGCAGGGTGGTAAAAATGGCTATGCCGGCCAGGAATAGCCAGTTGTTATAATCCGTAAAATGGAATTGAACGCCTGCCGGAATGTATGCGGCAAATAATTTCAGTAAGGGCTTTATGGCAATAAGGGCTATGGCCACGGCCATAAGGGCCAGGATAAATGTCTCTGTTAAAAATTGGAAAAGTATGTTGCTTTTTTCGCTGCCCAGCACCTTCAGTATACCGATCTCTTTGGTGCGTTGTATGGATTGTGCGGTAGATAAATTGATAAAATTGATGGCCGCGATAAATAAGATGAACAGCGCTGCTGCCGAAAGTATATACAGCACCCGCAGATCTGCTTTGCGACCAGGGCCGCCATACTCCTGGTGAAAATGTATGGAGGTAAAAGGCTGCAGCTGTACGCGCATCTGGCTGCGCGGGTCGGGGTCGATGTATTTTTTTACGAATGATCGGAGTTGCGCATCTATTTGCGAAGGTTTGACGGCCACGGGCAGCTTTACCAATTCCTGCGTACCGTACATCATGTCCCATTTGCCCTGGGGAAACTGGTGTATTAAAAACTTAGTCTTAATGGTACTGAATGAAATAAAATCCGAAAAATTGAAATCTGAATTTTTATTCCAATCTTGCAGGATGCCGGTTACCCGTACCATGAGCGAGTCATTGTAAATGATAGTTCTGCCGATCATTTTGCCGGCCGGCACATCTCGGAAATAAGTTTTAGCGCGGCTTTGCGTCAGCACCACACTCATGGGCTCAGCCAGTGCTGTTTTTTTGCTGCCGCTGAGCCAGGTATAGGGTAATATCTCAAAATAGTCCGGCTGTGCAATTATCGCATCCGTCTCGTCGAACCGCTTGATCACCTTCTCGCCTGCCATTATTTTCACTTTTGGCCGCCAGGGCTGAAAAGCGGCCTGTTTCTCCAGGCCCGAGAGGTCATTACGCATGGCGTCAGGCATGGGGGGCGGGATCGAATTCATGTGCTCACGACTGCCGGTCCGGGAGTCAGGCGCGCTTATATCGACGCAATAAATGCGGTTTTCATCGGGGTGAAACCTGTCGAAGCTGAACTCGAAATTTGTTATCAAATAAATAACCAGGCAGCCGCAAATACCCAGCGCCAGCCCCATTACATTGATAGCCGAATAGGTTTTATGGCGTTTGATATGGCGCCAGGAATTTTTTAAATAAATTTTGAACATATAGTTCCGGTTTAATTTGTCGTCATGCCACTTCGGCGTTGTTCCATGATTCGAAATTACAGCTGCCAATCGGAGATTTTGTCCTAAGTTATAAGATGGGAGTTCTTTTTTTAGATGCGCTTTATATTCCGCTGGACTTTTGCCCGTCTTCTCCTTAAAAATCCGGTGAAAGGCGCTTTTCGAGTTGAAACCGGAATCATACGCAATGCCCATGAGCGTGATGTGGTCATAAGCAGGGTCCTGCATTTTGCGCGCCACGTCACGAACGCGGAAATCATTAACAAAATCGCTAAAGTTTTTTTTGAGCGCAATGTTGATGATGCGCGATAATTCGTGTGTGTGTATTTCCAGCTTTTCAGCCAGCAAGCTTAAACTTAGTTCCGGGTCCTGGTAAAGCTGCTTGTCTTCCATTGCTTTCTTTAGCCAAACGCCTTTTTGCCTTAACTCCGTCGACGCCGATGGTTTTAAAGCCGGAGATAATTCCGCAGGCAATTCAACTTCAGGCCTTAAAAAAGCTACCGCGCCTATCCAGATCATGGTCATCGCTAAAAGAAGATACAAGGGGTAAAAAGCCGCCGGACTTAGCTGGTTGTTGTAACCAAAATAATTTACGGCAGCATATGGGATCCACAACAACCATAGCAGGCCGAAACCAGTCAGTAAACGGTGTAGCCATCGCAATTCGTTCCGGTAGCGGTCACCGCCGTTAAATTTCAGGCGCTGGTAAAAACTTTCTATCAGCCGATGGGACAGATACAAATAAGTGACGACTGAAATAAATGTCAACAACTGCAATATTGGACTCAATTGGTGATAGATCAGCGTATCATAAGTAGCAGCACCAGTCCTCAAACCTTCCTTAACCGACAATAGCTGGACACTTAGTTCCAGCAAAACCGGGCTAAAATGCAGCAGGCTCTTCCAGCCCAATTTTCGCTCCGGCCGGGTTAACTTCAATACATAAAAATAAATCAGCGGACCAAGCGCCAGCGAAAACTGCAGCGGTAAGCGGCTCCAGTGGGGATAATAGGTCGCGAGCCGGATGTCAATACCTAGCATACGGATCATCCACAACACCATCACCGTCAATGCCAGTCCCAAAAACTGTTTTGCAGCATGGTTAATGCTTTTGGTAAAAAGTAAAAGCACGGCAAAAGTAACCCCGATAAATATCGTTCCCAGGGACGCCAGGTCATACAGGTTAATATGGAAGTTATATGTCCTCAATCCGGTTATAGAAATCAATAGCTATTCCAAAGCAATAAAACGCTGAAAAATACCGAATTATATTTTACCCGCCGAAGTAATTATAACAAAAGCGAACGACAGGATATTCGTTTTTGGAAAGGCATTTATTCACTTCTCAAACTGTTCACCGGGTTAGCTAACGCAGCTTTGATGGCGGTATACCCCACCGTTGCCCATGCGATCATAATGGACCCCATGATGGTTAACGCGAAAAACCCAGGGCCTAAATTAACATGATAGGCATATTGTTGCAGCCAGCTATGCATAAAATACCAGGCGACGGGTGCGGCAATCAGGAACGCAGTGCCGATCAGCAAAGTAAACTCCCGTGATAGCAGGATCAGTATCGCGCTGACGGGCGCGCCGAGCACTTTGCGTACGCCGATCTCCTTTTTCCGCTGCACCGCCATAAAGGTTACCAACCCGTACAAACCCAAACAGGATATAAATATGGCAACGGCCGCAAAGAACTTGTAAAGCTGCGATAGTTGGGTCTCCTGCAGGTAATAAGCGGCGATGTCCTGGTCAAGGAAGCTGTTGGTGAACGCGAAATCGGGATAATATTTGCCCCACAACTTTTCCATGGCGGCGATCGCGGGCTTTGCCTGCACTAAATTCAATTTAACGCTGGCCATGCCGTAGGCCTGTTTATCGGTCGTCATTACCACTGGGACCATGGTGAAGCGCAACGAGGCAGTATGAAAGTCTTTCACCACGCCCACGATCGGCCGATTTAAACCACTCACAATAATCCTCTTCCCTATCGCGCGCCAGGGGTCGCTGTAACCCAGTTTACGGGTGACATTTTCGGTCACGACAAATTCGCTGGTCGAGTCCGAGTCGTAATAGGGGCGGCCCGCTATAAATTGCAAATGAAACAGGTTAAAAAAGCCTGTGTCGGTCATTTTATATGCAACGATCATATTTGGCGCTTTACCCACATGATCAGGTGTTCGCAAGTCGATGAACCAGCGGCCGCCAATAGGGGCGCCCGTACCGAAACTCACTTTTTCGATACCGGGAATTTTCAGCAATTCATCGCGCAAAACAGCCTGGTTGGCTAAACCGACGCTGTCCTGCGGAAGCTGGGCTGTTAAGATGGCTTCCTTGTTAAAACCCATATCGGCCGTATTAACATAGCTCATTTGCGACACCATTACCATGGTAACAATAATGAGTGCCTGTGCAGTAAAAAACTGGAAAACAACCAGGCCGCGCCGCAGCGAAATACCGCCCTGCTGCGCAGAGAGCGTACTTTTTAATACCCGCGCCGGGTTAAAGCCAGAAAGCAGGAAAGCCGGGTAAAACCCGGCTAAAAGGATTACCGCGGCCAGCGACAATAAGAGGAACAAGATCATGTTACCCCCGTACAAAATGGAGGCAGTAAGCTGAATATCCAGCAGGTTGTTAATAACCGGTATAACCAGCAGCGCAGCGGCCAGCCCGGCGAACAATGCAAAACAGCTGACGACGGCTGCTTCACCCAGGAATTGAAGGATCAGCTGGCGGCGGTTACTTCCCAGTACTTTACGCACCCCGACTTCCCTGGCGCGGTTTATGGCTTGTGCCGTGCTCAAATTGATAAAATTTACACAGGCTAATACCAACAGGAAAATACCGATGGTGCTGAGCATCAGGATAAGGTTTTTGCTGAAAACGCGGCCATCGAACGTGCCGAAACGCGCATCAAAATGCATTTCATTTAAGGGCTGTATCGAAAGAAAATAATTTGGATCGAAGGGTTTGATATACCGATCCGAGTATTGCTTAAGCTGGCTTTTAAACTGCTCCGGCGAATCGCCTTCATTCAATTGCACAAAGCAGTAATTGTCTTCTTCAATATATCCCCAGTCGTTCATAAACCTTTTCAGGTCGGGATAGCTTAGATGTGTCGCATAGGATAACACCGCTTTGATCGGGAAATCGGTATTGGCCGGCATATCTTTCAAAATGCCACAAACCCTCATCGGTACGCCATCCATCCGCATCATTTTGCCTGTAGCCTGTTGCCAATGCCCGAAATATTTATCGCCCAGGCGTTGTGTTAACAAAACGTTGTTGGGCAATTTAAGTGCGTTGCGGTATTCGCCTGCCACTATCGGAAAACTGAACATGTCAAAAAATTGCGGTTCTGCGAAAAATACACCTTCTTCTTCTCTAAACCTTTTTGTGGCGCTGCTTCCATTATCCTTTATAATCACTTGCACAAATTCATCACGAACAATAGCGCCTGCATTGGCTATTTGCGGTAGGTTGCTCCTCAAACCCGGGGCCACCGGGAACGGTACGCCCATGCGGTAGTTTTCATGTGACGGATTACGCGCCACACGTATCAGTCGGAATAACTGCTTTTTGTGAACATGAAACTGGTCAAAACTTTGTTCGTACCGAACCACCAAAAAAATAAGCAGGAATGCCGCAAAACCCACGGCTAACCCGGCAACATTTATAACCGAGTAAGTTTTGTGGCGAGTAATATTGCGCCATGCGATCTTTAAATAATTCCTGAACATATAATTGCGGTTTAATTTTTCAGAAAAACGGTTTGCGGTTCGATCGGCGCTTTGGGCGAACCATAAAAATGCCGATCGCTGCCCCAATGTAATGCAACGCTGAAAAATAGCGAATTATATTTTACCGGGCGCGGGGATTGTAATAAAAACGAACATTCTGGCTGGCCGAATATAAAAAATGCGTTCCGTATCTCACCCCGGAACGCACCACATCGGCGTTTCAACCAAATCTCAAATCATTTGTCATTGGTCACTGGTCATTGGTGGAAAACGACTATTGAACTAAACTAATCACCAATGCCTAATGACCAATGCCTACTCACTCCTCAGTCTCTCTTCGAGAGCCGTAGCTCATTCTGAGCGAAGGCTTTTCACCGGGCTCACTAATGCTGCTTTTACGGTCTGAAAGCTTATCGTCACCAGAGTGATGATGATCGCTATCAGGGCCGACAACGCGAATACCCACCACGACATATCCGTTTTATATTGATAGTTCTCGAGCCACTTGACCATTGCCAAATACGAAAGCGGAGTTGCTATCAACAGCGCGATGATCACCAGTACAATAAACTCCCTGGATAACGAAGCAAACAGCGATACAACGCTGGCGCCAAGCACCTTGCGGATGCCGGTCTCCTTAAATCGCTGTTCAACTGTAAACATGGCCAGCCCCAATAGGCCGAGGCACGAAATGAATATGGCCAGGAAGGCAAAGCCGTCGGATAGCTTGCCTACCACCTGCTCATTTTGATATAGCGCCTGGTATTCTGCATCAGAGAAGTTATACTCAAATGCAAAGTTGGGGTTCAGTTCCTTGTAAACCTTTTGAAGGCTGGCCAGCGCATGTTTGGTTTGCCCCGGTTGCGTACGGATCACCGCGTTGCCATAGCCTTCTTTTTCGCCAAAGTGGATAACGAGCGGTTTTATCTCTTCGTGAAGGGAGTTGAAATGAAAATCTTTTAATATGCCAATTATCGTCCCTTTTTTACCCCAAAAGGTTAACGGCTGACCTATGGGGTTTTTGTAACCTATCCGGGCAAGCGCCGCTTCATTAATTAAATAGCCTGTGGAATCTGTTGCAAAGTCTTTTGAATAATCCCTGCCCTTAACCAGTGTCAGTTTCATGGACCGCACGAAGTCGTAGCCAACGGAGGCCTGTGTAAACATGATATGGCCGTTAGGGTCCTTACCTATCCAATCAAGACCGGCGGTGCCATTCTCGATATTGGTTGGGTCGAAACTGGTGCGGCTTACCGATTGTATGCCCGGAAGCCCGAGTATCTCCTGCTTAAAAACTTCATATTTTGAAGGCAGGTCGCCGTCCAGGGGCACATAAACCAGGTTTTCACGGTCATACCCTAAATTTTTTGGATTGTATATAATTTACCTGTTTGGAAACGATGATCGTTCCGATGATCAGGGTTATCGACAACACAAATTGAAATACCACCAGGCCTTTGCGGAACAAAGCTACACCTGAACCTAATTTCATCGCCCCTCTTAAAACTTTCACGGGGTTGAATGACGACAGAAACAATGCGGGGTAGCTGCCCGAAACCAAACCGGTAACCAGCGTTATGATCGCCAGCCCTATCCAAAATACCGGCTGGTTAAACGGAAGCTCGATTTGCTTTTGCGTTACCTGGTTAAAAGCAGGCAGTAATAATATCAGCAACAAAAGGGCAAAGCCCATTGCTATCAGGGTAACCAGCATCGATTCGCCGATGAATTGTTTTATTAAAACAGGTCGCTCAGCACCCACCACCTTACGAACACCAATTTCCCGCGCCCGCTTAACCGACCGCGCCGTGCTCAGGTTCATGAAATTAATGCAGGCGATGAGCAAAATAAACATCGCAACAATGCTGAACAAATGAACATATTCAATGCGGCCACTATCAATTTTCCCATTTGTAAAATTTCCATGCAGGTACATGTCATTATAGGGCTGCAGGGCCAATTCAAGGGTTAAGGCCTTGTTTTGTGGTTTGGTATAGTTATCCAGAAAATGAGCGATCTTTTTGCCCGCCAACGCCGGGTCAGCGCCGGGTCGCAGCATAATAAAAGTAAGCGGGCCTGCGTTGCCCCAGTCTTTTGCCCAGCCATTCTCATCCAAAAACTGCTGCCAGTTAAGGAGGTACTCAAAGCGGGTGGAAGTAATATCCGGCAGATCCTCAAAGACAGCCGATACGGTTAGGCCAATTGTATTTTCCAAAAGGATGTTTTTGCCTATTGCCGCAGCGGGGCTTCCAAAAAGTTGGTCGGCCATTTTATGTGAAATGGCAATACTCGACAGTGTATTTAACCCATTTTGCGCATTTCCCTCTAACAGTTTAGTGTCGAACATTTTAAAATAATCAGGGCTGGCAAAACTGCCGTTAAGCTTTAGCGCCTTCTCGCCCACCCTGAAATTATGAGGCTCTATCCAGGCCATCTGCGTGGCATATTGCACATCGGGAACAACTTTTTTCACTTCGCCGGCGATCAGCGCGGGTGTGCCGTATGAGGCATCGTCCTTATGATTGAAATGCGTAAGCTCATAAACATCGTATATCCGCCGGCCGTTTTTGTGCCACGCATCTATGTCCAGTTCATTTTGTACCCAAAGCAAAATAAGCAGGCTGCAGGCGATTCCCACCGCCAGGCCCGAAATATTGATAAACGAATGCGCCTTGTTCCTAACAATGTTGCGCCAGGCGATTTTTAAACAATTTTTAAACATATAATTGCGGTTTAATTTCTGGTGAGACCACCCTGGGATGGTTTCATGGTTCGAAATTACCGCCGCAAACCGGTGGTTGCGTCCCAGTTTATAAACTGGGAACTCTTTTTTCAGATCGGTTTTATATTCTGCAGGGGTTTTGCCCGTCATCTCTTTAAAAATACGGTTAAAGGTGCTTTTTGAGTTGAAGCCCGAATCATAGGCAATACCCAGCAAGGTTATGTGGTCATATGCAGGATCCAACATTTTTTGAACTACGTCCGAAACGCGATATTCACTGATGAACTCATGGAAGTTTTTTTTGAGCGCAGTATTTATGATCCGGGATAATTCGTGAGGAGTCAGGCCTAGCTTTTCAGCAAGAGAGTTTAAACTGACTTCCGGATCCTCATAGTACCTATTGGTCTTCATGGCTTTCTTCAGCCAGTTACCCCTTTGCCTCATTTCCGCAGGAAGCGGTGGCTTTAAAAACGAAAAGGTTTCGACCAGCGCGCCAGCTTCCGGCCTTAAAAAAGCTACGGTCGCTATCCAGATCATCATTACCGCTAACAGCAGATACAAAGGATAATAAACATATACACCCAACTGGTTATGGTAATAAAAATAATCCAGGGCCATAAAAGGAATCCATAAGAGCCAAAACAGCGCGAAACGCTTCAGCAAGCGACGCAGCCAGCGCAATTTATATTGAGGACGATCAATCGAGTTAGCGTTCAGCCGCCAATGAAAGTCTCGTATCAGCCTGCGGGATAGGTGCAAGTATGTGATAACCGAGATTACTGCCAGCAACTGCAATACCGGGTTTAACGCCTTAAAGATCAGCGTGTCATAAGTCGCCGCACCCGTTTTTATACCCTCACTAATCTCCAATACCAAAACGCCCATTTCAAGCAGCAGGGGGCTGAAGTGCAGCATATCTTTCCGACGGAATTTATATCCTGGCCGGGTTACTTTGAGCACATAGAAAAAGATCAGAGGACCGATAGCCAAAGAAAATTGCAGCGGCAGCCAACTCCAATGTGGGAAGTAGGTACCAAGCCGGATGTCAATGCCCACTATCCAGGCCATCCGCAAAATGATGGCTGCCAGCGCCAGGCCAAGAAACCGGTTGGCGATAAGGTTAATTCTTTCGGTGAACCATAACAGCAGGGTAAAAGTCAGCCCGATAAATATGGTTCCCAGGATAGCCAGGTCATAAGGGGTGATATGGGAAGTAGATGTATTCAAGTAATTTTACGGCGTCAATCCCTGTTCCATTGCGCCAAAATACTGATATATAGCTAATAAAATTTATTTTGTGAAAGATAGTGTAACGAAAACGAACATTGCGGCGTTCGGTTTTGAAATCATTTGGAGGTTCGTTCGCCGCCTTGCACAAATAAGCAATGACTACTCACTCCGGAGGCTCTTCACAGGGTTAGTAACTGCCGCTTTTATAGCCTGAAAACTTACCGTTATCAAAGCGATCATTATTGCCGCAAAGCCCGCAGCAGCAAAAATCCACCATTGTACCGGCTGGTGGTAGGCGAATCCCTGCAGCCATTTATTCATGCCCCACCAGGCTATCGGCGAGGCGATGAGGATGGCCAGGGCGACCAGCTTTATAAAATTAAAGGATAACATTGTGGTAATGCCGCTTACCGACGCGCCCAGCACCTTGCGGATACCGATCTCTTTACTGCGCTGCTCGGCCATAAAGGCCGACAAGGCAAACAAGCCCAGGCAAGCAATAACGATAGCCAGTATGGCGAACGTGGTGAAAATGCGGCCCATGCGGGTTACATCGGCGTACATGGCCGCGAAGCGTTCATCCAGGAAAGTGTAACGTATAGGCAGGTCGGGCGCGAATTTTTTCCAGGTAGCGGTGATAGATTGCAGCGTGTTTTTCATATCCGTACCGCTAACCTTTATGCTAACCAACGAGGGGCTCAAACTGAAATGCAGCGCCAGCGGAGCGATTTGTTCGTGCATGGAATCGAAATTAAAATCCTGCACCACACCGATCACGGTAAACGTATAGCCATTGGTGATACGGGCGCCGATGGGGTGTTTAAGGTTGAGCCTTTTTGCCAGCGTTTGATTGATGATGACGGTTTTATAGGCAGTATCCTCGGGCATATCGTACGAAAAATTTCGCCCTTCAACCAACTTTATGCCCAGCGTTTTCAGGTAAGTATCGTCGATTTGCCAAAACTGCCCGGGTACGCCAGCATCCAGCTTTGCCCTGCCATCAATAAAATAAGGATTGCCATTGCGGTTGGCGCCTGCAACCGGCAAGTAATCGCTGATGGAGACGCTTTTTACCGATGCCAGTTTTGACAACTCGTTTTTAAAGCTTTTGATATTATTATTGCTAAGTGAGTTTGTGCCTTGCAGGATCACCACCTGGTCCTTATCAAAACCAATTTTTCGGTTAAGAATGTAATGCATCTGGTTGTAAATAACCATAGTGCCGATAATGAGCATGATGGATGCCGTGAACTGGAATACCACTAGGCTGTTGCGTAATACGGAACCCTTGCTGCCCCTACTGAGTGTGCCTTTCAATACCTGCACCGGTTTAAAGGCCGAGAGGTAAAAAGCGGGGTATAAACCTGCAATGATACCGACGATGAAAGCCGAAATGAGCACAACGGGTAGTAGCCACCACTCGACCCATGGCATGGTTAACGATTTGGAGGCAAGCACATTGAACCAGGGTAATAGCAGCCAGGTGAGCAGCAAACCGATGATAAAGGCAAGACAGCTGTATAATAATGATTCTGTTAAAAATTGTGTGATCAAACCGCTGCGCTGCGAACCTACAACCTTTCGCAAACCAACTTCTTTGGCCCTGTTGGCTGATTTTGCTGTGGCCAGATTTACAAAATTGATACAGGCGATAATGAGGATAAACGCCGCGACGCCGCCGAACAGCCAGATAAAGCGGATGTCGCCATGCGAAAGGCCGTCCCGTACGTCGTACGAATAAAGATTGATATCGGCGACCGGCTGCAGCACCATGTTAATCTTAGCGGCTTCCTGTTCGGGGTTTTTTACACCGGTTTTTTTAATGCCCGGTAGGAAGTAGTTTTTAACCATGTCGGCTGTCATTTTTTGCCCGAGACCCTTCGCATCGCTGCCGGCTTTAAGCAGTACATAGGTGGGATAGTTAAAATTATTCCAGCTACTTTGTTCACCCGGCCAAAATTCCTTCCCGGTTAGGGTTACCATAAAATCGTATTGCAGGTGCGAGGTGGCCGGGAAGTTCTCCATAACAGCGCTAATCATGTAAGGGCTGGATTTGTCGTTATTAAAGTATATTACCTTACCCACAGGGTTTTGCCCGGAGAAATATTTGTCGGCTTTTCTTTTGGAGATGACTACTGTGAGCGGATTGGTAAGCGCATGCGCGCGATCGCCATAAACCATGTGCATTTTTAATACATCCAGCATGCCCTGGTCGGCAAAGGTGATGCCTTCCTCATAGGTGTTTTCCACCTGGTCCGCACGACGCACCTCAACTCCGGCGCTACTCGGGAACAAGCGGCCTGAAAGTTCTACCTGCGGGAACTCAGTTTTAAGCGTCTTCGCCAAAGGCGCGGGCCATTCGGGGCCTTTTTCAACGGTGCCGTTATCGGTATACACCATCAACACGCGGAAAATGCGGTTC
>Ga0207132_1165_pt1 | contig 13342 bp, 8 predicted proteins | sample Alteio_BWMinHeat_14_FD_153554 | JGI IMG/M metagenome (GOLD analysis project Ga0207132, IMG submission 153554) | Enriched cells from forest soil in Barre Woods Harvard Forest LTER site, Petersham, Massachusetts, United States -... | ecosystem: Environmental > Terrestrial > Soil > Temperate forest >...
AACGAATTGCAGAAGCTGGCGTAAAGAATGCTAATGTTGAAGTTATTCAGCCTTCTCCCATCCCGGGGGTAGGACAGACAGTAGGTTTCAGTTTTCAGATAGAGCAACGAAATACCAATGATGACCTGCATGCATTTGAAGCGGTCGTCAAAAAATTTGTGGAAGAAGCTAATAAGAATCCGGCTATTTCCGGAGCTTATAGTTTTTATGGAGCACATACGCCAGGATTCAACCTTGTTGTTGATCGTGACAAATGTGAAAAACTGGGTGTTAATATCAATGATGTATTCACTACAATCCAGGCTTATATGGGTAGTTTGTATATTAATGATTTTACTGTTTATAACCGGACATTTCATGTGGTGGTGCAGGCTGATACCGTATTCAGAAAAGTAATTTCTGATGTCAATAAATATTATGTTCGTAATCAGGCCGGTCAGATGTTACCGCTGGGAACCCTTGTCAGCTATACTACTACCGAAACTGCTCCGCTTATATCACACTTCAATATTTTCCGATCTGCAGAAATAGATGGAAGTTCTGGTCAGGGCTACAGCAGCAATGAAACAATCGAGGCCTTGCAAGATGTAGCCGCCAAAGTATTGCCTCAGGGATATGAATATGAGTTTTCAGGATTAAGCTATGAAGAAATCAAAGCCGGTTCAACTACCATTTATATTTTTGCTTTTTCCCTTACGTTCGTATTTCTTTTCCTGGCTGCATTATATGAGAGCTGGTCGGTTCCTTTTTCAGTGTTATTTGCTGTTCCAATCGGAGCTTTCGGGGCCATCTTTACATTGATACTCGTGCCGAGTCTGACGAATAACGTTTATGCCCAGATCGGATTGATTACGCTGATCGGTCTTGCAGCAAAAAATGCCATCCTGATCGTTGAATTTGCAAAAGTACGGGTGGACAGAGGTGAAGATTTAATTCAGTCCACACTGGAGGCTGTCCGTTTGAGATTACGTCCTATAATCATGACTTCAATGGCGTTTATTCTTGGCGTTTTACCACTTGTTCTGGCTACCGGAGCAGGTGCCCAGGCACGCAGAACAATTGGGTTTACTGTTTTGGGAGGAATGTTTGCTGCATCAACCATAGCCATATTCATTGTACCCGTTTTGTTTGTAGTCATCACCAGGTTGTCTTATGGTAAAAAACAACTTGACTATCTGGTAGCTCATCATGATTATTTAATGGAGAAGGCAAGAAAAGTTGAGCAGCAGGATATTGATCCTGCATTGGAATTTGATATTCAACAATCCCGTGACAGGGATAAATCCGATCAGGCATGATTGCCAATACTTTTATAAAAAGACCTGTTACTGCAATTGTGATTTCACTCGTGCTGATCATTTCAGGTATCATTTGTATTGATAACCTGGCCATTGATCAGTATCCCAAAATCACACCACCATCTGTTGGCATTTCAGGTTCTTACACCGGAGCTGATGCACAGACGGTTGAACAAACCGTCGCAATTCCCATTGAGGAGCAGGTGAACGGTACGCCTGGTATGGAATACATGCAATCCACCAATACCAATACCGGCAGCGTAAATATCCGTGTAACTTTTGAAGTGGGAACGAATGTTCATATCGCCGCGCTGAATGTTCAGAACAGGGTTGGTATAGCGGCTCCTTTGCTCCCTGCCGTAGTCAGTAAACTCGGTTTGACAGTCAGGGCAAGCAATACAAGCCAGCTGATGCTGATAGCTGTATATTCTCCGAAAGGCACGCATGATATTAAATTCCTCGACAATTACACGAATATTTTTATTGCAGATGCCATGCTTCGGGTGCCAGGCGTTGGTGATGTAAGTGCACGTGCAGATAATTTCAGCATGCGGGTATGGATGAATCCGAATAAACTGGCGTCTTACAGCCTGATGCCACAAGATGTGATCGATGCCCTCAATGCACAGAACGTTCAGGTGGCGGCTGGTTCGACCGGAGCACCGCCACAGGATAATTCACAGACGCATGAATTCACCCTCCTCGTTAACGGGCGATTAAATAAAGTATCTGAATTTGAAAACATCGTTGTAAAAACTCTCCCCGTTTCAGGCCAGCTGGTTTATATAAAAGATATAGCGAGAGTAGAACTAGGAAAATTTACCTTCTCAGCTAATTCTTTTGTAGACGGGAAGCGGGCTTCCTATCTCCAGATATTTCAGACACCAGGCAGCAATGCTTTGGAGACAGCCGATAATGTATATGCCAAGCTTGCAGAATTAAAAAGATCTTTTCCGGCAGATGTGGATTATGAAGTGCCTTTCGAAGGAGTGACCATTATCAAGACATCCATGCGCGAAGTGGTTAAGACCTTACTGCAGGCATTGGCACTGGTTGCATTGGTAGTCTTCCTGTTTTTACAGAACTGGCGTTCAGCCATTATCCCGGTCATGGCCATCCCGGTTTCTTTGTTGGGAACCTTTTGTTTTTTTATACCGCTTGGGTTTACGATCAATACGCTTACCATGTTTGGATTTGTGCTTGCGATCGGTATCGTAGTCGATGATGCCATTATTGTGGTGGAAGCCGTTCAGCATTATATTGATGAACAGCATATGTCTGCCAAGGAGGCAACCTATCGAGCCATGAAAGAAATTTCGGCACCGGTCGTCGCGATTGCACTCATACTGGCAGCTGTATTTGTCCCTGTCGGTTTCATTCCTGGTATAGTAGGAAGGTTATACCAACAGTTTGCCATCACGATTGCTATATCTGTGATTTTATCAGCTTTTGTTGCACTGTCACTGACACCTGCGCTTTGTACACTTCTTTTAAGACCATCTAAAGTGAACAAAGATGCAAAAGGGCTCAACCATATTTTTTTCCGATATAATAACTGGTTCGCCCGTCTGACAAATAAATATTCGAATGGAGTTCAGAGAAGTATCAGGGGTGCCCGGTATATTGTCATCCTGTTGATTTGTATTTGTCTGGCAGCCTGGTTTTTATTTAAAACAAAACCCTCCGGTTTTATTCCGCCTGAGGATGGTGGTCGTTTATTTGTTACCTATTCCTTGCCTGAATCTTCTTCCACTACCCAATCGGTGGAATTGATGACGAAACTCATGAAAATTATTGGTTCCACTCCGGGCGTAATCCATTATGCGGCATTTTCCGGTTTCAATATATTAAATGGAGGTGCTACTTCGAATAATGGAACTCTTTTTTGTACGCTTGCCCCCTGGAGTGATCGAAAAGAACCAGGCCAAAAAATACCCGGCATTCTTGCAGTGATAAAACAACGGGTGGCTGCAGCAGGAATAAAAAATGCCAACGTAGTTGTTATCCCACCGCCTCCTATTCCGGGGATAGGTGTGGCGGCAGGTTTCAGTATGCAGATCCAGCAGGGGAATACAAATGATGATATTCATGCATTCGAAACTGTCGTTAAAAAATTTGTTGCGGAAGCGCATAAAAATCCTGCAATCTCAACCGCGTTTAGTTATTATGGTGCACATACACCGAGTTACAATCTTTCTGTTGATCGTGACATGTGCGAAAAACTGGGAGTTAACCTTTCCGATGTATTCACAACTATGCAGGCGTATATGGGAAGCCTGTTCGTAAATAATTTTACGCTATACAACAGAACATATCATGTCGTAATTCAGGCTGATACGGCATTTCGTGCGTTTGTTTCCAATATTGATAAATACTATGTAAGAAACCAAGCCGGGCAAATGCTACCGCTCAGTACATTGATTTCATATCAGCCGATTGAGACAGCACCACTGATCACACATTTTAATATCTTCCGTTCTGCAGAGGTTGATGGTTCAACACCTCAGGGGTACAGTACAGGGCAGGGGATAGATGCATTGAGACAAACTGCGGCCAAGGCTTTACCCAGAGGATATACATATGAATTTTCAGGATTGAGTTACGAAGAAATCAAAGCCGGGACCACCACCGTCTATATATTTATTTTTTCCATTGTGTTTGTATTTCTTTTTCTGGCGGCATTATATGAAAGCTGGTCTGTGCCACTATCCGTAATGCTCGCAGTCCCTATCAGTGCTTTTGGAGCGATCCTAATGCTCACCTGTGTACCTCCGCTCACCAATAATGTATACGCTCAGATCGGGCTGATTACGCTGATTGGACTTTCTGCAAAAAATGCAATCCTGATTGTTGAGTTTGCGAAAATCCGCGTGGACAGGGGAGAAGAATTATTACAATCTACTATGGAAGCAGTGCGTTTACGCTTCAGACCTATTATTATGACGTCCATGTCCTTTATTTTGGGTGTCATGCCAATGGTACTTGCTACAGGGGCAGGAGCCGTTGCACGCAATACCATCGGATTTACAGTACTTGGTGGCATGATTGCATCCACATCCATCTCTATATTTATTGTTCCAGTACTCTTCGTTCTCTTTACGCGTTTTTCTTACGGTAAAAAAGAACTGGATTATTTACAAGCCCACCATGAACAGTTACTTGAAAGAGAAAGAAAAGTAGAACAACAGAATATTGATCCGGAACTGGAATATGAAATTGAAGAAGCCAATGCTAAAGCGCAGGAAAGCCAAACGCATAAAGCTTAAAGCCTAAAGCAAGTGTGAGAGTGTGAGAGTGTGAGAGTTTGCTGAATTAATAATTAATAATCGATAATTAATAATCGATAATTAATAATTTAAAGTTATTCAGTTAAAGAAAGAATATTCCCATCCGGGTCTTTAAACCAGGCTACTTTTGAACCTCCGGGAGATACCCAAATTCCCAGATCGTCCTGGTCCAGAAAACTATATTTCTCACAAACAATACCCTTACTCTTTAATGATTTGATCTCAGATGATATATCAGGAACGTTCCAGCCTAAAACAGTAAAACCCTGAGGTTTTAATTCAGGTACAATACTTACCCTGAGCAAAACCCCGTTCGCATTGAATTCCAATGCGTAGTTATCTTCCGACGATAACTTAAGGCCTAAAATATCCTTATAAAAAGTCTTCGCTTTGTCCGGCATAACAGTCGGAACAAATGCTTTTAGTTCTTTGTCTGCCAGCATAGGAAAGCATTTTAATTTGAGCGGATAAAATTAGAACAGTGATTTCATTTATCTTCACTTTTTAATATTAAACGAGCCACCATGAAACGATATATTTTTTGCTGTATCTTATTTGCACTTGTACACATAGCTTATACCCAGAATCAGCGAACCGTAACTGTTTATACTACTGCTAAAAATACCAATTACAGGATATCCAAAACTGACAGCGGGTTAGAGTTTTCCGATTTTGCCCAGCCCCTCGAAACACAGGTATGTGTCTTCGTCGATCCCACCCATAGTTTTCAAACGATTCTTGGCATTGGCGGCGCAATTACAGATGCTTCAGCGGAAACATTTGCGAAAATGCCCGCAAAAGTTCAAAAACAATTACTGACTTCTTATTATGACAAAGTAAACGGTATAGGTTATACGCTGGCCAGAACAAATATTCACAGTTGTGATTTTTCCAGCGCCAGTTACACCTATGTCAGTGATGGTGATAAGGAACTAAAAACTTTTAATATTGACCATGATAGGCAATTCCGGATTCCATTAATAAAACAGGCGATTGCTGCATCCGGAGGCAGGCTGACTTTATTTGTAAGCCCCTGGAGCCCGCCAGCCTGGATGAAGGATAATAACAGCATGATCCAGGGCGGCAAATTACTGCCTCAATACAGGCAACCATGGGCGAATTATTTCGTGAAGTTTATCAATGCTTATCAAAAAGAAGGAATTCCGGTTTGGGGTTTAACACTTCAAAACGAACCCATGGCAAAACAAACATGGGAGTCTTGTTATTTTTCAGCCGAAGATGAAAGAGATTTTATCAAAACGTATTTGGGACCAACTCTTGTAAAACAGGGAATGGCGGATAAGAAGCTGATTGCATGGGATCATAACAGGGACCTGATTTATCAAACCGCCAGTACGATTTTAAATGATAAGGAAGCCGCAAAATATATCTGGGGAATTGGTTATCATTGGTATGAAACATGGACCGGCAGTACAATGATGTTCGACAATGTGCGAAGAGTGGCTGAAACATTTCCGGATAAAAAATTAATGTTTACAGAAGGTTGCGCAGACCGTTTTGATGCAGCCAGGATTAATGAGTGGGCATTGGGTGAAATGTATGGCCATTCCATGGTGAATGATTTTAATAATGGTACAGTCGGCTGGACGGACTGGAATATTTTAGTGGATGAAACAGGCGGACCCAATCATGTAGGCAATTTTTGTTTTGCTCCCGTTATTGGAGATACCAAAAAAGGTGAATTGATATTTACAAGTTCATTTTATTATATCGGTCATTTTTCTAAATTTATTCGTCCGGGTGCGCGGCGGATAATCAGCTCAGCCAACAGGGACATGCTGGAAACGACTGCATTTAAAAACGCTGATGGGAAAATTGCAGTGGTTGTAATGAACAGGTCTGATAAAACAGTTCCTTATTTACTTTGGATAAATAATAAAGCAGCGAAAATGGAAAGCCTGCCGCATTCTATCGCAACATTGATATTTTAGGAATTTAATATTTCATTCAGTCTGTCTTCCTTCTCCATATACCTTTGTAATAATGTTATTTGGTTATTTGCGCGGATAAGGTTCTGGTTCCTGTATTTGGTGTTATAATAAATATCATCATATAAATAGTCAGCCAGGAAACGCAAAGCCTGCATATATATCGCAAATTTTCCGGCATATACAAAATATTGCTTTTCTTCCAGCGAAAGACTTAATTGCATTTCTCCCAGGTATCCTTTTGCGATCTCACGAAAATATTCTTCCCTGATCAGGATCCTGCTGAAGTCAGACTCTTCTTCACTAACAGGAGAGAGATAGGTTCGAAGCATATCGCCAACATCACTGATATAATAACCGGGCATTACTGTATCAAGGTCAATAACACATAAACCCGCATCATTCCCTATGTCAAACAAAACATTATTGATTTTTGCATCATGGTGAACAACCCTCAAAGTAAAGGATGGATTCTTTTTTATTTTTTCGAATATTTCTGCAAGCGCGGCCTGTTTTAAAAGAAAATCTATGCCTTCCGCTGTTTCTTCAATTCTGTTCCTGTTCCCTGTTTGTATGGATGCTTTGAATTGATCCAGACGAAGGGTCAAATTATGAAAATCAGGAACTGTAATATGCAATTTAGATGCATTAAACCGGGACAATAAACTCGTAAATTTCCCGAACTGTTTTGCTGCCTCAAATGCCTGACTTGGTTTTGATACCGAATTGCAGGTATATGAATTTTTAACGAAAGGGAATAACCTGAAATAGTTATTTTCTTCGTCAACAACATAATTCCAGTGTTTGAAATTTATCAATGGTGCTACAAATAAATAATCCGGATGATTTGTTTTAAAATAATCAGACAGTTGACTGCAGTTATCCATTATATCCGCCGGTCTCTTAAATATTTTCTGATTAATCTTTTGCAGGAGAAATTCCCTTCCGGCGGATATTATTTTCCATGTATGATTGATCAGCCCGTTTCCAAATGGCTTTACGGAATATTCACTTTCATCAATACCATATAAGGATAAAATAGAACCAAACATAGAATGCAAACTTAAACCCGCCTTGTCATGGTATGGCCGGAATAACTATTTTTATTTACATTCAGGCAGCCATTTAAATAACCATGAAGGAGAACCTCCCCATTTCCAACCGACTTTCCTCGCTCGATTTTCTTAAAGGAATGACTATGATCCTTTTAGCTTTGGAAAGTACGTTGCTCTATGAACACCTGCAGCCTGCGCTAAAGGGGAGCTGGGCCAGTCAAATTTTGAACCAGTTCTTTCATCATCCGTGGAACGGGCTACATTTCTGGGACCTGGTTCAACCAACTTTCATGTTTGTAGCGGGTGTAGCCCTGGTATTTTCCATGAAAAAATTCCGGCAAACTATGAGCTGGAATCAATCTTTCCTTAAAATTCTGAAGAGATGCAGCTGGTTATTCTTCTGGGGAGTATTAGACTATGCAGTCCGGGGCGACAAGCTTTCATTTGAACTCTGGGATGTGCTGACACAATTGTCATTTACTACCCTGGTAGCATTTCTTATAATGGAATGGACGGTTCCGGCACAACTTGTTGTTAGCGGGCTTTGCCTGCTGATACCTGAATTATTATATCGGTACATGCACATACCCGGATTCGATCAGCCCTTTGTTGACCAGCATAATTTTGGAAATTACATAGATCTAATTTTGATGAATAAAATAAATTCAGGTGGCTGGGTGGCGATCAATTGCATTTCGACAAGTGCTCATACAATATGGGGTGTGCTTGCTGGTAAATTATTACTGAGCGATAAAACGGCATCCCAAAAAATGAAATATCTGCTTTTAACAGGGTTATTATTTCTGTTCCTTGGATTTGGACTGGACTGGTCTCATATTACTCCTATCATTAAAAGAATTGCTACGAGTTCTTTTGTGCTTGCTTCGGGCGGATATTGCCTGGTGTTTTTGGCTATTTGCTATTGGTGGATTGATATTAAAAAGCACCGGAACCATCTTTTATTTTTCAATTTATTTGCACTTAATTCTATTTTTATTTACCTCTTTAATGAAATTGTTGGAGACAGGTGGTTTACTGGTTATATACTGACCATCACGAATGGAATTTTTGGAATCATACAAATTCCATCAATGATTGCAGCAATTTTGGGATCCCTCGTTGTATTTGCACTTGAATGTGGTTTATTATATTTTCTTTACAGGAGAAAAATATTTTTTAAGCTTTGAAAACCGATTGCCTGATTCCCAGTTCCAGGCCTCTTAATTCCGCCAGTCCCCGCAATCGGCCGATGGCCGAATAACCCGGATTGGTTTTCTTTTTCAGATCATCCAGCATCTGGTGACCGTGATCCGGTCGCATGGGGATGCCAGATTTTCTTTTTTCCATCATCTGAATTATTTCTTTCACTACTTTATACATATCTACGTCACCTTCCAGATGATTTTCTTCATAAAAATCGCCGGCTTCATTTCTGCGCGTATTGCGAAGATGCAGAAAATGAATACGGTTTGAATATTGTCGGATCATGGCAGGGAGGTCATTGTCTGCCCTTACACCCAGGGAGCCGGTACAAAAACAGAGACCGTTGTTTTCAGAAGGAATTTCTTTGATCAATACATCAATATCACCTGCTGTGCTTACAATCCGGGGAAGCCCGAGCAGGGGGAAGGGTGGATCATCCGGATGGATTGCCAGTTTAACTCCGCTTGTTATAGCAACAGGTACTACAGCCTTTAAGAAATCAATGAGATTTCTTCTTAATTTTTCTGAACTGATATTTTGATAGGTATCCAGAGCGGCCTGGAATTGCGCAAGTGTAAAACTTTCTTCACTTCCGGGCAGACCGGCTATAATATTTTTTTGCAATTGTTTCTTTTCATCCGAACTCATTTTTTCAAATCTCTCTTCCGCAACAGAACGTTCAGCAGATGTGTAATCGTTTTCAGCCCCTGCACGTTTCAATATAAACAAATCAAATGCGATAAATGCTTCCTTTTCAAATCGCAGCGCCAGGGAACCATCGGGTTGTTGAAATGCCAGGTCGGTACGCGTCCAGTCAAGCACAGGCATAAAATTATATGTAACAGTGCAGATACCTTCAGTGCCGAGATTTTGTAGACTTATTTTATAATTATCAATCAGCTCAAAGAAATTTCCGGTTTGTGTTTTAATAAATTCATGCACAGGAAGGCTTTCTACAACTTCCCATTTCATTCCGGCTTCTTCAATTATTTTTTTTCTTTTACGAATTTCTCCCGGGTTCCAGATACTTCCATTTGATAAATGGTGAAGCGCAGTTACTACTCCCTTGCAACCTGCCTGACGTATATCGTTCAGACTGACTGGGTCCCCGGATCCATACCATCTCATGCATTGAATCATATTATAGGCCCCTTTTACCATATTTGCGCAGTTAAATGATGCCCTGAACTACCGCTTTTTTCTCTTTTTTATTATAATAATCATCCCAATTCTTCGTTTTAAATGAAGTGATTATCATAACTGAAGTTTTCTCAAGCCGGTGTTTCTACACTGGCTTTTCTTTTATTTTAAAGCCTTAGGCCTGAAAATGTAAAAATACGTTTCTCCGATCGCAAAATTCCGAATGCTGCATATTGGTTCTGAGGTTTTTTCCCGGCAATCCTTTAAATTGTTCCTTCAAAGGATCATATGGCAGGCCATTCGAAGATCTCTCTTTATTTCCCCGACAAAAATTCTTTTGGTAATAAAAAACAAATCATCCTGGGGGGAGATGTTGGCGGTACCAAGGTAAATCTGGCAATTTTTGAAGCTGACAACAGCCAGGTCAGGATGATCAGATCCAACACTTATCATTCTTCCGGTTCTCCTTCAGTAAATGATATTCTGAAGCAATTTTTAAAAGAAAATCCTGACCATCGTCCGGAAAGTATCTGCCTTGGCGTCGCAGGCCCGGTTTTCGAGGGTCGTGTCGATGTGACCAATCTTCCATGGCATGTAGATGCGAATGAAATTGCGGCTGCTACGGGTGTTTTTAAAGTCATTTTATTAAATGATCTTGAAGTGACTGCATATGGGATTGCAGGATTGGAAGAAAAAGATTTTTATGTACTTCACGAAGGTGATCCGGATGCAGGCGGAAATATTTCTATTCTCTCACCTGGTACCGGACTGGGGGAGGCAGGTTTATTCTGGGACGGACAATTTCACCACCCTTTCGCTACTGAAGGCGGACATTGTGATTTTTCATGCCGTACTGCAGATGATCTTCAACTCCATGATTATATGCTGAAGAAATTTAAAGTAGTCAGCTGGGAAAGTATAATTGCTGGTCCCGCTATTCATTCCATCTATGAATTTCTTTGTGAAGTGAAAAAACAACCGGTGAATCCCGCGATTGCTGAAAAAATAAAAAACGAGGATCCTTCAGCAATTATCAGTGAAGCTGCAGTCAATGGAACGGATCCGGTTTGTGTAGAAGCTATGCGCATATTTGTCCGTAACCTCGCCCGTGAATGTTGCAATCTGATTTTGAAAATGAAGTCTACCGGCGGACTATACCTTGCAGGCGGCATTCCGCCCAAAATAATATCTCTCTTGAGCAATTCCTATTTTTACGAAAACCTGCTTGACTGCGACCGGATGCAGGATCTTGTGAAAAAAGTTCCTGTTAAAGTAATTCTGAATGATAAAGCGCCGATGATCGGTGCAGGTTGGTTTGGAGCATACAGTTCGATAACCATGGTTCATCAATAAAAATAAAAACATGAGCAACAGACGTTCCTTTATCCGTAGGGCAGGGGTAATCGCAGGTACATCTTTACTTGCATCGGCTCTTGAGGGGCAGGCATTCGGAGCGATCAGAGAGAAAATAAGCGCGAGTGACCGGATTAATATTGGTGCCATCGGTATTAACGGAATGGGATGGTCAGATCTTCAGTCTGCATTAAAACAACCCGGAGTGCAGGTTTTGATGTTATGCGATGTTGATAAAAACGTTTTAGATAAAAGAATGGATGATCTGGCAAAACTGAATGTGGATATTTCAAAAATTAAAACGACCGGAGACTATAGAAAGGTGCTGGATAATAAAGATATAGACGCAATTATTATCGGCACGCCGGATCACTGGCATGCGTTGATTATGATGGAAGCCTGCGCTGCAGGAAAGGATGTGTATGTTGAGAAACCGGTTGGCAATTCAATCGGCGAATGTCGCGCTATGGTGGCTGCACAGAAAAAATATAAACGAGTGGTACAAGGCGGACAATGGCAAAGAAGTCAGAAACATTTTCAGGATGCATTGGATTTTGTTTATACAGGCCAGTTGGGAAATATTCGCACAGTAAAAGTCTGGTGTTACCAGGACTGGATGAAACCAGGTCCTGTTGTTCCTAATTCTCCACCACCACCCGGGGTTGACTATAAAACCTGGCTGGGACCGGCTCCAACAAAAGAATTTAATTCAAGCCGCTTTCATTTTAATTTTCGCTGGTTCTGGGATTATGCCGGCGGCCTTATGACAGACTGGGGGGTTCATCTTCTGGACTATGGATTATTAGGTATGAAAGCTGGAAATCCAAAAACAATTGCGGCATTGGGAGGCGACTTCGCTTATCCTGACCTCTACCAGGAAACTCCTGACACACTAACTACGCTTTACGAATTTGATCATTTTAATATGGTATGGGATAGTGCGATGGGTATCGGTAACGGCTCTTATGGGAGAGATCATGGTATTGCTTATATCGGTAATAATGCCACGTTGGTATTGAGCAGGGGAGGATGGGAAGTGATCGACGAGAAAATGAATAAAATGAAGATTGAAAAACCGCTTGCCACACCGACAGATAACGGACTGGATAATCACTGGAAGAATTTTATAGAAGTTGTTCGTTCAAGAAAAATGGAAGACCTGCATTGTTCCATTGAAGCGGGGGCACACGTTGCAACCGTTGCCCAGCTTGGCAATATCAGTTTCCGCAGCGGTAAACGATTGTCATGGGACAATGATAAATTTACTGACGAAACTGTAAATAATGAATACCTGATGAAGACTTATCATAATGGGTATGAACTTCCCATAATCTAAAACCCTTCTGCATTTTTATAACTGGAATGGAAATTCTCCTTGGAATTAATAGCTTCGGATCAAATTTCAAATATGCGTTTTACTAAATATTCTATTTCGGCAATACTTTGTTTCATTATATCAGCAGCAATTAGCCAGGCCCCTCCTGCGAACCCGCTGCTTATTCATTCCAACAATCCTATTGCTTTTGATAAAGTGGATGCAAAAGTAATCAGGCAGGCTGTTGAACAAATTGTTCAGGTTTCAAATAAAAGAGTTAATCAAATTATTTCAGGACTGAAACCGGGATCCGGCCCTGGCAGCGTGCTCGCAGTCTATGATTTGATGTCATATGATCTGAATGACCTAAGTGCTAAACTGGGAATGATTTCCCAGACATATACAGATGACAGTGCACGAAATGCAGCTAATGATGGTAGTCAGGCTCTGGCGGACTATCAGACCTCATTGATTTTAAATGTGCCTTTCTACAAGGCATTTAAGAAATATGCTGATACTTCGCTACCTGTTTTAAAACCGAACCAAAAGAAATATGTTCAGGAGCAAATCAGGATTTTTGAAAACAATGGAATGAAGCTGGACAGTAACGGACGTAAAAGACTGCAGGTAATCAGTGATAAAATGAATATGCTTGGAATTTCATTTGACAGGAATATCGGCATGTACAGGGACAGTATCATTTATTCAGAAAAGGATTTGCAGGGAATTCCGGAGAATCAAA
>Ga0207132_1166_pt1 | contig 13326 bp, 10 predicted proteins | sample Alteio_BWMinHeat_14_FD_153554 | JGI IMG/M metagenome (GOLD analysis project Ga0207132, IMG submission 153554) | Enriched cells from forest soil in Barre Woods Harvard Forest LTER site, Petersham, Massachusetts, United States -... | ecosystem: Environmental > Terrestrial > Soil > Temperate forest >...
AGCAAATGATCCAGGTCCGGTTTAATTCCCCAAAAGCTGATTCTTCCCTGGTGGTAGCTGTAGGTTATGAAATGATTTTCAAGATTCCATTTATATATGGGATATGCTATCAACAGGCTAATAACCCCTGAAATCCAAAACATATGTGATTTCAAAAGGTCCCTTCGATGAAAAATAATATATCCTCCAAAACCTAACCACAGAAAAACTCCATGCACCTTGCTCATAATACAAGCACCAATGCTGACACCCAGAAGTATAAAAAGCCCTGTTCTGTATTTATTTGGAAGATCACTTTCCAGTATACAGATCATCAAATAGATACTCATCAACCAAAAGAGTACCTGGGGAGAATCAGGTAAGATGAATGTACCGGCAATAACAGATGTATAAAAAGAGGTAGAATACAAAACAGCAGCGATCCAGCCCACTCTTGCATTTTTAATCCGTCGGCCAATTATGAAAATCATCCATGTTCCGGCAGCGGCGCAAAGGATAGAACCCAACCGGATGAAAAATTCACTATGAAAGAACAGGTTGGCTGTGGAAAAACGAATCAGAAGTGCCACCATGGGCGGATGATCAAAATAGTTCCATTGCAGGTGCCGGGCATATGTTTGATAATAAACTTCATCATTACCCAGTTCAAGTGAACATGCTGTAAGCATGCGTACCAGGGAACTAATTACAATGAGTAACCAGGTTTTTTTATTGAAATTCAAGGAAGGTTATTAATGCAAGTTAATCGATTGATGTTCCCATTCGTAAACAGGAGTACGTTTTTCGAATAATTTTAAAGGAATGAGTGAGTATACCAGCACTGAAACCAGCACTCCTGCAAAAGACCCTGCCAGCACATCAATAGGAAAATGTTGTGAGAGATAGATCCTGGAAAAACCTGTAAGTGCGGCAATTAAAATAAAAAATACGCCTGATTTTCTACCCTGAAAATAAATACATAAAAGGGTCGTGAGTGCGAATATGGAAGCCGTGTGTCCCGATGGAAAACTGGATAAACCTGTTCCGGTTATACCATTTATATAATGGATAGCTGCGGATCCGAAGAATAATTTTGGTCTTGGGCTGTGAATGATATGTTTTAAAATCTGAACGATAAGACCTGAAATCAGGAAACTGATTCCGATTTGCAAAGACCAACCGATCTTTTTTCGAATGAATAAAAAAACCATTACTATAATTAAAAATAAACCATTACCCAGGTTGGTGAAGAGGATAAAAAAATAATCCAGAATTTTAAAATGAAATCTGTTGATAAGCATGAAGCCTTCCGACTTGTTGATGGAAATGCAATAAACGCTTAGAAGTAGAACAAAAAGGAGGTAACCGGAAAAATATGCAGGGTTGCGGTTTAATGCCCCGGAAAGGTTTTTCATGATACGGTCGATTCGGTAATATACAAAAATAAAAATGCAATTTGTTAACCAGGTTAAGTACTGGTTAAGTCTGGGTTAACAGATTGTTGCCTGAAAAAATCACAAGTAGAAAATCATTCTTCCTGCGGCCTGTTTCAGTGTAAGAATGAACTTCAGTATTTTCGTTTGCATGAAAATTTTTATTCTCCAACTGTTTTGGATGCTTTCACTTTCAGGCATTGTTAACAGCCAGTTTAAAACAGATCCTTTTCTGGAAAAAATACTCCTGTCGGACCAGGATTCAATTTTGCAGAAGCTGATTCATCAGCCCGATAAATTTCGGGTTCAGGTAATTTATACTAAGATTGAAAGGGATGCAGACAACCATCCAAGTTTTAAAAATTATTATTTCCATGTAGATAAGGATTTTTATTTTTATCCTGCTTCCACGGTAAAACTTCCCTTAGCCCTGCTTTCTCTTGAGAAAATTAATCTCCTGCATAAGCCCGGTGTTGACAAATTCACCAGGATGAAATACGACAGTAGTTATTCCGGTCAAAAGGAATTGATTTATGACAGCAGTTCAGAAACGGGTTACCCATCTGTTGCTCAATTTATCCGAAAAGCATTTCTCATAAGCGATAATGATGCTTATAACCGTATGTACGAGTTTGTCGGTCAGCAGGAGCTGAACAGGCGATTGCATTCGATGGGATTTCAGAAGATCAGGATCGTGCGACAATTCATGCCATTGACTGAATCAGAAAATCGCCATACCAATCAGATCCGATTTCTGGACAGTAAGGGGAAATTAATTTATCTGCAACCGCCTGCATTCAATAAGGATTCTTTTCAATTTTCACCAGTAGTAAAAATCGGTAAGGGCTTCCTGGATGCGCGAGACAGTCTCATACAGGAACCCATGGATTTCACGCGCCATAACAGGATTCCACTGGAAGACTTGCAACAAATTCTCCAAACGGTCCTTTTCCCCTTATCTGCCCCGGAATCAAAACGTTTTTTACTCAAACCGGCCGATTATTCGTTCTTATACAGATATCTTTCACAATACCCGTCAGAAACGCCCTATCCTAAATACGATACATCGGAGTTTTATGACAGTTATGTAAAATTTTATTTTCAGGAAGGTGGGCATCAGATTCCTGCCAATATCCGTGTATTTAATAAAGTTGGATGGGCATATGGATTCTTAACCGATGTTTCCTATATCGCAGACTTTAAAAATCATATAGAGTTTATGCTTTCGTCAACGGTATATGCAAACGAAGATGGTATATTGAACGATAACAAATACGATTATGACAGTGTCGCACTGCCATTTTTATACCGGCTGGGACAGGATATCTATCAATATGATCTGCATCGCGAAAGAAAATTCAAACCTGATTTGAAGAATTTTCAGTTAGAGTATGAACACCGCGATCCTGCTGACATGCGTCCCTCGATTAAAGATGTAGATAATTAAAGGGTTATGGGTTATGGGATATGAGATATGGGTTATGAGATATTGGTTTTTATTGTATACCTAAATAATAAATTATAACTCATAACCCATATCTCATATCTCATAGCCCATAAAAAAGCCCCGCAATTGCAGGGCTTTTTTATTGAAAAGAAATACCTTATAAAGAAGTTACAACGAAGTTTTCTGATACTTTACGATCAACTGAAAACTTTTTTTCAATCTGCTCATTAGCAGTACGGATTATAAATGTTGGACGTATTTCTGTATCTTCTTTTGGTATACGAATATTCTTTTCAAAATGCACGTCATTGTAAGCATTCTGGTAAACGATTTCACCTGCATCATTTTTAATGATCAGATAGAACTTTTCACCTGATTTGTTATCAAATTCAAGGTGAAAAACCAGGTTGTTGTCAGTAGTTCCGACAAAATTTACAGTTACCTGCTTGTCGGTTGGATTAATGATTTTTTCAATGAACGGTGCTGCCTGCACTTTTGCTGAACCAAGCGTTAATAACGCCGCGGCTGCTAGGACGGAGGCTGATTTCCTTAGGTTAATGTTTGTGAATACTGGTTTCATAATGTGACGATTTAATAGTGAAAAAAAATTTTTAACAATGATTTTATTGGCAAGTATCATCAGAAGTTATGGCAGAGATTTTTGGTGCGGTGCAAAACGTGTGAAGCAACCTGGGAAATTGATCCGGATGGATATTTTTATTTTCAATTCCAGAACAAATATAAACAGGAAATTACATGGTGGAAACCCAATATACATCGCTTTTTATCATGGCGACCCACTGAATAAAATGTTAAAACCCTTGTCTGGCAAGGGTTTTAACTGATTTTTGGTATGATGACCAAGCTCCTTATATGAACATATTATTACCAGATTTTCACACGCAGACTATCAGGCCTGTACATAGAATCCGTGGGCTGAACATGAAAAGCCTCATAAAATGAAGGCATATTTGAGACAGGTCCGTTAACACGCCACATCGGTGATGAATGCGGATTTGTAAGCGCCATCGTGATAAGTCTTTCTTTTCGCGTTTTAATCTTCCACACCTGGGCATGTGAAAGGAAAAAACGCTGATCAGGTGTAAATCCGTCAATTTTCTCATTGCCCTTACCCTGGTCAGTTTTTTTGAATGCCGCGTATGCGATGGCGAGGCCACCGTTATCAGCAATATTTTCTCCCTCTGTCAGTTCACCATTCAGATGAAAAGTATCGGCTGCGATATAACCATTATACTGGTTGATGATATTTTGCGCACGTATTTTGAATCTCTTTGCGTCTTCGGCAGACCACCAGTCTTTCAGATTACCATCTGCATCATATTGCCTGCCCTGATCATCAAATCCATGAGTGATCTCGTGTCCGATCACCAGTCCAATGCCTCCGTAGTTAACGGCGTCATCACCGGCAGAAAAATAAAATGGCGGTTGTAAAATACCCGCGGGAAAATTTATATTATTCTGAGTTGGTTCATAATAGGCATTGATCGTAGGTGGTGTCATCTGCCACTCAGAACGGTCTACAGGTTTCCCGATTTTCGCAATGGATCTGTTATATTCGAAATGAGAAGTTCCACGGAGGTTTGCAATAATATTGTCTCTTGTAATGTCTATTGAAGAATAATCTTTCCATTTATCAGGATATCCTACTTTTTTAACTATTGCATGGAGTTTTACAATTGCTTTCTGCTTGGTTGAATCACTCATCCAGTCCAATTGCTGAATTCTTTCAGCATATGTGGAGATTATGTTATCTATAAGCTGGTTGATTCTTTCCTTATCAGCGGCTGTAAAATATTTCTGAACATAAATCTGTCCCAGGTTATCTCCCAGTTGCCTGTCTACCATGGTAGTCATTCGTTTCCATCTTTCTTTCATTTTCGTTTGACCCGTTAACAATTTATTGTATGCAAACTTTGCATCTACAAAATCATGGGATAAATAATCCGCATCATCATTTATCACATGAAAGCACAGGTAATTTTTTATAGTCTCGAGTGATGTATTATTCAGCAGGTTATTCAAACCTTTATAAAATTCAGGCTGGCCGACAAGTATCGTATCTGCAGAAACGCCGAAAACCACCATCAGTTTCTTCAGTTCAGGATTTGAACCAACTTTGATTTTGTGATAGTTCTTTATTGGATCCCTTAATTCAACAGGTGCTTTGGAAACTTTTGCCATGGCTGTTTCCAGGTCGAAAACGGATTTGGCTGTTTTATCAGCATCTGCAGGCGTCTGGCCCAGTAATAAAAATGTTTTTGTTATAAAAGCTAAATAAGCGTCCCGGATTTTTTTTGTAGAGGAATCGGTTTTGAAATAGTAATCCCTGCTTGGTAAACCAAGTCCCCCCTGGTCGAAATGTGCAATGTTCATCAGACTGTTTCTGTCGTCCGCACTTACATAAAAAGAAAAGAATGGATCGTGATTAATCGCATATTCTTTTGCAATTTCATGATAGAGTTCTGACTTGCTTTTAATAGCAATAATGCTGTCCAGTTCTGATTTAACCGGCAAGTAGCCATTCTTCTCAATTCCGGCGGAATCCATGGCACTTACATATAGATCACCTGTTTGCTGGGCTAATGTACCTTTTGGTGCATTGGTAATGCCTGCCAGAGAATCCAGAATACGGTTTAAACGGTTCAGTGAACTGTCCAACAGAGTTGAAAATGCGCCCCAGGATGATTGTGAAGGAGGAATTTCTGTAGTTTTTAACCAGGTCCCGTTAGCGAATAAATAAAAATTCGATTGAGGTTTAACAGAGCTATCCTGCGAACCAATATCCAGAGGATCAGGTTGATTGGCGGACATATCAGAATTGGCAGGCTGATGACAAGCTAAGGCCATCAATGCCATTACACATAAACCAGATAATAACAATTTCATATCATTTATTTAATGGTCGTGAAAATAGCAATAAATCAATTTGTTAAGTATGGATTATGACGAATGGTTCTGAATTCTTCAAAAAATATTTCAGATAATGATAAAATTAAACAAACGTTTAATTAACTTTGCGGCATGAAACCATCCTTATCAATTAAACAGACCCAGTTACTGGATAGTGCGGAGCTGTTATTTTCCCAGAAAGGGTTTGATGGAACTTCTGTCCGTGATATAGCTGAAGCGGCAGGTATTAATACGGCCATGATCTCTTACTATTTCGGTTCAAAAGAAAAACTGATGGAGGAGATTTTTGAAAGAAAAAGCCTGAACCTCCTGGAAAACGTAGAAAAGCTGTTAAAAGACGATAACCTGGATCCATTTCAAAAAATGTATGGTCTGGTTGATATATATATAGAGAACATTTTGCAGCGTAAGGCTTTTCACCGGATTCTTTTATGTGAACAGATAATTAATCAGAATCCTTCCATAATTCAAATGGTGGAGAAGATGAAGACAAGGAATTCTGAAAACGTAAATGAACTCATCCGGCTCGGTCAGAAAAAAGGTTTGTTCAAAAAAAACATTGATATTCCAATGTTAACGAACACACTCGTCGGCACCGTTTCGTATATGTTGATTAATCTTGAATTTTACAAAAAATATCATCATATGGAAACGCTCAAAGATGAAGAGTTTGAGCGCATCGTCAAAAAGAAATTATCGGTACACCTCAGAACAATTTACAAAGCAATCTTAACACATGAATCTTAGAAGCATTTTCAATTCTTTGGCTCTATTTCCGCTCCTTCTATTATCCATTTCAGGATTTACTCAGGATGGCGGTCGAAAAATATCTTTGGATGAAGCCATTGATCTGAGCATTAAAAACAGTAAACCATTACGCGCGGCTCATGCAAGGATAGATCAGGCTGCTGCCAATACAACTGTTTCAAAACAGAACCAGCTGCCTGATTTTAAAATCAGCGGATCTTACCTGCGGCTTACACAACCGAATATCGATCTGCAATATAAATCCAACAGCGGAGGTTCCGCAGCTGCACCCATTGTAGTAAATCAGGCGGCATATGGTACAGCCAATCTGAGCCTGCCGGTCTTCTCAGGATTTAAAATCCAATATGGCATCCGCTCTTCTGAATTCCTTGAAAAAGCGGCTGTCTTAGATGCGGACCAGGATAAGGAAGCGGTCATCATGAATACTGTTGATGCATTCACCAACCTGTACAAAGCGAGAGCCAACTTAAGGGTTATTGAGGAAAACCTCGCACAGTCGAGATCACGTGACGCAGATTTTGCGAACCTGGAAAAAAATGGCCTGCTGGCCCGAAACGATAAATTAAAGGCATTATTACAAACTGCAAATATTGAACTGACCAAGGCAGATGTTGAGAATAATCTTAAACTGGCTATGGTTAATATGAATATTATGCTGGGCTTGCCGGAAGAAACAGTAATTATTCCAGATTCAACCAGTCTCGTTGAACCCGGTGATATCAAGGGTTTACAGGACTATGAACAACTCGCTCTTCAAAACCGGAAGGATATGCAGGCAATCTCTTACAGGAAAAAGGCTTCTGAAGCTGGAATTCTAACAGCCAAAGCAGATTATTATCCATCACTTGCATTAACCGGAGGTTATATTGTAGCTGATATTCCAAGCTTTATAACGATCACCAATGCCGTCACATTTGGTGTTGGACTTTCTTATAATGTATCATCCCTTTGGAAAACAAATGCACACGTAACAGGTGCCAAAGCTAAACTGGCTGAAGTACAGGCTAATGAAGAAGACTTGTATGATCAGGTGAGAATACAGGTGAACCAGGCATATGAGGATTTATTGACGGCCAAGAAAAAAATTCAGGTAAGTCAGGTAGCCATTGACCAGGGGATAGAAAACTATAAGATTGTAAAAAACAAATACGATAACAGTCTTTTGACAGTAACCGATTTGCTGGATGCGAATGCACTCATGCTTCAAAGCCAGATCAGCCTCGAACTTGCAAAAGCAGATGCAATCGTAGCATATAACACTTTATTAGAAAGAGCCGGTATATTGGCAACAACAAGAAATATAAAATAATCAACCAATAATTATTAAGTTTTATGGCAACAGCAAAAGAAAATACTGAACAGGCGCAAACCCCCAAAAGAAGTAAAGTATTTCTAATCATTCTAATAGCCCTTGTCGTTGCAGGCAGCTGGTTTGGAATTTCCAAATGGCACCATGCGCAGTTACATGCCGAAACAGATGATGCACAAATAGCGGCGAATATCAGTCCCATTATTCCAAGGATTTCAGGATTTGTGAAGGAAGTCCGCGTAACAGATAACCAGATGGTTAAAATGGGAGATACCCTGCTGATTCTGGATAATCGTGACCAGCTTATTAAACTTGAACAGGCAGAAGCTGCAATGGCAACTGCTGAAAGCAATCTCCTCTCTGCCAGAGCAACATCGGCTGCTGCTCAATCCAATATCGGAACCAGTGAATTTGCAGCACTTGCTATTGACGGACAGATAGAAAAAGCAAAAGTGGATGTATGGCAGAGTACACAGGAATTTGATCGTTATGCAAACCTGATCAAAGATCATTCAGTTACACAACAGCAATATGAAGATAAACTGGCTGCAAAAGAAACAGCTGAGAAACAATTGCTGATACTTCAGCAACAAAGAAAACAGGCGAACAGCGCAACAAATGCTGTAAGCATTCAAAGCCAGGCCACTTCTTCGCAGATCAGTATTGCCGCATCAACAGTCAAACAAAGGCAGGTGGATGTGGATGATGCAAAACTGAATTTATCCTATACAGTTCTGACAGCTCCTGCCAGCGGACTTGTTTCAAAGGTAAACGTGCAGGTAGGACAGTTTTTAAGCGCGGGACAGTCAACCTTCAGTATCGTACTCGATCAGAGTTTGTGGGTCATAGCCAATTATAAAGAAACGCAATACAGTAAAATCAGGATCGGCCAACCCGTTGTTATTGAAGTGGATGCTATTCCGGGTCATAAATTTGACGGAACAGTTTCTTCCTTTTCACCTGCTACGGGCGCTACTTTTGCACTCCTTCCACCAGATAATGCAAGTGGAAATTTTGTAAAAGTAGTTCAACGCCTTCCGGTTAAGATTGAGTTTACGAATACACAGGACTCTTTATTGAATCGTTTGAAGGCAGGTATGAATGTGAATGTGGATGTTCATATTGGTAACTAGATTTTCAGAAGATCATTTCTATGGCACAAACATTATCGCAGGATTCTTTGGTTGAATATGGTTCAAGGCGGGCGATCATTACCATCACTGCAATTATTTGCACATTGCTGGAAATTATTGACACTACCATTGTAAACGTGGCGCTGAATGACATGCGTGGTAACCTTGGAGCAACTTTAACGGAAGTTGCCTGGGTGATAACAGCGTATGCAATTGGGAATGTTATTATCATCCCAATGACCAGCTGGCTGTCAGCCCAATTTGGAAGACGAAATTATTTTGCAGCTTCCATCATGATTTTTACTGTCTGTTCTTTTCTTTGTGGAAACGCCAATGGCATTTGGGAACTCGTAGTTTTCCGTTTTATGCAGGGACTGGGTGGCGGTGCTCTTCTGGCAACTTCACAAACCATCATCACAGAATCATACCCTCCTGAAAAAAGAAGTATGGCACAGGCCATTTATGGATTGGGAGTTATTGTTGGTCCCACACTTGGACCCCCGCTGGGCGGATACATCGTTGAAAATTATTCCTGGCCTTATATATTTTATATCAATATTCCGATCGGTGTGATAGCAACTCTACTAACACTCCAGTTTATTCGGAATCCCAATTATGGTAAAAAAAGCGCTGTTGCCGATATTGACTGGCTTGGAATTGCACTGCTCACCGTATCTGTAGGATCACTTCAATATGTATTGGAAAAAGGACAGGATGATGATTGGTTCTCCAACAATTTCATTGTTTTGTTCACTTGTACTGCTTTTTTGGGCGCATTCTTTTTTTTCTGGCGTGAACTGACATTCAGAAACCCGATCGTCAATCTTAGGGTATTGAAAAACGGAAATCTTCGAATAGGAACCGGACTTACATTTTTACTGGGATTTGGTTTATATGGTTCCACTTTTATTATTCCTGTATATACACAGAGTACATTGGGCTGGACCGCATTCCAATCAGGCATGCTCATGGTACCCGCAGCGATAACAACTGCATTTCTCATGCCCATCGTCGGTGTCATTCTGAGTAAGGGGGTTCCTCAACAATTTCTGGTTTCCATGGGAATGTTGATTTTTGCAATATTCTGTTTCTGGGGTTATTTTATACTTACAAACAGTACTCCCGAAGAAAACTTTTTTTGGATGCTGGTAACCCGTGGGGTTGGCTTGCCCCTGCTTTTTATACCTATTACTAGTCTGTCACTAAGTACACTAAAAGGCGCGGAAATAGGCCAGGGTGTGGCATTTACAGGCATGATGCGTCAGGTAGGAGGATCTTTTGGTGTTGCCCTTATCACCACTTTTATGGCGCGTCAGAATATGTTTCATCGAAGTACTCTTGTCAGCAAGCTGGATGTGAATAATCCTGCTGTTATAGGCCATGTACACGCAATTCAACAAGGCTTTATTGCGAAAGGTATGCAACCCGATGTCGCACTTCAGTCTGCTTATAAAGCAATGGATTATTCCATTTCGTCCCAGGCCAATGTACTTTCTTATATGGATGTGTTTTATTATCTCGGAATTTTATTTCTGATATGCATACCATTCGTATTGTTTGTAAAAAGAAGTAAAGTGCCTGCTGCTCTTCCCGGAGGTGCTCATTAGTCCAATGATAATAATCTGAAATAAAAATAAAAGTCCCCAGGAATATCCGGGGGACTTCTTTATTCAACAACTACTGATTTATAGTTTTATAAATTTATTTACCATGGTTTTTCTGTTTGCAATGTTTACCTGTATGATATACATGCCAGATGCCAGTGCGCTGATATTAAAAGATTTTTCAAATGATCCTATCGATTTCACGACCTGATCAGATAAAACGACTCTTCCGTTAACATCATACATATTTATCCTGATGGTTCCATTCAAAGAGTCGGAGATCCTAATATTAATCAGGTTCTGTGCAGGGTTCGGAAAAACTATAAATTGATCATTGGATACGGAGTCAATATTTACGGGCGGAGTAACGGGTGGAGGGTTGATAGTTGTATCACTATTGTTCACAATAACCGTTACCTGGTCATAACCGGTTGCACCACTATTATCTGTTACCATCAATTGAAAAACATAAGAGCCTGCAATCAGATTTGAAACGGTTGGCTTAGTAATTCCGCTATTTGAAAATACCGAATTGGAAGGACCGGAAACCTGACTCCAAAAATAATTTACAATCGTTCCATCAGGATCATAGGACCGGCTTCCATCTAATATAACGCTGCTGACAGGAGCAATAATTGTCTGATTATTTCCTGCATTTGCAACGGGTGCCTGGTTTGGAACTGTCGGCTCGGGATTAACAGTGATATTAACCTGATCAGTGTTAGTAGCGCCAGCACTGTCCGTCACTGTAAGCTGAAATACATATGCTCCCGGAATTAAACCCGAAACTGTAGGGTTAACAGTATTATCATTACTGATCGTAACAGTCCCTGGCCCTGATATCATTACCCAGCTATAATTTTTAATTATTCCATCGGGGTCGTAAGAAGCTGATCCGTCCAGAATAACTGTATTTAATGGCGCTGTAATAGTTTGATCCGGCCCCGCATTAGCGACAGGCAAAACATTTGCAACAGGAATGCTGTCAGCCGCATTTACAATAATGGTGTCAAGAGCAGATGAAGTAGCACTGTCATTATCTGTTACGGTTAGCTGATAAATATAAATTCCCTGTGTTAAACCACTGACTTTTGTAAATGCTGCAGAAGGAGTCGCCAATACGCCACCCGTTCCTGAAACTAACACCCATGCATAACTGATTATACTCCCATCCGGATCGTAGGACCGGGTTCCATCAAGAACGGTATTACTACTGGGTAGAGTCAGTGTTTGTGCAGCACCGGTTATAGCAACCGGTGGCAGATTTGGAGGAGGAGGTATGACCGCACCACCATGTTGAACTGCGCCAATATCGTAAGCGCCGATTCTTGGATTATGATAATAATCATCCTGAACAAGAGCAAGCGTGAGTCCTTTGCCGATGACAGGACTACTATCTGACGGAATACAAGTAATCGGATCAATTACACCATCGGGTTTATCGAAATACATATTATTTGATGAATCTGAAATCCAGGTATTACTGGATTGATTCATGGTTATCGGAGGTTTACCGTTAGTCATCAGATTAAATCCAAGATTATTCCTTGTCTGACAAACCCAGGGAAGCGAATAAGTTCCGACAACTGCAATGGATGACCAGTAACCAATATGGTCCTGCTTATTTCCGGAGGTATTATTAAATATATAACAGTTGCCACCTGTTGTATACTGGGTGAACTCGATCGGATCTACACGGGTATCCAGTGTACCGTATTGCGAACTGTTGAGATCAATATTATTGTAGAAATATGTATTACCAGGTTGTTTTAGTCCCACATTCCAAATACGTATTATATATCCACGCCCTCCAAACCTGTAAATATTATGAAAGCTTCCATTCCCGTTCATTAAAAAAATACCTACATCCCCACTGCCAGTATTGATTCCCTTATAGGTAACTTTCCAGTCATGTGCATCGATCCTGAAAATGATGCCCCTCACTTCATTTCCATCAGTCACGGTACTGTCGATTTTTATCCGGCTGAACACAATACTATCCATAAAACATTCCAGATCTTTTGCTTCTCCCCATCCACCCATAAATAGATTGCCGGATCTGAAAAGCGTTATTGAATCAAAAGTGCACATATATAATTTTAATGAGGAAGTATCACCATTATATACATTGTGGTCCGATGCATCATTGGTGTTTCCGGCACAATTCATAAAAGAGATATTTTTTTCAACACATCGTCTTGAATTGCCATCCCATCGTATGGCTATGCCTGGAATATTACTGAACTGGAAACCCGAGAATACACATTCTGCCAGTGTGTTAAGTATGACCTGCCCGTTAAATAATACGATACCTCCATTATTTGTAATTGTTATTCCGGTCAGGAAATTGAATGCAGCACCTGAATATTGTCCCGAAGTAATTGCAAGTGTATCTCCCTGATTCAGCCCTGTCATATCCGGAACTGAAATATATCCTGAGCCCGAACCAATAACAAGTGTTTTAGCCTGCAGGGAAGATGTATTGAATAATATTAATAATACGGAAAAAAGGAAGGAACGCGGAGACAAAAATCTCCCAGGGTGAAGGGTACAGCCTTTCATAGTATTGGATATTTGGATTTATCACTAAGACCTCAAACGCACGGTTTAGAAGATCAAATTTCCTGCCAAAACCGTGCAAAACTTAATGCAATTCAAATCATTGAAGTATTCGGGCCATTTAGCGCTGATTATACTTATAATTTATTTTTACTACAACCTG
>Ga0207132_1169_pt1 | contig 13113 bp, 11 predicted proteins | sample Alteio_BWMinHeat_14_FD_153554 | JGI IMG/M metagenome (GOLD analysis project Ga0207132, IMG submission 153554) | Enriched cells from forest soil in Barre Woods Harvard Forest LTER site, Petersham, Massachusetts, United States -... | ecosystem: Environmental > Terrestrial > Soil > Temperate forest >...
GGTCATTCTCTAAAAAATATTTCTAAAGAAGATCGTGTACTCGTTGGACTCTTCCTTTGCAATCATGAAAAAGAACAAATCCTTGAACACCTGCACCCGGATTGGCATGAACAAATAGAAGAGCCCATCGAAAATAAGTTGGAAATTATCCGTTCTGCATTTCCGGCATTTGACCCATTGGAAATATTCCCCTGGAAAAATTTACTGAGTTCGGGCATTGATCACAAAGCATTCTGTATTTCTTTTCTTGAAAAACCCAGGTTGTTTATCCGAATCAGACCCGGACATGAAAAATCAATCAAAGCAAAACTGGAGAAACACAATATAGAATTCCTTGACGCAGATCCTGATTCCATACTCCCATTTAAGGCTTACTCGTTTACAGGAGCCACTAAACTGGATGATGTATTTTTAATGAACCGCGAAGCTGTGGTGCAGGATCTGGGTTCTCAAAGCACGGCCCTTATTATGAAGCCTGATGAGAAAATAGAAAAAGAAGCCTGGGATTGTTGTGCAGGCAGCGGTGGTAAATCGATCTTGCTCGCTGATCTATTCCCGGGCTGCAGACTAACGGTATCGGACATACGCGAATCTATTTTAAAAAACCTGTCAGTTCGGTTTATAGAAGCAGGTATGGAATCATTCAGGCTTTTTAAAGCGGATCTGACAGACCAGAACGACCTTCCCCGCCAGTCATTTAATTTTATAGTGGCAGACCTGCCCTGTACGGGCAGCGGCACCTGGAGCCGGAATCCCGAGTCGCTTTGTTATTTTAATCCTGATTCCATTTCGGGATACAGACAACGCCAGGAAAAAATCCTTTTAAATATAGCCAGCCGGTTAAAAACTGGCGGTACCCTGGTGTATATCACCTGTTCTGTTTTTTCTGACGAAAATGAAAGGGTCTCCTCCTTTGCTTCCTCTACCGGCATTTTGAGATTGGAAAAACAGGTAATGATAGCTGGCTATGGAAAGTGGTCTGATTCCATGTTTATTACAAGATTTGTGAAAGTGAGATAGCCAGGTTGCATCCTCAATGCTACCCCGATGGGTCCCTGATGCTACCTCGGATTCCGAGGTAGCAAAGAGGACCCAAAGAGGACCCAAAGAGGACTCGTCGGGGAAAATCCGGGGTCTAACTTACATTCGTCACAGGTTTTTGGAGGATCCGTCACAGCATCGCGAGGTCTCCATCACATTTTTGGATGATCTGGCGGCAGTTGAGAGTAGATTTGATCAATTAATTCATTTTATAAATGAGAAATAAAATCCTTGTCAGTTTTTCTTTTCTGTTTTTAAACCTGCTATTTGTAAATGCTCAAACGGCATATTACCCCGACACGGTCTGGAAGGTAAAAACACCAACACAAATGAAAATGGATGGGCTGATGATTGACAGTGCCGTTAATTTTGCCATGACGCATGAAAATAAAGTCGAAAAAGATTTGCGTATTGCAAACCTGAAAGCTTATAGCAATGAACCGGGTTATAAAATAATCGGACCTATGAAAGAAAGAGGAGGTGCTGCAGGCCTGGTAATTAAAAATGGTTACATCGTAGCACAATGGGGCGACATATTCCGTGTGGATATGACATTTAGCGGAACGAAAAGTTTCCTTTCTACCACGGCCGGATTAGCGATAGACGATGGATTGATAAAAAATGTATCCGATAAAGTAATAAATTATGTTTGGGATGGTACATATGAAGGTGAACACAATTCAAAAATAACCTGGGATAATTTATTAACCCAGTCTTCTGATTGGAGCGGAACACTTTTCGACTTGCAGGATTGGGCAGACCGACCTCCAAAAGAAGGAGATATCGATGACTGGAAAAACAGAAAACTTAACGAGCCGGGAACAGTGTTTAAATATAATGACGTACGGGTAAACCTGCTGGCTTATTCTTTATTACAGGTTTGGCGTAAGCCATTGCCCGTTGTGCTGAAAGAAAAAATTATGGATCCTATTGGCGCATCAACCACCTGGCGCTGGTATGGTTATGATAACTCATTTGTAAATATTGATGGATTGATGATGCAGTCCGTAAGCGGAGGAGGTCATCATGGCGGTGGTATTTTTATAAGTGCAATAGACCAGGCCAGGTTTGGATTATTGTTTTTGAGAAACGGGAAATGGGAAAACCGGCAATTAATTTCTGAAAAATGGGTAAAAGCAGCTCATCAATCGTCTACCGCCAATAAAGATTATGGATATATGTGGTGGATAAATGCCTCACAAAAATGGAAAGATGTTTCATCCGGAATTTATTTTGCTGAGGGGTTTGGCGGCAATTTTATTGTTATTGATAATGAACATGATCTGGTTGTAGTGGCCCGATGGATGGATGATGGTAAGATGGGTGATTTTATGAATCTGATAGAACAATCCATCAATACTAAGTCAAAATAAATAGTTTAAAAAGGTACAAATCTCATCAACAAAACCCTGGTAGGTTTTAGTAAGATCAAACAAGGATGGTTTCCTTATTCATTTTCCTTTATGCTCCACAGGTGATATTCCGGTAATCTTTCTGAACACTTCACGAAAAGCCTTTATATCGGAATAGAGCTGACTGGGTTTCCCTGTCAATCTCTATTTGAAAAACTTTGGAACAAAAAATGGCTATCTGCCTGTCAGGTGGCAAAGATAGAAATTTGCCATGTCCAAATCAACCCGCCATAATGTCCATTTTGCTACCTATTTAATTGATATTTGGGCAATACATTTGCTGTATAAAACTTTCGTAATCATAAAACATATATAAAATGAAAACGAAAAATTATAAGGCAACATTGCTGGTGGACCAAACACCCGAAGAAGCTTTTGATGCTATTAATAATGTCCGCGGATGGTGGTCAGAAGAAATTGAAGGCGGTACAGAAAAACTCAATGATGAGTTCACGTATCATTACCAGGATGACCATAAATGCAGGATGAAACTGGTAGAAGTCATTCCTGATAAAAAAGTTGTTTGGCTCGTTATGGACAACTATTTCAATTTTACAAAGGATAAAAGTGAATGGAAGGGAACGAAAATCAGTTTTGAAATTTCCAAAAAAGAAAACAAAACACAGATCCGCTTCACGCACCTGGGGTTGATTCCCGAATATGAATGTTTCGATATTTGTTCAAATGCATGGAGTCAATATATCCAACAAAGTTTATTTGGACTGATAACTGAAGGCAAAGGCAAGCCTAACCTTAAAGAAAACTCATGAAAGCGGTTCGGGTCTCGGCGCTTCGGAAGGTCTAGACTTATCCTCAGGCAGAGGAATAAATTCATGGTTGTCGGTTGGAGGTAAAATAATGCGTCCCTGCTTCCAGTCTTCCTTAGCTTGTTCAATGCGTTCCTTACGGGAAGAAACAAAATTCCACCAGATGAACCTTTCACCCAATGGCTCGCCTCCCAAAAGCATGAGGGTTGAATTTTCTTTTGCAAGAATGATTGGATCATCACCCTTGATAAATACCAGCATCTGACCTTCATGATAGGTATTTCCTGATACATCAACACTGCCTTTTGCAATATAAAAACCACGCTCCCTATGTTCTTTGGGAAGACCAAATTTTGCACCCTGCTTCAATACGACATGCAGATAAAACAGCGGTGAATTTGTTTTAACCTCATTATTCAATCCGTAGGCATTACCCGCGATGAGCCGCATCCAAACCCCACTGTCCATAAATATGGGCAGTTTATCAGGCTTATAATTATTGAAAGACGGAGTGGCTTCCTCGTCTTTTTCGGGAAGGGCTACCCAGGTTTGTATCATTTCAAGTTCACCTCCTTTCAGGGCGGAAGGATCTTCAAATCGCTCAGAATGGGAAATCCCCTTTCCTGCTGTCATCCAGTTAACTTCACCAGGACGGATGATCTGCTCCACGCCCAGGCTATCCCGGTGCGTTACCTGACCTCCAAAAAGATAACTGACTGTTGAAAGTCCGATATGCGGATGTGGCAATACATCAAGAGAAGAAGGATTCGAAGGGATGTCTTTTATAGGCCCCGCATGATCCATAAAAATAAATGGTCCTACCATTCTACGCAATCTGAAGGGAAGAATGCGTTTCACCTTCATGGATTCGCTGATCGCCGCATTGCGGGCTTCAATAACAATGTCGATCATATTGATGTGAATTATTGCTTAAGATTACGAATTTAATGGTTCCATAGACAGAAAATAGAAAGCAGGACCTGATAAAAGCAGTGGATCTTCCTCTCCGCCTGGTTTCGTAAATTTGTGTAACGAAGTTCAAGCGTTTAGTTGGCAGCAGAAGGGTGTTTTCTATATGGCAATCAGTACATTCAGGGCTTTTAAGAGTCGCAATTACAGGTTATATTTTACAGGACAGTCAGTTTCCCTTATTGGAACCTGGATGCAAAAAACAGCGGTAAGCTGGGTAGTTTATTCACTTACGCATTCAAAGTTAATGCTCGGGGTAACATTATTTTCTACAATGTTTCCCTCATTCCTGTTTTCATTTCTGGGTGGTGTTGTATCTGACCGGTATAACCGTTTTAAAGTTCTGTTACTAACCCAATTCATTTCGATGTTCCAGGCGATCATGCTGGCAGTCCTGATATTATTCAAGCATTATAATGTATGGGAAATAATTGCACTCAGTGTGCTGCTTGGTATCGTTAATGCATTTGATGTGCCCGCCCGGCAATCGCTGGTATACGATATGGTAGATGATAAAAAAGATCTGCCTAATGCACTGGCACTGAATTCATCCATGGTTAATCTTTCCAGGCTGATCGGTCCGGGCATTGCTGGTCTTGTAATAGAAAAATTTGGTGATGGAGTCTGTTTTGAATTAAATGCTTTGAGTTTTGTAGCCGTTATTATTTCCCTTTTAATGATGAGGCTCCCTGAATATGTTGTTAAGAAACATACTAAAAATGTTTTGGGAGAACTTCGGGAAGGATTGGTTTATGTACGCAGGACTCCTGAAATCTCTTTCGTCATAGGCATGCTGGCACTTATCAGTTTGCTCGTTCTCCCATTCAGTACCCTCTTACCTGTATATGCCAAGGATATTTTCCATGGAACCGCATCTACTTTCGGAATTATTGACAGCTTCATCGGTCTGGGAGCATTTACAGGAGCTATATTCCTCGCTTCATTAAAATCGGGTACCAACCTTCGTAAAATACTCGCAATAAATACATTGGTATTTGGATCGGGACTGATTTTATTTTCGCATACAACGATTTACCCTTTAGCATTGCTCTTTGCCATGATATCAGCATTTGGGATGATGTCTCAGATTACTATTACCAACACATTGATCCAGACTGCTGTTGATCCTGCCATGCGTGGCCGGGTGATCAGCATTTATGCAATGGCTTTTTTTGGCATGCAGCCCCTGGGTGGATTGATCGTCGGATTTATTTCTCAATACATCGGAGTCGAAAATACTTTATTGTCGGAAGGGATTATTGCAATAATTATTGGCGGATTGCATATACGCTTCCTGCAAAAATGGGGTTCGAAAAGAAATCCTGTTCCGGTGCTCAGGAAACAACCTGCCGGGACAACGATTCATATATAGAAAAAATAACTATATCCATCTCTCAACTCACTTCCAGCAATTCTACTTCAAATATTAGTGTACTGTTTGGACCAATCTGAGCGCCTGTTTGCCTTTCGCCATAAGCAAGTTGAGGAGGGATGAAGAAACGCCATTTACTGCCGACAGACATCAGTTGTAACCCTTCTGTCCAGCCCTTTATTACCATATTCAAAGGAAATGTGGCTGGCTGACCACGTTTTACTGAACTGTCGAAAACTGTTCCATCTATCAATGTACCATGATAATGACAAGTCACTTTATTTTTTGCAAGAGGTTTGATTCCATTGCCTTCAACTATAACCTCGTATTGCAAACCGCTGGGCAAACTTGTAACGCCTGGTTTTTGTTTATTGGCATCCAGAAAATCCTTCCCTGCTTTTAAATTCGCCGAAGATTTTTCGTTTTTCATGTTGAAGAGTTTGTCTGCGATGCCCATAATTTTTTTTGCGAATGTAGTAAAGAAATAGAATGTATTTACTACTTTAGTAACTGATTATGAAAACTTTGACTGTCATTTTTCTGATCTTTTCAATGTTATCGGCTTCCTGCAGCAAGAGTAGTAATTCGGGCTCAACTGATATTGCACCATCCAATTTAACCATCAACGCCGTTGTGAGTAATGACAGCAGCGGCAACGTAGTTTTTACTGCCTCGGCAACCAACGCCGTGAAGTACAATTTTAATTTCGGGAACTACAATTCGCAAAATGGTGTGCCAGGAAATACAACCTATAAGTATTCTTATTCAGGCACATATAACGTGACAGTTACAGCCGTAAGCGCCGGAGGACAAACGATTTCTAAATCCACTTCCGTAACCGTTGCCGTTGCACTTGCCCTGGTATGGTCCGATGAGTTTGATACCCCGGGATCTCCTGATCCCACCAAATGGGGATTCGATATTGGAACAGGAAGCGGGGGATGGGGTAATAATGAATTGGAATATTATACGAACAGGCAGACAAACGCCATTATATCCAACGGAACTCTGAAGATCATTGCCCTGAAGGAATCATATAATGGGAGTGCCTACACTTCTGCCAGAATGCTTACCAGTAATTTATACTCTTTTCAATATGGCAGAATAGATGTACGGGCTAAATTACCTGCCAGTACAGGAACCTGGCCTGCAATATGGATGTTGGGAAACAACATAGCTACTGTCGGTTGGCCTGCCTGTGGTGAAATTGATATCATGGAACAAAGTGGGAGTCTGAAATCCACTATTTATGGGACTTTACATTATCCCACCGAAGCAGGACAATATGGCGATGGAAGCACAACAACAATTTCTGACGCGAGTACGGCATTCCATGTTTATTCAACTCTCTGGACTCCCTTATCCATTCAGCTTTCTGTGGATGGCGTGGTGTATTATACTTTACTCAATAATCTTGGAATACCGTTTAACCAGCAATTCTTCATCATACTGAATGTAGCCATGGGCGGTAATTTTGGAGGAACAGTCGATCCAGCGTTTACCACAGATCAGATGGAAGTTGATTACGTGCGTGTCTATCAATAAACCAATCATTGATTTCAGTTCGGGCATTAATATTGATGCCTTCCCTGATTTAATCTTGCAGTCAGTTCATCTTTCTTGATCGTTACCTGTTTTCCTACCTGCTTCCCATTTCTGAAAGTGTTGGCTGTAATCTGTGTTGCACCGAGCGGAAAATAAATCGGCTCGCCTGTATACTTTGGATAATATGGATCAGGATTGGTGCCATCGAAAGTATAATAAATATCCAGCCCTTTAATTTCGGTAGAAATTTTTACGGATATTCCCCTGGTGTCTTTCGCTTTTACCGGCGTATAAATTACGTTATATGCGCTCAATGCATATTTTATTCCCCCCGCATCAAGTCTTGGAAATTGCATTTCCATTCTTGCTATAAAATTATCCCAATTGCGGCTGGATTTCGGACTCCAATACACTTCGGCTAAAGCCAGTGCGCGCGGCCATGTCATATATTCCATCTGGCGGATATTATACACTCTTTCTGTCCATAAATTTCCCTGTCCGCCAAGAATAAATTTTTCATCCACGCTGTCCGGCACAGGATCATAATTATAAGAATCAGTAAGCCTGCACATACCGTAAGTGAGAGGTTCCACACTTGTTTCACCCTGATAGAGATCCAGGTAACAATAATCCCAGGGTGTCATGACCACATGATGATTCATTTTAGCAGCATCGATTCCTCCCTTCATTCCTCTCCAGCTCATTACAGTAGCTTCAGGAGCCAGTCCTCCTTCCAGAATTTCATCCCAGCCGATCAGCTTTTTTCCTTTGCTTTTTAAGATGACTTCAATTCTCTTGACAAAATAACTTTGCAGTTCATCTACGTTTTTGAGATTTTCATCTTTCATGCGTTTCTGGCATTTCGGACAGTCAGACCAAAATCCTTTATATGCTTCGTCGCCGCCAACATGTATGTATTCGCAGGGAAAAAGCGCCGCCAGTTCAGTAAATATTTTATCGAGCATCATGAAAACGGAATCGTTTCCAATACATAATGCATTATCATCCCTTACCGGACTGCGAAATCCTGCATTTACACTGTAAGGCAATTGCGTGCAGGATAAATTAGGAAAGGAAGCAATGAGGGCAAGGCTGTGAGCGGGCACATCAATCTCCGGAAGAATAGTGATATTTCGGTCTTTCGCGTAACTGATCATTTCGCGCATGTCATCCTGGGTATAAAAGCCACCGTCAGGAGATTTCTCATTGGCAAGTGCTGGTAAGAATTCACCCCATAATCCGGTACGGTTAACGCGCCATGCTCCAACACTGGTGAGTTGTGGTAATGATTTGATCTCAATGCGCCAGCCCTGGTCATCACTCAGATGAAGGTGCAGTACATTATATTTATACTTCACCATCTGATCCATATATTTCTTCACCTCTTCTTTGGTAAAAAAATGGCGGCTGACATCCAGCATCAATCCACGCCATCCAAAACGCGGGTAGTCTGTGATTGATACGCAGGGAGCGCGCCAGGCATTGGCATTAACCAATGTATTACTTTCAATTTCAGGAGGCAGTAATTGCAAAAAACTTTGCACTCCATAAAATACTCCGGCAGGCTGGTTTGCAGTAATAGTTACTTTCTTAGGCGTTACTATTAATTGATATCCCTCATTTCCTATTTCAGGATCTGCGGTTTTATTCAGGATTATTCTAATTACTGATGAACCAGAATTATTCATGGTTACATGATATCCCGTAGGTATTGTCAGCCTGTCGGATAAAACAGCCAGGGCGGTTTTTAACTCGGGGTTATCGTTTGCGCTTATACTGATATTGCCAGGCAGTATAAAATGCCCATCGTTTTTGATCAGTTTAACCGGCTCTGGGATAATGGAAATATTTTCCTGCGCGAAACATACAAGCAATTGTAATAAGCAGGCGAAAAGAAGAGTAATTTTTTTCATGATGAACATATATTTTGGAAAAGCCCGCATCAAGTTACCAATATTGGATAAATCATTTGAAAAAATATTGGGGAAGGGTCTTAGTTTGTAATTAAAGGAAACTTAAATAGGTAAGGGCTACCATGATAGCCCTTTGGATATTCATATATTTATCAATAAGGGAATTAAATTATGGTGAGAAATATGACTTTTGTTTTATTGCCAGGGGTAATTCCGATGAAAATATTGTCTACATAACACCATTTAAAGAGGCATTTACTCTTTTGAATTTATAATCTCACTACACATTCCTGCCGTTAGTCGCAGATTTTTACTGTTATGTCTCATTGCCTGAAAATCTTTAAAAACTCAGTATATTTTTGTGATGAATATTTTAAAAAACTAATAACATTATAAAATATACAGCTATGAAAAAGACAATTCTGACACTAATGACTGCCTTCTTTTTAACCATCACAGTTGGCTATGCCGCTAATAAAGACGGCAATGTTCCTCAATATGTAGAATCTGCATTTAACAGTAATTTTAATTTTGCGAAGAACGTACAGTGGCAAAAAATGGATAATTACTATGAAGTGATTTTCAACCAGCATGGAAGAACATTATTCGCATTTTATTCTGAAGATGCTGACTTCATGGGTATCGCAAATTACATTCTATCCGACAGGTTACCCGAAACCCTGAAATCTGATTTAAAGACTAAGTACGGCAATTATTGGATTTCCGATCTGTTCACTTATTCTGTCAATGATAAACCTGGTTATGTTGTTACACTTGAAAATGCTGATCAGAAAATAATGCTCAAGAGTGATAATGGTAAAACATGGCATTTATACAGGTCAATGAGAAATATTTGAAATTCAGTTTAATTCTTATTGCCAACCAGATAACTTTCTGTTTTACCGTTTAAAAAAATAATAATCAATAATCAATAATTAATAATTAATAATTGCTTAATGCTTCAATTGCTTTCTTATAATTTTTCAATAATCGTGGCGCTCTATCAACAGCCCATGCTTTATAAATATCTCGCATTAAGATAAGGGTAGCATTTGCATTTCCTGATTCGCGAGATTCATATGAAAGTAGCAATTTGCCAATTTCATCTTCCGATTTAATAATCTTGGCCTGGTTATCATAAATATCAGTAAGTAATCTGTATGTTTCCAGACTAAGTTTAGAAAAAATATTATTTTGTTTGGCGACCTGCCAGGCAATATCATTCAGGTCTTCCCTCATAACTCCTTCCGGAGCAATAGGCGCTAAATGGATTTGTCCACTGTCTAAAAAGGCTTTCCGTAATTTCTCATCATGCAGGGCAGAATCTATATTATGAATTACCATGAGATGGTACTGGTATTGAACTTCTTCTGCTTCATTATTATTTATAAGCTCCAGCTTCAACTGATGCAAAACTTCCCGCGTTTGCTGGTTTTCGTGAATTTTTGTAAACACTTCCGTTAAGATGATGGCCAGGGCAACACTGAATACAATCAATAAAGATTCCCCCAGGTATTCTTTCCAGTTTCTTACAATAATTACTTCAGGACGCTCATCTTTTTTATAAATCGCCGGGGGTGGCGTATTTTCAGGTGCAACTTCTTCCATAAAAATTATACTGATTTAAACTGCCTGATAATTTTTAAAAAATAATCTCCAGACTTTAAGGTAGTAAAATCTTTCAAAAATCCGGTAATGCGATCCTAATACGGAAATTAATATTTAAGAAGTTTTAATGTTTTTGATTCCTTCTGATCAAAATATCTCAAAAAATATACGCCAGTTGAAAGAGGCTGACTGATATTAAAGTCCACCAATTGCAACTGACCGGCAGTACATGGAACAGCTTTCTTCATTATAATTTTACCTGAAACATCCAGCAGCTCCAAATTCGCATTACCGGTCACAGTGGGTTTGAATACAAGGTTGAATGATTGTAAAAAGGGAACAGGGTAAACACGGATCCAGTCATTTCCCAGCAATTGATTATAAGCAGCCAGTCTTTTATTCAGGAGAATGGAATATGCTTTTTCAAAATCAGGTAATCCATATCCGTATCGGTTATCAGGACTGTTAAATTTATTGCTTGACTGGCGGACGGCAGCGAGTATATCATGCGGTCCAAATTCCGGATAAGCCTGCCAGAGACATATGATCAGTCCTGCAAGATTGGGATTTGAATAAGAAGTACCTGATCCTGAATTTACGATCCCGTCCGGTGCAACATAATAGGCACCTGCACCAACTGAAACTCCATCGGGTTTTATTTGTCCGGAAGAATTAGGCCCCCAACTGGATGAGTATGCAATCACTCCACTGAAATCTACTGAACCGACTGTATACACACTGTCCCCGTCTGCCGGACAAAGAACATATTTTTCCTCATTCGTCATACCTCCTGAATTACCTGCACTGGCCGTTACAATCATTCCTTTGGCAACAGCCAGGTTGGCTGCCCGGCTAATCAGTGCAGTGTGCCCGTTTCTTTGTGCATAATTCAAATTGTAAACCGAATCGTCAAAATAACTGTATCCAAGAGAAGTAGTGATCAGATCAGCACCGGCACTGTCAGCAAACTCAGCAGCAGCAACCCAGTTTTGTTCTTCAACTGGTGTTTCTGATGTAATATCTTCTGTTTTAAAAAGCCAGTAACTCGCATCCGGCGCAGTGCCTACCATAGTTCCGGGTAAATTGGCAGCAATAATGGAAAAACAATTTGCGCCATGCTGGTCTTCTTCATTTACGCTGACTTTCTGATTCACAAAATCATAAGTTCCAAGTATCCTGTTATCATTCCTTAAACTGTCGAATGCCGGATTGCTGAGATAGCTGTTGAATCCATCATCCAAAATGGCAACCGTCATGCCTTCTCCGTGAAATCCCAGATCGTGGAGATATTCACCATTATGAATATAAACCTGGCTTTGTGATTCGCCGTAATTTATTGAATCCGTCAAATAGAGATTGCAGGTATTCGCTGAAATGGCAGAAGTCCCCTGAATGGCTGAGTGCTGATTAACAGATATCCTGGCTGGAATTTTTTTTATTTGTCTGTTGTTTACCGGCTCGGAAGATATTACAAATGAGAACTGCATCACTTGTTGCAGAACACTCGTATCAGATAAACCAATAAGTACCTGATTAAACCATCTGGATTTGTTCAGGATTCGCAGAGCAGGTAGAGAAAAGAGACTGTCGACATAAGCAGCTGTGACAGGCAGATCAGTTGAATCTATCCTGATATTTTGTTTTGTACGGCGCTGAATGGATTTTTCGGAAAGAAAGGATGCAGGATTTGAAAGACTGAATCCATTATTATTTTTATCCTTCAAATGAATCAGGTATTTATACTCCTGCGCGAATGTGCGCTGAAACAAAAACAGGAAAATAAATAAAAAAGGACGCAAGGGTATTAATTATGGGAAACCATATTGAAAGTCAATCCATATCCGATGGTTGCACCTGAGGGGTATTCCACATTGGGTGATTGATATACTGAATAAAGGAACTGTTTATAAATGAGCCCGATATTTTTACCATACACTTCTTCGCTGAAAACTGTTTGTGTGTAAGAACTGTCCCCAAGACCTGTAACACTGTTCGCTTCGTTTACAATAACAGAAATGGGAACTGTTCCCATCAATACGTTGAAAGGCTGACCTGTATTTGAATAGGTATAATCCCATCCATCCATATAGGGAACAGGTGAATCAGCAGATTTTGTGTCGATATATGAATTGCCCATCCAGTTTACTCCATTCTGAACCGGTGTTACCATTTTGATAAAACGGAGATTGTTCTCGACCACTTCAACCGAACCGGGAAGAGGTGTTACCATATATGCAATGGAAGGTGTCCATGGAGCAATTTCGTTTGTATCACTCAGGTAACGGATAACCCGGTAACTGAGTCTGCCCAGATTATCAGTTATTGTATCATCCACCACTTCTTTTGCGTGATAGCTGATAATTGAATCAGTCGATCCGACATTGTAAAATTTCAGGGAGTCCATCCGGTAAATAATGTAATTACCCACAACCATCGGATAATAATCAGCCGGAGTATCGGTAATGAGTGGATTATTTTTATTGCAA